>ERZ1370068.8175-contig-7050_pt1 | contig 41792 bp, 67 predicted proteins | sample MGYA00561227_ERZ1370068 | MGnify/ENA primary metagenome ERZ1370068 (study PRJEB38410, sample SAMEA6850437) | metagenome | study: Metagenomic assessment of the ecological functions of the soil: analysis of the soil microbiota associated with the... | reverse complement strand
GCACGTTCTCGTTGAACCAGTCGAAGCAGTACTTGTTCTCGAGCACCGACGCGCAGCGGCTTGAGCTTCGAATCGATGACGTCCGGCAGGTGCGGCCACTTGATGTACAGCGCCCAGGCGGAGAACACGCCGGCGGCCATGAGCCAGAACACCGGATTCGCGAACGCGTGCACGCGCGAAGTGCAGCCAGTCGCCGACGCTCTCGCCGATCTCGTCGCAGCACTTCGTCGATGTTCGGCGTTGAAGAAGATGGACTCGCCGAAGCCGCCGCCGAACAGCAGCGGCTTGAACGGTCATGGCGCCGATGATCACCGACGGGATGGCCAGCGCGATGAGCGGCGCCGACTCATGTCCCAGCGCTCTTTCAGCGGCGGACCGCCGTGGTGGCCATGGCCGTGATCCGGCTCGTGCGCGTGATCGTCGTCGCGCATGCGCATCGTGCGTGCACACGGTCATGGTCTCGCGTGCATCGTGCATGGTCGCGCGTGCGCGGCGTCGTCTTCCCAGCGCGGCTTGCCGTGGAAGGTCATGAACAGCAGGCGGAACGAATAGAACGCCGGTGACGAACACGCCGATCATCACGCACCAGTACGCGTAGTCGGCGATCGCATTGTCCGGATGCAGTGATGCTGCTGCTTCACCGCCTCGATGATCAGGTCCTTCGAGTAGAAGCCCGAGAAGAACGGCGTGCCGATCAGCGCCAGCGCGCCGATCCAGCAGGTGATCGCGGTGATCGGCATGTACTTGCAGCAGGCCGCCCATCTTGCGCATGTCCTGCTCGTGGTGCATGCCGATGATCACGGAGCCGGCCGCGAGGAACAGCAGCGCCTTGAAGAACGCGTGCGTCATCAGGTGGAAGATGCGCGACGCTGTACGCCGACGCGCCGAGCGCCACGGTCATGTAGCCGAGCTGCGAGAGCGTCGAGTACGCGACGACGCGCTTGATGTCGTTGTTGACGATGCCGAGGAAGCCCATGAACAGCGCGGTGGTCGCGCCGATGAACAGCACGAAGTTGAGCGCGTACTCGGAGTACTCGAACAGCGGCGACATGCGCGCCACCATGAAGATGCCCGCGGTCACCATCGTCGCGGCGTGGATCAGCGCCGAGATGGGCGTCGGGCCTTCCATCGAATCCGGCAGCCACACGTGCAGCGGCACCTGCGCGGACTTGCCCATCGCGCCGATGAACAGGCAGATGCAGATGAACGTCATCGCGTTCACGCCGTCGGTGCCGGGCAGCGTGAACGGTCTGCGCCGCGATCTGCGGCGCGGCCGCTGAACGCGTCGACGTAGTCGAGCGAGCGCCGCCGAACTGCGCGGTGTAGTACACGACGCCGGCGATGCCGAGCACGAAGCCGAAGTCGCCGACGCGGTTGACGAGGAACGCCTTCAGGTTCGCGAAGATCGCGGTCGGCCGCTTGTACCAGAAGCCGATCAGCAGGTAGCGAGACCACGCCCACCGCTTCCCAGCCGAAGAACAGCTGCATGAAGTTGTTGCGACATCACCAGCATCAGCATCGAGAACGTGAACAGCGAGATGTAGCTGAAGAAGCGCTGGTAGCCCGGCGTCGTCGTGCCATGTAGCCGATGGTGTAGACGTGCACGCACAGCGACACGAACGTGACCACGACCATCATCAGCGCGGTGAGCTGGTCGACCAGGAAGCCGACCTGCATGCCGACGCCGTCGCTGACCAGCCACGGTGTAGACGGTGCCGTTGAACGCCGGCGCGCCGTCGAAGAAGATCTGCTTCAGCCACGTACGAGCGACAGCGCGCAGCGACGACCGCGACGCCGAGGATCGTGACCGTGTGCGCGACCCAGCGCGGCCGATCACGCTGCACGAACAGGCCGGCGATGATCGCCGCGACCAGCGGCGCGAGCGGGATGGCGAGCAGCAGGTTCGGGTTCAGGGTTCCACGCTCAGCCCTTCAGGGTGCTCAGGTCTTCGACGTTGATGCTGCGGCGCTCGCGGAACAGCACCACCAGGATCGCGAGGCCGATGGCCGACTCGGCCGCGGCCACGGTCAGCACGAAGAACACGAAGATCTGTCCGTTGATGTCGCCGAGGTAGCGCGAGAACGCGACGAAGTTGAAGTTCACCGCGAGCAGCAGCAGCTCGACGCACATCAGCAGCAGGATGACGTTCTTGCGGTTGATGAACATGCCCGCGACCGAGATCGCGAACAGCACGCCGGAGAGCATCAGCAGCCAGTTGCAGCGGGATCATGGTCGCCTCCTGCGGTGCTCCGGCCTCGGCGTCCATCTTCACGATGCGCACGCGGTCCTCGGCTGCGCACCGCCACCTGCGTCGCGATGTCCTGCAGCTTCAGGCCGGCGCGCTTGCGCATGGTCAGCGAGATGGCGGCGACGATGGCGATCGAGCAGCAGCACGGCCGCGAGCTCGAACGGATAGACGTACTCGGTGTACAGCAGCTTGCCGAGCTCGGCGGTGTTGCTGTAGTCGCGCCGGCTGCGGCTGCGCGCCGCGTGGTCGACGTCGACGCCCGAGGCTGCGCGTCCACACCACGCTCACGATCTCGAACGACCACCACGCCGGCGACGATGCCGCCGAGCCAGCGCGTAGCGCGTGAAGCCGCTGCGCACTTCCTCGATGTTGATGTCGAGCATCATGACGACGAACAGGAACAGCACCATCACCGCGCCGACGTAGACCAGCACCAGCACGACGGCGAGGAACTCCGCCTCGATCAGCAGCCAGATGGCACGCGCTGGTGAAGAAGCACAGCACCAGCAGCAGCGCCGCGTGCACCGGGTTGCGCGCCGTGATCATGCCGAGCGCCGACGACCACGAGGATCGACGCGAACACGTAGAAGAGAATCTCGACCAGCATGCTCCTGGCTCCTGCGTCTATCGGTACGCGCGCGTCGGCGGCCTTGTCGGCCGCGATCATCGCTTCGTAGCGCTCGCCCACGGCGAGCAGCTTGTCCTTGGTCATGATGTTCTCGCCGCGATGTCTCCATGTGGTACTCGTGGATGCGCGTCTCGACGATGGCATCCACCGGGCAGGCCTCCTCGCAGAAGCCGCAGTAGATGCACTTGAACAGGTCGATGTCGTAGCGCGTGGTGCGGCGCGTGCCGTCGTGCGCGACGTCGGACTCGATGGTGATCGCCAGCGCCGGGCACACCGCCTCGCACAGCTTGCAGGCGATGCAGCGCTCCTCGCCGTTCGGATAGCGGCGCAGCGCATGCAGGCCGCGGAAGCGCGGCGACTGCGGCGTCTTCTCTTCCGGGTAGTTGATCGTGAACTTGCGGCGTGAACGAGCTGCTCGCAGCGTCACCCGCAGGCCGCTCGAGCAGCTCCCAGAGGCAGAATGTCTTGATGATGCTTGCGCATGATCATGCTCACCACGCTCCAGGGCCCGACCTTGAAGTACGCCAGCACGCCTTCAACCGCGATCCAGACGATGGTCACTGGAATCAGGACCTTCCAGCCGAGACGCATGATCTGGTCGTAGCGGTAGCGCGGGAACGTGGCGCGGAACCAGAGGAACAGGAACAGGAAGAAGAACAGCTTGAGCGAACAGCCAGTGGAAGCCGTCGCCGAGCAGCCGACGCCAGCACGGAATCGCGGATCGCCGCACGTCCGCCGGCAGATAGCCGTCGAGCGGGCTCAGCCAGCCGCCGAAGAAGAAGACCGCGGTCAGCGCCGAGATCAGGATCATGTTCGCGTATTCGGCCAGGAAGAACAGCGCGAACGCGATGCCGGAGTACTCGACGTGGAAGCCGGCGACGATTTCCGACTCGCCTTCGGCCACGTCGAACGGCGCGCGGTTGGTCTCGGCCACGCCGGAGATGAAGTACACGACGAACAGCGGGAACAGCCAGAACCAGTTCCACGCGACCGGAAGCCGCCCTGCTGCGCGTCGACGATGTCGCCGAGGTTCAAGCTGCCGGCGGCCATGATGCACGCCGACCAGCGCGAAGCCCATGGCGATTTCGTAGGCGACGATCTGCGCCGCCGAGCGCATCGCGCCGAGGAACGCGTACTTCGAGTTCGACGCCCAGCCGGCGAGGATGACGCCGTACACGCCCACCGAGGTGAGCGCGAGCACGTACAGCAGGCCCGGCGTTGACGTCGGCGATCACCAGGTTCGGATCGAGCGGGATCACCGCCCAGATGGCGAACGCCGGAATCAGCGTGATCATCGGCGCGATGCGGAACAGAACCTTGTTCGACTCGGCCGGGATGACGACTTCCTTGATCAGCAGCTTGATGACGTCGGCGAACGGCTGAAAGATGCCGGGCAGGAAGCCGAAGATGCTGCCGACGCGGTTCGGGCCCCTGCGCAGCTGCATCCAGCCGATGACCTTGCGCTCCCACAGCGTGGTGAACGCCACGCGACAGGATCAGAGCGTGATCGTGACGAGCAGGATCCAGCACGTCGAATGCACGTACGACGCGGCAGCGACGATCAGATCAGCTGTCGATCGACCGAGCTCATGCGCCCTGGCCTCCGCCGTACGACCACGGCCGCGCGCTTGCCTTCACGCGTGCGCTGCAGCGACGGCGCGCGACGCAACACCGCATCGATCGGCGTACATGCGGCACGTCGATCGACGCGCGCACTCCGGCGGCGCTCGACCTGCGACCTCGTGCGAGCCCTGGTAGGAGCCGGCGGCGACGTCCGCCGCAGCGCGCGCGCACTTCTTCGCGCACTTCTTCGGAGGACTGGTAGTCGAAGTCCGGCGACGCCCAGCGAGATTGCCGAGCACGCGCAGCACCTTCCAGCCGGGCGCGCTTCGCCCAGCGGCTTGGCCGCGCCGGCGAAGCTCTGCCACAGGCCTTCGAGATTCACGTAGGTGCCCGAGGTCTCGGCGAACGTGCCGATCGGCAGCAGCACGTGCGCGACGGACTTGAGCGTCTCGTCGGCATACGGCGTCGGCGCGACCACGAACGCCGGCGCCGCCGAGCGCCTGTCGTGCGCATCGGCGCCGAGGCCATCGGCCCAGGGCTCGACGCCGCCGAACAGTAGATAGGCCTTGTGCGGCGCGCGCGAGCATGTCGCGCGCGTTCATGCCGGCCGCGGCGCTCCTGATGCCGGCCGGCGTCGCGATGCGGCACGGCGCCGGCGAGATAGGCGCCCGCGGCGTTGCCGCCCTCGGCCAGCGTGCCGAGCGTGGCGCCGGTGGCGGCGGCGATGCCGGCGGCCAGCGCGCGCAGGTCGGCATACGCCGGATGACGCAGCGCCAGCGCGCCCAGCCAGATGGCGCGCTTCGCGCCGCGCTTCGAGCGCGGCGGCAGTCGCGCGATGCGCCGTCGTTCGCCTGCGCGCCGGCGACCAGCGCGGCGCAGGTGCTTCGGCGCGCGCAGCGCCGTCGAGCACGGCCGAGTAGATAGCAGCCAGGTCCGCCGAGCTGCGTCGGCGGGCGGCGACTCGAGGTACGCCGGCGACCGGGAACAGGTAGTCGTAGCGCGCCGGGTTCACGAACGCGACCTTCGCGCCGCGCTTGGCGGCCTTGCGCACGCGGTGCGCGAGCACCGGCGCTTCGCGGCGCAGGTTCGAGCCGACGACGCAGCAGCGCGTCGAGCTGGTCGATGTCGGCGATGGCGAGCCCGCCGAGGCCGGGCGCGCCGGATCGCGCGTCCTGGTCGCGGAAGTCCGCCTGGCGCAGGCGGTGATCGATGTTGGCCGAGCCCAGCGCGCGCGTGAGCCTGCCGAGCAGATAGAGCTCTTCGACGCGTCGGCCGAGCTGCTGGCGAGCGTGCGCGAGCTCCGCGCCGCGCGGCCTTCAGGCCCTTCGGCCGCGGTCTCGAGCGCGACTTCCCAGCTCGACGCGCTTCCACTCGCCTGTGCCTTCCTCGCGCACCATCGGCGCCTCGAGGCGGTCGGCGCTGTAGATGCCTTCGTAGCTGTAGCGATCGCGATCGGCGATCCAGGTCTCGTTGATGGCGTCGTTCGGACGCGGCACCACGCGCATGAGCCTGCCGCGCAGCACGTGCCCGAACAGATTGGTGCCGACGCCGTCGTGCGGCGACACCAGCGCGTGCCTGCGTCATCTCCCAGGCGCGCGCGCGATAGCGGAACGGCTTGGAATTGAGCGCGCCCACCGGGCACAGGTCGATGATGTTGCCGGAGAGCTCGTGCTCGACGGCGCGTCTCGACGTAGGTGCCGATCTCCATGTGCTCGCCGCGGCCGGTGGTGCCGAGCTCCTGGATGCCGGCGATGTCCTGGCCGAAGCGCACGCAGCGCGTGCAGTGGATGCAGCGCGTCATGTCGGTGGACACCAGCGGGCCGAGGTCCTTGTCCTTCACCACGCGCTTGCGCTCGTTGAAGCGCGACGCGTCGCGGCCGAAGCCCATCGCGAGATCCTGCAGCTCGCACTCGCCGCCCTGGTCGCAGATCGGGCAGTCGAGCGGATGGTTGATGAGCAGGAACTCCATCGTCGCCTTCTGCGCGCCGATGGCCTTCGGCGACTTGGTGAAGATCTTCATGCCCTCGGCGACGGGCGTGGCGCAGGCCGGCAGCGGCTTCGGCGCCTTCTCCACTTCCACCAGGCACATGCGGCAGTTGGCCGCGATGGGTAGTTTGTCGTGGTAGCAGAAGCGCGGCACGTACGCGTCCTGCGCGTCCGTGACGTGGATGATCATCTGGCCCTTCTTGCCCTGGCAGGGCTTGCCGTCGACTTCGACGTTGACGACGTCGGACGGCGGCGCGGCGTGCGGAGTGACGGGAGGCGCGCGCTCATGCCGCCCTCGTCGCCGGATCGTCGACGATGCTGCGGCCGCCGTTGTCGATCATGTATTCGAACTCGTGGCGGAAGTGCTTGAGGAAGCTCTGCACCGGCCACGCGGCGGCATCGCCGAGCGCGCAGATGGTGTGGCCTTCGATGCGGCCCGCGACGTCGACCAGCAACTGCAGATCGGTCTTCGTCGCCCTGCCCCGCCATGATCCGGCGGATCACGCGGTTCATCCAGCCGGTGCCTTCGCGGCACGGCGTGCACTGGCCGCAGGATTCACTCTTGTAGAAGCGCGACAGGCGCTCGAGCACCTTCACCATGCAGGTGGTCTCGTCCATGACGATGACCGCGGCCGAACCGACCGACGAGCCCGCGGCCTTCAGCGAGTCGTAGTCCATGTTCGCGGCCATGATCTTGTCCGCGGGCAGCACCGTACACCGACGAACCGCCGGGAATGCACGGCCTTGAGCTTGCGGCCGTCCTTCACGCCGCCGGCGATCTCGAGCAGATCCGCGAACGGAATGCCCATCGGCAGCTTCGTAGTTGCCGGGCTTGTTCGACGTGGCCCGAGACCGAGAAGATCGCCGTGCCGCCGGCGTTCGGCACGCCGAGCTTCGCGAACCAGTCCGCGCCCTTGCGCAGGATGGTCGGCACCGAGGCGTAGCTCTGCGTGTTGTTGATGGTGGTCGGCGCGCCGTAGAGGCCGAAGGCGGCCGGGAACGGCGGCTTGAAGCGCGGCTTGCCCTGCTTGCCTTCGAGCGAATCGAGCAGCGCGGTTTCCTCGCCGCAGATGTAGGCGCCGGCGCCCACCGCGGTGAACAGATCGAAGTCGACGCCCGAGCCCAGGATGTTCTTGCCTAACAAGCCCGGCGGCGTAGGCTTCCTTCGACCGCCGCTTCGAAGCGCGGCACGGGCTCGCCGAGGAATTCACCGCGGATGTAGTTGTAGCCCACGGTGGCGTTCATGCAGTAGCCGCCGATGGCCATGCCCTCGATGAGCGAATGCGGGTTGTAGCGCAGGATGTCGCGGTCGTGGCAGGTGCCGGGCTCGGACTCGTCCGAGTTGCACACCGCGTACTTCTGCATCGGTGGCGTCGCGCGGCATGAAGCTCCACTTCGTGCCGGTGGGAAAGCCCGCGCCGCCGCGGCCGCGCAGGCCCGAAGCCTTCACCTGGTCGATGACGCTGCTCGCGCGTCGGCTTCTCGGCGAGGATCTTCTTCCACGCCTCGTAGCCGCCGATCTTGAGATAGTTCTCGAGCTTCCAGGACTCCTTGAACTTCAGCGGCTCGAACACCGTGAGGTTCATCTTGTCAGCCCACTTTTCCGCTGCGTTCATCTGGCTGCTCACTTCAGCTCGTCGAGAACCTTGTCCACCTTCTCGGGCGTCAGGTACTCGTGGAATTCGTGATCGACCATCATCATCGGCGCGCCGGTGCAGGCCGCGAGGCACTCTTCTTCCTTCTTGAGGAAGATGCGGCCGTCGGCGGTGCTCTCGCCGAGCTTGATGCCGAGCTTCTTCTCGCAGTGCGCGACCAGGTCTTCGGCGCCATTCAGCATGCAGCTGATGTTGGTGCAGATGCTGACGTGATGCCGGCCGCAGGGATGCGTCTCGAACATCGAATAGAAGCTCGCGACTTCGTACACCTGGATCGGCGGCAGCCGCAGGTATTCGGCGACGCCGTCCATGAGCTCGGGCGTGAGGAAGCCGTTGTTCTGCTCCTGCGTGAAACGCAGCGCCGACAGCACCGCCGAGCGCTGGCGGCCGGTCGGAAAGCGTCCGATCCACTCGTCGATCTCGTGACGCGTGTGCTCGTTGAGCACGCGCGCCTTCTCGCCGAGCACCGGCTCGAAGCTGCCGCCATCCGCCGTCTTGACGACATGCGTCATCGATCCACCTCTCCGAACACGATGTCCTGCGTACCGATCACCGCGACCACGTCCGCGAGCATGTGACCCTCGCGTCATTTCCTCGAGCGCCGACAGGTGCGCGAAGCCGGGCGCGCGGCACTTCAGGCGATACGGCTTGTTGGCGCCGTCGGAGATCAGGTAGATGCCGAACTCGCCCTTGGGCGCTTCGACCGCGGCGTAGGTCTCGCCTTCCGGCACCGAGTAGCCTTCGGTGAACAGCTTGAAGTGATGAATCAGCGATTCCATGTCGCCCTTCATCTCTTCGCGCGTCGGCGGACGCACCTTGCGGTCGTCGATCATCACCGGGCCCGGATTGCGCCGCAGCCAGTCGATGCACTGCTTGATGATGCGGTTGCTCTGGCGCAGCTCTTCGATGCGCACCAGGTAGCGGTCGTAGCAGTCGCCGTTCACGCCGACGGGAATGTCGAAATCCATGTCCGCGTAGACTTCGTAGGGCTGCTTCTTGCGCAGGTCCCAGACGATGCCGGAACCGCGCAGCATGGCGCCGGTGAAGCCCAGCGCCATCGCGCGCTCCGGCGTCACCACGCCGATGTTCACGGTGCGCTGCTTCCAGATGCGGTTGTCGGTGAGCAGCGTTTCGTATTCGTCGACGCAGCCGGGAAAGCGCGCGACGAAGTCATCGATGAAATCGAGCAGCGATCCCTGGCGCGCCTCGTTCATGCGCGTCGGCGTTCTTCTGCGTGCGCCACTTCGACGCCTGGTACTTCGGCATCGAATCCGGCAGGTCGCGATAGACGCCGCCCGGGCGGTAGTACGTGGCGTGCATGCGCGTGCCGGACACCGCCTCGTAGCAGTCCATGAGGTCTTCGCGTTCCTTGAACGCGAGCAGGAACACGGTCATCGCGCCGATGTCGAGCGCGTGCGCGCCGAGCCACATCAGGTGGTTCAGGATGCGCGTGACTTCGTCGAACATCACGCGGATGTACTGCGCGCGCACCGGCACCGTGACGCCCAGCAGGCGCTCGATGGCCATGCACGTAGGCGTGCTCGTTGCACATCATCGACACGTAGTCGAGCCGGTCCATGTAGCCGATGGACTGGTTGAACGGCTTCGACTCGGCGAGCTTCTCGGTGCCGCGATGCAGCAGCCCGATGTGCGGATCGGCCTTCTGGATGACTTCGCCGTCCATCTCGAGCACCAGGCGCAGCACGCCGTGCGCCGCCGGATGCTGCGGACCGAAGTTCATCGTGAAATTGCGGATCTCGTTCATTCCGGTACTTCTGAGTCTTCAGGCCGGGTCGTAGCGGTTGTCGTCGCGAATGACCTTCGGCACCAGCGTGCGCGGCTCGATGCGACACCGGCTCGTACACCACGCGCTGCTTGTCGGCGTCGTAGCGCACTTCGACGTTGCCGATCAGCGGGAAGTCCTTGCGGAACGGATGGCCGATGAAGCCGTAGTCCGTGAGGATGCGGCGCAGATCCGGATGGCCGGTGAACAGGATGCCGAACAGGTCGAACGCCTCGCGCTCGAACCAGTTGGCGCCGGGCCAGATGTCGACCACCGAATCGATGATGGGATCTTCGGCGTCCTCGCAGCGCGCAGCGCAGGCGCAGGCGCTGGTTGTGCGTGATCGACAGCAGGTGATAGGCGACGGCGAAGCGCGCGCCGTCGTGCGGCAGGCGTGCGCCATCGCGATTCGACGCCGCGGCTGAAGCCGGAGCGTGGTGGCCGACTAGTGTCTTCCACTCGCGTCGTGCGCGTAGTCGAGGTAGTCGATGCCGGCCACGTCGATGAGGATTTCGAAGCTGCAGCTCGGGATCGTCGCGCAGCGCGAGCACACCTGCTTGCAGATTCGCGCGGCTGCACTTCGTAGCACAGCTCATCGGCAAGCGACGGCGCGCGCTGCAGCAGCTCCGGCAAGCGCGGCTTCGATCTTGGCCGCGAGCGCCGCGATTTTCTCGGTCGTGGGACGACGTCATCGCGTCGCGGCGATGGTGCTGGTGCGCTCGATCTTCTTCTGCAGCTGGATGATGCCGTACAGCAGCGCCTCGGCCGTCGGCGGACAGCCCGGGACGTAGACGTCCACCGGGCACGATGCGATCGCAGCCGCGCACCACGGCATACGAGTAGTGGTAGTAGCCGCCGCCGTTGGCGCACGAACCCATGGAGATGACCCAGCGCGGCTCGGGCATCTGGTCGTAGACCTTGCGCAGCGCCGGCGCCATCTTGTTGACCAGCGTGCCGGCGACGATCATCACGTCGGACTGGCGCGGGCTCGGACGGAACACGACGCCGAAGCGGTCGAGGTCGTAGCGCGACGCGCCGGCGTGCATCATCTCGACGGCGCAGCAGGCGAGACCGAAGGTCATCGGCCACAGCGAACCGGTGCGCGCCCAGTTCATCGACGGTGTCGACGGTGGTCGTGACGAAGCCGCGCTCGGCGAATTCGCCGTCGGCGGCTCTGTCTGACCGCGGCTGGCTCTTCTAATCCCATTCGAGCGCTCCCTTCTTCCACTCGTAGATGAATCCGACCACGAGGATGAACAGGAAGATGCCCATGGCGACGAGGCCGAAGGTGCCGATGCTGTCGAGCACCACGGCCCACGGAAACAGGAACGCGATTTCGAGATCGAACACGATGAACAGGATGGCGACGAGGTAGTAACGCACGTCGAACTTCATGCGGCTGTCTTCGAAGGCTTCGAAGCCGCATTCGTAGGGCGAGAGTTTCTGCGCGTCGTTCGCGCGCCTTGGCTGCCAGCCGGCCGATCACGAGACCCGAGCGTCATCAGCGACGAGCGCCAGGCCCGTCGCGACGGTGAGGAAAATCAGAACGGGCAGGTAATTCGCAAGCATCTGTCGGATGCTCATGCGCCGTCATCGAAAAAGGGCAGCAACCTCTCGACGACGAGAGACAACCGCCCCGAAAATTCGGGCGCGATTGTAACAGGGATAAGGTAAAGTGATGGTGCCGACGGGGAGACTCGAACTCCCACGGATCGCTCCGCTAGCCCCTCAAGCTAGTGTGTCTACCAATTCCACCACGTCGGCGTTGCGCAAAATCGTCAGGACTTCTGTCTGCGGTCTCTGTCTCACGGCTTTTCGGGAGCCGGCTCGGTCGACCGGCGCCGCGGGCACCGGGACCGCGTTCGCGTCGATCGGCGCGCGGCTGCGCCGGCGCCGGCGCTGGCGCGGCGTTGCTCACCGGCACCTGGTCGAGCAGCGACGTCGGCGCCGCCCGGGCGTCGCGCTGAAACAGGTAAGTGAGGCACAGGCTGTTCAGCATGAAGATCGCGGCGAAAATCGCGGTCATGCGCGACAGGCCGGTGGTCGCGCCGCGCGCGCCGAACACCGTGCCCGAAGCACCGGCACCGAAACCGGCGCCGGCATCCGCACCCTTGCCTCGCTGCAGCAGCACGAGGGCCACGATGCGCGAAGGCCGAAAGCACCTGCAGAATTGTGAGAATCGTTCGCAACATCTTTGTGTACCTAAGTTCAGGCGCGCGCCGCGGCGACGATCGCGCAGGAATTCTTCGGCCTTGAGCGATGCGCCGCCGATGAGTCCGCCGTCCACGTTCGGCATCGAGAAGAGCTCCGCGGCATTCGCGGCCTTGACGCTGCCACCGTACTGGATGCGCACGAGGGCGGCGATCTTAGCATCGCGACCCGCGATCCGCCCGCGGATGTGGGCGTGCACTTCTTCGGCCTGCTGCGGCGCTGGCCGTCTTGCCGGTGCCGATGGCCCACACGGGCTCGTAGGCGATGACCGCGCGCGTGAACGCTGCAACGCCCGACAGATCGAGCACGGCGTCGAGCTGGCGGTCGACCACCTCGAACGTGCGCCCGGCTTCGCGCTCGGCGAGCTGTTCGCCCACGCACAGGATCGGCGTCAGGCCGGCGGCCAGCACCGCGGCAAACTTGCGCGCCACGAGCTGATCGGATTCGCCGAACAAGGCGCGTCGCTCGGAGTGGCCGACGATCGCGCCGGCGCAGCCGACGTCCCGCAGCATCGCGGCGGACACTTCACCGGTGAAGGCGCCCTGGGTTTCCGCGCAAACGTCCTGCGACCCCAGGCTGACGCGCGAACCGGCCAGCGCGCGGGTCAACTCGGCCAGGTAGACGAACGGCGGGCACACCCAGACTTCGGCCGACGAATTCGGCAGCTTGTGCACGATGGACTCGACCAGCGCGGCGTTCTCCGCGCGCGAGCCGTGCATTTTCCAGTTGCCTGCGATGATCTGGCGGCGCATGTGTAAGCCATTAGCGGCCGTTTCGGCCGCTCAAAAAGGGGCGCGGATGATAGCGGCGCGCCCTCAGGACGCAACGCGGCGCACCACGGCGGCGATTTCCTCGGCGCAACGCACGGTATCGGTCTCGTCGCGCGCCTCGACCATGACGCGAATCACCGGTTCGGTGCCCGAAGGCCGCAGGACCACGCGGCCCTCGTCCCCGAGGCGCAACGCCACCTTTTGCACGGTGTCTTCGACCTCGGGAACGGTCTTCGGGTCGAAGCTGCGCGCCACTTTCACGTTGATCATGGTCTGCGGGAAACGCGGCATTCCGGCGGCGAGCTCCGCCAGGCTCTGCCCGGTTTCGCGCATGACGGCGAGCACCTGCAGTGCCGGCCATCAGCGCATCGCCCGGTGGTGGTCTTGTCGAGCAACAGGATGTGTCCCGAGGACTCGCCGCCGACCGAGCCGCCGGATCTCGCGCAACATGCCGAGCACGTAGCGGTCGCCGACCTGCGCGCGCTTGAACTCGATGCCCTGCTCGCGCAGCGCCACCTCGAGGCCGAGATTGCTCATCACCGTTCCGACCACGGGACCCTTGAGCGTCCCGGCGCGCTTGCGCGCCGTGGCGATGATGTAGATGAGCTGATCGCCGTCGACGATGCGGCCGAGGCCGTCGACCATGACGAGCCGATCGCCGTCGCCATCGAGCGCGATGCCCGCGGCCGCGCGCACGCCCGGCACGGTGAGCTGCAGCAGGCCCGGCGCGGTCGAGCCGCAGCCATCGTTGATGTTGCGGCCATTCGGCGAGCAGCCGATCGGAATGATTTCCGCGCCGAGATCGGTGAGCGTGCGCGGCACCACCTTGTAGCCCGCGCCGTTGGCGCAATCGACCACCAGCTTCATGCCCTCGAGCGTCATGCCCTTGGGCAGCGACTCGACGCAGAAGTCCTGGTAGTGGCGGCGCGACTTGTCGACGCGCGTGGCGCGGCCCAGGTTCACCGACGAGCGCGTGATGGGGCCGCTGCTCGAGCTCGGCCTCGATGGCTTCTTCGATCTCGTCGGAGAGCTTGCCGCCCTCGCGCGTCGAAGAACTTGATGCCGTTGTCGTCGTAGAGATTGTGCGACGCGCTGATGACGATGCCGAAGTTGCAGTCGAACTTGCGCGTGAGATAGGCGATGCCGGGCGTGGGCAGCGGCCCGATCAGCATGACGTTGACGCCGGCCGCGACGAAGCCCGCCTCGAGCGCGGCTTCGAACATGTAGCCGGACAGGCGCGTGTCCTTGCCGATGAGCACCGTGCCGCCCTTCGGCGCGAGCACGCGCGCCGCGGCGCTCGCGAGCCGCAGCGCGAAATCCACCGTCATCGGATGTTCGCCGACCCGACCGCGAACGCCGTCGGTGCCGAAATACTTACGTGCCATCGAACTCCTCTCCCTGCGATCACCGCGGCGGCCACGCGCATCGCGTCGACCGTGGCGGCCACGTCGTGGGCGCGCACGATACGCGCTCCGTTGAGAACCGCAATGGCGGCCAGCGCGACGCTGCCCGCCAGTTCGATCATCGACATCACGCCCGGTCAGCTTCGCCGAGCATCGACTTGCGCGACAGGCCGACGGCGAGCGGCGACGCCCAGCGCCTCGAAACTGCGCGAGATGTTTGAGCAGCGCGAGGTTGTCGACGATGCGCTTGCCGAAACCGAAGCCCGGATCGACGGCGAGCCGCGCGCGCATCGATGCCCGCGTCGCGGCACGCGCGCAACGCGCGCCGCCAGGAACGCGCTGACTTCGCCGACCACGTCCGTCGTAGTGCAGGCGCATCCTGCATGGTGCGCGGCTCGCCCTGCATGTGCATGAGGCAGATGCCGGCGCCAGCGTGCGCGCGGCCGCCAGCCAGCGCGCCCGGGTCCGCGCAGCGCGCGAACGTCGTTGATGATGTCCGCGCCGGCGGCGCAGCGCGGCGCGCATCGACTTCGGGTTTGCTGGTGTCGACCGAAATGAACACGGCGGATTCGCGCCGCAGCGCTTCGATGATCGGGATGACGCGCTCGAGTTCTTCGTCGAGAGCTGGCGGGAGCGCGCGCCGGGACGCGTGGACTCGCCGCCGACGTCGATGATGGCCGCGCCCTCCTCGATCATGCGGCGCGCGTGCATGCGACAGCGCCGCGGCGCGATCGGCGAAGCGGCCGCCGTCGGAAAAGGAATCGGGCGTGACGTTGAGCACGCCCATCACCACGGGAGCGCCGAGATCGAGGACTCCGATCCCGGCACTGCCAATGCGCGGCGGTGCTCATCGCAGCACGCCGCGGCTGTAGACTAGCTAGTTAGTGCTGGCCGGCGGGTGAGCCGATGGTGCGCACCGCCCTCGGCTTCACCTTCCGGACGCTTCGGCGGCGGCGTGCCGACCGAATCGTCCCAGTCGGCAGGCGGCTTCGGCGCGCTTGCCCGGCCATGATGTCCTTGATCTGCGTTCTCGTCGATGGTCTCGTACTTGATGAGCGCGTCTGCCATCGCGTCGCAGCTTGTCGCGATTGGTCTCGAGAATGTTCCTGGCGCGCTTGTGGTACGCGGTGTCGATGACGCGGCGGACTTCCTCGTCGATGACGTGCGCGGTTTCGTCGGACACCTGCTTGTGCTGCGTGACCTGGCGGCCGAGGAATACCTCGCCGCTCTCTTCGGAATACGTCAGCGGACCGAGCTTGTCGGACAGGCCCCACTTCGTGACCATGTTGCGCGCGAGCATCGGTGGCGCGCTCGATGTCGTTCGAGGCGCCGGTGGTCACCGCCGTCGGCGCCGAAGACGAGTTCCTCGGCGATAGCGGCCGCCGAACAGCGCTGGCGATCGACGACTCTCGAGGCGCTGCTTGCTGGTAGCTGTAGCGGTCCTCTTCCGGCAGGTAGCAGCGTGACGCCCAGCGCGCGGCCGCGCGGAATGATCGTGACCTTGTACACGGGATCGTGTTCGGGACGGTTAACGCCGACGATGGCGTGACCCGCCTCGTGATAGGCGGTGTTGAGCTTCTCTTTCTCGCTCATGACCATGGAGCGGCGCTCGGCGCCCATCATGATCTTGTCCTTGGCGCGCTCGAACTCGTCCATGGTGACGATGCGCTTGTTCGCGCGCGCGGCGAACAACGCGGCTTCGTTCACGAGGTTGGCGAGATCGGCGCCGGAGAATCCCGGCGTGCCGCGCGCGATGTACGCGCGGCTTCACGTCGTCGCCCAGCGGCACCTTGCGCATGTGGACGCGCAGGATCTGCTCGCGGCCGCGCACGTCGGGCAGCGGCACCACGACCTGGCGGTCGAAGCGGCCCGGGCGCAGCAGCGCCGGGTCGAGCACGTCGGGACGGTTGGTGGCGGCGATGACGATGATGCCTTCGTTGCCTTCGAAGCCGTCCATCTCGACCAGCAACTGGTTCAGCGTCTGCTCGCGCTCGTCGTGACCGCCGCCGAGGCCGGCGCCGCGATGGCGGCCGACCGCGTCGATTTCGTCGATGAAGATGATGCAGGGCGCGTGCTTCTTCGCCTGCTCGAACATGTCGCGCACGCGCGAGGCGCCGACGCCGACGAACATTTCGACGAAGTCGGAACCGGAGATGGTGAAGAACGGCACCTTGGCTTCGCCGGCGATGGCGCGCGCCAGCAGCGTCTTGCCGGTACCCGGCGAGCCGACCATGAGCACGCCCTTCGGAATCTTGCCGCCGAGCTTCTGGAACTTGACGGGTCCTTGAGGAAGTCGACGATCTCGCCCACTTCCTGCTTGGCCTCGTCGACGCCCGCGACATCCGCGAACGTGACGTTGACCTGGTCCTCGCCCAGCAGCCGCGCGCGGCTCTTGCCGAACGACATGGCGCCGCGGCCACCGGCCGAGCCCTGCATCTGGCGCAGCATGTAGACGAACACGAGGATGAGCAGCAGCGCCGGGCGCGAGCTGCAGCAGCAACTGCATCGAGGAAGTTTGGCTGCTTGGGCGGCTCGCCCTTGAAGTCGACGCTTGGCCTTGTCGAGCATGCCGATGAGCGCAGGTGTTCTCGGTTTCAGGGTTGTAAGCCTTGAACTTCGACTTGTCTTTGCGCAGTCCCGAGGATCTTCGTCGCCTCGCAGGGTGACCGATCTCGACCCGGCCGTTGCGCACGTCGTCGAGCACGGTCGAATAGGACACCTGCGTGGGTTCGGTGCCGGTGGGGACGTAGCGGCTGAAGACCACCACCATCACCATCACGATCACGACCCAAAGCAGGATATTTTTCGTCAGATCATTCAAAGGCTTACCCTCGCGAGGCGACCGGCCCGATGCAGGATTGAGGTCACGCTACACCAATCCGAAAACCGCTCGCCAGCAGGCAAAGCTCAGAAACGCAGGCAAGCGGACCATGAAGAAACCAGCGACGCGCTGATTTGATGAGTTCCTGAAAACCAGGCGCCCTGGAACGTTTTGATGAGGACCCGTGGCGTTTGGTTTCAAGTAGCGATGCGCCACAGCAAGCTTTCGACTGTGGGGGCACCGGCAATCTTTACAATGCGGCCATGGAACTCTCAGAACGTCAGCGCAAGTATCTACGGGGTTTGGGCCACGCGCTGAATCCCGTGCTGCTCATCGGCAATGCACGGAGTCACCCCGGCGGTCATCGCCGAGGCCAAACGAGCCCTGCACGACCACGAACTCATCAAGGTGAAGTTCCGCGGCGCGGAGCGCGAAGCCCGTGACGCGGGCCTCGCCGAACTCGCCGCGTCGACCGACAGCATCCTGGTCCAGCGGATCGGTCATACCGCCCTCTACTACAAACGCCGAATTGACCGTCCGGGAATTGTGATCCCCGACGCATAAAGACGTCGCTCTCGCTGGCCGATTCCCTATCTACGGGGTGAGGATCACCCGACGAGGAGTCAGTGCCGAACTTCCAGTGGCAAGTTGCTGGAATAAGTCGTATATCAGTCAAAACATGGCGGCTCAACACACACGTTCGTTTGGGCGCGAAGCTGCGGCGGTCTATCTAGCCGCCGCACTGGTCGTTTTCGGCACCTGGGCCGCGTCCCGTTACCTCATCCTGCGCAAGTTCGAGAACATCGAACAGAACGAGGTTTCGCGCAGCATCGAGGTCATGCGCAAGGCGCTGGTCACGAAGAACACCGAGATCGAAACCGTCGTCGCGCGACTTCGCGCGCTGGGACGACATGTACTCGTACGTCGTCGACGCTCGACTCGGAATTTCGAGTACCAGAACTTCTCCGAGGCCGGCCTCGACGAGATGAACGTCGACCTGGTCTGGCTGCTCGATCCGAAGGAGAAGCTGCTCTCCTCGTTCGAGAACGACACCGACGACGCGCGCTATCGCCACCCTGCGAGCGACGCCGGTCGATCGCCGAGATCAATCGCCTGACGCCGATCGTGCGCACGCGTGCTCGACCAGGAAGGCACGCTGCGCCTGGTGCAGATCAACGGCGTGCCGCACGTCATCGCTGCGCACACGATCCTGCACAGCGATCGCAGCGGCCCCGCCGCCGGCACGCTGGTGTTCGCGCGCCGCATCGCCGCGCCGGAAATCGCCAGCATCGGCGCCGACACGCAGCTCAACGTGCAGTTCGCCATGCTCGACGATCGCGCGGTCGTGGCCGAGAAAGGCGGAACTGCTGGTCGCGCCCGACGGCCGTCGCATCGTGCGTCGTTCGGACAACGTCATCGAAGGCCAGTTGCGCCTCGACACCATCGACAACCATCCGCTGGCGGTGTTGTACACCACGCTGCCGCGCACGGTCATGCAGAGCGGCCAGCAGGGCGTGCGCTACCTCGTCGGTCTGGGTCGCGCTGCTCGATCAGCATCGTGGTCGCCGCCTGGCACGCCTACAGCGGCCGGCTGCAGCCGCACTTCCGACGGCGGCGGCCATCAGCGAAACCCGCTACCGCGCGATCTTCGATCGCGCCGCCTCCGGCATCGTGCCTGTTCGATCCCACTTCGCGCCGCGTCCTCGACGCGAATCCGCAGGCGCAACGCCTGATCGGCGCGTCGCTCGACGAACTGCGCCGCCGCGACGTCGCGACGATCTTCGACACGCCGGTGTCGTCTGGCGCGCCGGCAACGAACGCGACCAGCCGGCCGAGAGCCGTCCGGCGCAGCTCATCCGCGGCGACGACGAACGGCGCGACGTGGAGTTCTCGATCGTCGACCTCGATGCCGGCACCGGGCCGCGTCCACGCCATGCTGCTGCAGGACATTCTCGCACCGGCGCGAAGCCGAGCGCCGCGCGCAGGAACACCAGCTGTCGCTGCAGCACCTGGCCACGCACGATGCGCTGCACGGGCCTTCCGAATCGCACCTTCCTCAACGAAGAGCTGCCGCGCCTCATCGACGAGGCGGCGCGCCGCGGCGATTCGCTGTCCATCCTTTACATCGACTGCGACAACTTCAAGAACATCAACGATTCGCGCGGCCACTCGATCGGCGACGACTATCTTCGTTCGGTCGCGCGACGACTGCGCGATTCGATCGCGAGCCCGGACCTCGTGGTGCGCATGGGCGGCGACGAGTTCCTCGTGGTCACGCGCCACTACGGCCTCGAGCCCGACAGCGCGGCGATTGCCGAGCGCGTCGCAGCGGCGCTCGAAGAAGCCGGTGCGCCTGGGCGAAGCCACCTACTCCGCCACCACCAGCATCGGCCTGTCTGTCTACCCGCGCGACGCCACCACGATGAGCGAGCTGCTGCGCTCGGCCGACATCGCGCTGTACGAAGCCAAGGCGCGCGGCCGCGACAGCGTGCAGATGTTCGACGCGGCCATGAACAAGCGCGTGCACACGCGCCTCGCGCTCGAGCAGGACCTGCGCAGCGCGGTGAATCGCGATGCCATCGAGATCCAGCTGCAGCCCATCGTCGATATCCGCAGCGGACGCCTGGTGTCGCTTCGAAGCGCTGGCGCGCTGGAACGATCCGCGCCACGGCTCGGTGCCGCCGCTGTCGTTCATCGAAGTCGCCGAGGCCTCCGATCTCATCGTCGAGCTGGGCGAATGCGTGTTCCGCAACGTCGCGCGGCAGATCGCCGCCTGGCAGCGCGCCGGCCTCAAGCCCGTGCCGGTGGCCGTGAACGTCTCCGCCAAGCAGCTCAAGCGTTCCAACCTGCCCGAGCGCCTCGTGGCGATCGCGCACGAATTCGACATCGCGCCCCACCAGATGGAAGTGGAGCTCACCGAAAGCGTCGCGATGCAGGATTCCGAGCAGCACGTGACCAAGCTGCATGCGCTGCGCGATCTCGGCGTGCGCGTGTCGGTGGACGACTTCGGCACCGGCTATTCGAGCCTCGCCTACCTGCGCAACCTGCCCATCGACTACCTCAAGATCGACCGCACGTTCGTGCGCGACATGAACGTCGACCGCAACGATGCCGCCATCGTGCGCGCCATCATCAGCATGGCGCAGAGCCTGCACCTCGGCACCGTGGCCGAAGGCATCGAGACGCGCGAGCACGCCTCGCAGCTGCTGGCGCTGGGCTGCTCGACCGGTCAGGGCTATTTCTTCGCAAGCCGATGCCGGCGCAGCGAGACCGAACGAGCTGCTGCGCACCATGCGCGCGCGCCGCCCCGATGCAGCGCCGGCCCGGAGCCTGGAGATCGTCAGGGTTTCCTGAGCCGCGTCAGGGCTTGCCCGGCACCCAGAAGTCCTTCCAGCCGAGGCCGGCGGCCTTGATGGCCTGCAGGCGGCGCTTGAGCCGCGCCTCATCGATACTCGCTCGGCGCCGCCCGAGCTGAACGCCACGCTTGACGCCCGCGGCCTTCGCCGCCTGCAGCACTGCGACATCCGGCGCCTTGTCACGGTCGACGATCACCAGCACCGAGCCCGGGTAGTTAGCCAGCTCTGTCGCGGTCCATTCGCTGCCAGGCGGCAGCACGCCATGGCGGCGCGCGTCGACTCCAGAACGCATCGGCACCGACGCCGGCGGCGACGAGGCCGAGATCGATCAGCGGGATGTTGTCGTTCGATGCCTGCGTGACGAGCTGATCGAGCTCGCGATCTGCGATGCGGCACCAGGCCGGCCGGCGGCGCTGCGTCAGTTGGGCAGCGATCCTCACCTTGATGTTGCGGTACTTCACGACGCTGCCGGGATCGTGCGCCTGCAGCGCGAAAGTGCCCGAGCCCAGCAACCGTGCCCTTCTTGTCAGCCGGCGCGGAACGGCGTTGGCGGGCTTCCGCGTATTCGCAGATCAGCTTGTCGTTGATGAAGGTCTGGATGGTCTTGCCGACGACGCGGATGCGGTAGTTGAACCACTCGTTGTCCGTCGACCGGCGCCTTCCAGGTATTGCGCACCGCGTAGATGCTGCCGGTCATCTTGTGTTCGATGTAACCGTTCATCTTCTCGGCCGGCGGATTGGAGTTGATGACCTGCAGTTCGTAGCCGCGCCGCGGGCCAGCCCGGGCCCTGCCACTTCGGTGTGAACGTAGATGCCGCTGTTGGCGCCGGGCGAGGTCATGACATCCGGCTGAGAACTCGAAATTCCGGAAGTCGTGTTTCGCCGACCTTGCCGACGTAGAACAGGTGCGAGCGCTCGCCGCGCGTAGACGAAGACGCCGTCTTCGACCACCCAGGACTCCGGGCCGCTCGGCGGCCTTCCAGCCGGCCAGCGACTTGCCGTCCTGCAGCGCAATCCATTCCTGGGCGAACCGCGGACGCCGCGGCGCAACGCCGCCAGCGCGCAACCAATACACGCGAATCGCTTCATGTCACCCGCCTCCCGTTCAGGCCGTCTAACTAGACGTAACGGACTTCCATCGACTTCGTAGCTGTGCGTTGCCGCCCGGCGCGGCCACGTCGACCACGTCGCCCGACGCTCTTGCCGACCATGGCGCGCGCGATCGGCGAGAGTGATGGAAATGCGGCCCGGTTTTGATGTCGGCCTCGTCCTCGCCGACGATCTGGTAGCATGACGGCTTGCCGTCGTCCTGGTCTTCGAGATCGACGGTGGCGCCGAAGATCACCTTGCCGGTGTTGGTCAGCTGGCGCGGTATCGATGACCTCGGCGGTCGACAGCTTCGCCTCGATCTCGCTGATGCGGCCCTTCGATGAAACCCTGCTGCTCGCGCGCGGCGTGGTACTCGGCGTTCTCGGACAGGTCGCCGTGGCTGCGCGCCTCGGCGATCGCCTTGATGACGCGCGGGCGGTCCTCGCCCTTCAGCCGCTTGAGCTCGTTGCGCAGCGCCTCGGCGCCGCGCAGCGGTCATCGGAGTGCGTTTCATGACCGCGCCTCCTGTGTGCAGGTCCTGCAGCCGGTTCACTTCGACCGCGTCCAGGTGATCGAGAGCTTCGCAGGTTGCGAGCGCGCCCGCGAGCGTCGTGTAGTAAGTGACGCGCTTGTGCACCGCTTCGCGCGCGGATGGAGTTCGACTCGCGGATGGCCGGTCTTGCCTTCGGTGGTGTTCACGATCATCGCGAACTCGTCGTTCTTGATCATGTCGACGATGTGCGGGCGGCCCTCGCGCACCTTGTTGGCGCGGCTTGCACGGACACGCCGGCCTCGGTGATGGCGCGCGCGGTGCCGTCGGTGGCGACGAGCTCGAAGCCCTGCTCGACCAGCTGCTTCGCCAGCACCACGGCGCCGCGGCTTGTCGCGCTCGCGCACGCTGATGAGCACCACGCCGCGAGCGCGGCAGCGTCACGCCCGAGCGCGGCCTGCGCCTTGGCATAGGCCTCGCCGAAGGTGCGGCCGGTGCCCATCACCTCGCCGGTGCGATCTTCATCTCCGGGCCCAGGATCGGATCGGCCTCCGGGAACTTGGTGAACGGGAACACCGCTTCCTTCACCGAGTAGTACGGCGGCACGATCTCGCCGGTCACGCCCATGCTCTTGCAGCTTGCTTGCCGGTCATCACGCGCGCGCGATCTTGGCCAGCGGCACGCCGGTGGCCTTGGACACGAACGGCACGGTGCGCGAAGCGCGCGGGTTCACCTCGAGCACGTAGATGATGCCGTTCTGGATCGGCGAACTGGATGTTCATGAGGCCGATGACCTGCAGCGCCTGCGCGCAGCTTGCGCGTCTGCTCGCGCAGCTCCGCCTGGATCTCGGCGCGTCAAGCTGTACGGCGGCAGCGAGCAGCCGGAGTCGCCCGAGTGCACGCCGGCCTGCTCGACGTGCTCCATGATGCCGCCGATCAGCACGTCCTCGCCGTCGCAGCATGGCGTCGACGTCCACTTCGATGGCGACGTCGAGGAAGCGGTCGAGCAGCACCGGCGCTGTCGTTCGGACACGCTGCACCGCGTCGCGTCATGTAGCGCGCAGGTCGTCCTCGTTGAACACGACTTCCATCGCGCGGCCGCCGAGCACGTAGGACGGGCGCACGACCAGCGGATAGCCGATCTCGCGCGGCCAGCGCGACCGCCTGCTCCTCGGTGCGCGCGCGTGCGGTTCGGCGGCTGCTTGAGGCCGAGCTTCTGCACCAGCTGCTGGAAGCGCTCGCGGTCCTCGGCCATGTCGATCGAGTCCGGCGAGGTGCCGATGATCGGCACGCCGGCGGCTTCGAGCGCGCGCGACAGCTTGAGCGGCGTCTGGCCGCCGTACTGCACGATCACGCCCTTCGGGCTTTTCCTTGTCGATGATCTCGAGCACGTCCTCGAGCGTCAGCGGCTCGAAGTACAGGCGGTCCGGAGGTGTCGTAGTCGGTCGAGACGGTCTCCGGATTGCAGTTGACCATGATGGTCTCGAAGCCGTCCTCGCGCAGCGCGAGCGCGGCGTGCACGCAGCAGTAGTCGAACTCGATGCCCTGGCCGATGCGGTTCGGGCCGCCGCCCAGGATCATGATCTTGTCGCCTGTCGGTCGGGTCGCGCCTCGCACTCTTCTTCGTAGGTCGAATACAGGTAGGCGGTGCGACGTGGCGAACTCGGCCGCGCAGGTATCGACGCGCTTGTAGCACCGGCCGCACGTTCGAGCGCGTGCGCGCTGCGCGCACGCCGTTCTCGTCGGTGCCGATGCAGCGTCGGCCAGGCGGCTGTCGGAGAAGCCCTTGCGCTTGAGCTCGCGCAGGCGCTCGCGCGTCGAGCGCGCCAGCGCCGCCTGCGCGCACCGCGCCTCCTCGGCGACGAGCTCCTCGATCTGCGCGAGGAACCACGGATCGATGTGCGTCAGCTCTGCGATGCGTCCTCGACGCGACCAGCCGGCGCGGAACGCATCGGCCACGTACAACAGGCGGTTCGGGCCCGGCGCGCGCAGCTCGTAGCGCGAGCTTGTCGCGGTCTTCGTCGGTGCGCGGCAGTCTCGAGACTGGTCGTTGAGGCCGTCGAGGCCGGTCTCCAGGCCGCGCAGCGCCTTCTGCAGCGATTCCTGGAAGGTGCGGCCGATCGCCATCACCTCGCCCACCGACTTCATCTGCGTGGTCGAGCGCGGATCGGCGCCGCGGGAACTTCTCGAACGCGAAGCGCGGGATCTTGGTGACGACGTAGTCGATCGTCGGCTCGAACGAGGCCGGCGTCGCGCCGCCGGTGATGTCGTTCTTGCAGCTCGTCGAGCGTGTAGCCGACCGCGAGCTTCGCGGCGATCTTGGCGATCGGGAAGCCGGTGGCCTTGGAGGCCAGCGCCGACGAGCGCGACACGCGCGGATTCATCTCGATGACGACCAGCGCGGCCGTCGTCGGGATTGACGCGCGAACTGCACGTTCGAGCCGCCGGTGTCGACGCCGATCTTGCGCAGCACCGCGATCGACGCGTCGCGCATGCGCTGGTATTCCTTGTCGGTCAGCGTCTGCGCCGGCGCGACGGTGATCGAGTCGCCGGTGTGCACGCCCATCGGATCGAGGTTCTCGATCGAGCAGACGATGATGCAGTTGTCGTGCTTGTCGCGCACCACCTCCATCTCGAATTCCTTCCAGCCGATCACCGACTCCTCGATCAGCACCTCGCGCGGTGGGCGAGGCATCGAGGCCGCGCTCGACGATCTCGCTCGAACTCTTCGCGGTTGTAGGCGATGCCGCCGCCGGTGCCGCCCATGCGTGAACGACGGGCGGATGACCGTCGGGAAGCCGATCTCGGCCTGCATCTGCCAGCGCCTGCTCCAGCGATGTGCGCGATGCGCGACGCGCGGGCACTCGAGCCCGATCTCGCGCATCGCGTTGCGGAACAGCTCGCGGTCCTCGGCCATGTCGATGGCCTCGCGCGATGCGGCGATCAGCTCGACGCCGTACTTCTCCAGCACGCCTTCGCGCACCAGGTCGAGCGCGCAGTTGAGCGCGGTCTGGCCGCCCATGGTCGGCAGCAGCGCGTCCGGGCGCTCCTTCTCGATGATGCTGCGCCACCGTGCGCCAGTTGATCGGCTCGATGTAGATGGCGTCGGCCATCTCCGGGTCGGTCATGATCGTCGCCGGATTCGAGTTGACCAGGATGACGCGGTAGCCCTCCTCGCTGCAGCGCCTTGCAGGCCTGCGCGCCGGAGTAGTCGAACTCGCACGCCTGGCCGATGATGATCGGGCCGGCGCCGATGATCAGGATGCTTTCGATGTCGGTACGTTTTGGCATGCATGTTAGGCTGCTCAGCGCTTCGTGCGGCCTGCTGGCTGCTTGCCGCGGTGCGGGCCCGCAGCTTTGCTGAAGGCGCCTCAGCATCAGGTGGACGAAGCGGTCGAACAGGCGGCCCATGTCGTGCGGCCCGGGGCTCGCCTCCGGATGGCCCTGGAAGCTGAACGCCGGCTTGTCGGTGCGCGCGATGCCCTGCAGCGAGCCGTCGAACAGCGAGCGATGCGTGGCCTGCAGCGTTCGACGGCAGCGTCGCTCTCGTCGACCGCGAAGCCGTGGTTCTGGCTGGTGATGAACACGCGGCCGGTGTCGAGGTCCTGCACCGGGTGGTTCGCGCCGTGGTGGCCGAACTTCATCTTCATGGTGCTGCGCGCCGCTGGCGAGGCCCAGCAACTGGTGGCCGAGGCAGATGCCGAACGTCGGCATGTCCGCGTCCACGAGCGCGCGGATCGCCTCGATGGCGTAGTCGCACGGCTCCGGATCGCCCGGACCGTTCGACAGGAACACGCCATCGGGCTCGAGCGCCAGCACTTCTTCGGCCGTGGTCTGCGCCGGCACCACGGTCATGCGGCAGCCGCGGTCGGCGAGCATGCGCAGGATGTTGCGCTTCGACGCCGTAGTCGTAGGCGACCACGTGCAGGCGCTGGTGCGCGCGCATCACCGGGCCGGTTCTCCGGCTGCCAGATGCTGCCTTCGTTCCACTGGTAGCGCGCTTGGTCGGTCACCACCTTGGCCAGGTCCATGCCCTTCAGGCCCGGAAACTTCTTCGCGAGCGCGCACCGCCGGCGGCCGCGTCGATCTTGCTCGCCGGTCATGATGCAGCCGGCCTGCGCGCCCTTCTCGCGCAGGATGCGCGTGAGCTTGCGCGTGTCGATGCCGGCAGATGGCGACGACCTTGTGCCGCGCTGCAGGAACTCGCGCAGGTCTTCGTTCTGTGCGCCAGTTGCTGGCGAGCGGCGGCACGTCTCTAACTACCAGCCCGCGCGGCGTAGGCCGTCGGCGACTCGAGATCTTCGGGCGTGGTGCCGGTGTTGCCGATGTGTGGATAGGTCAGCGTGACGATCTGTCGTGAATACGACGGATCGGTGAGGATTTCCTGATAACCGGTCAGCGCGGTATTGAAAACGACTTCGCCAGTGGTGTTGCCTTTGGCGCCGATAGACTGGCCGTTGAAGATCGGTTCCATCTTCCAGAGCCAGAACCGCGGTTATCAGTCACGCGGGAACTCCCCTCGAGCCTCGCTCGGACCCGAAAAATGCGTTAATTGAGTGGATGCTCTCCGCGCGGAGCGTACATGCACAAAGCGGGAGGAGTTCTCGCGAACATCCTCCCGCCCTGCGTTGGACTAACCCGTTTCGGATTAGGCGGCAATTTTACGAAGCGCGCCCCGGGGTGTCCACGAAACTTCTTGCCCGTTTCGTGGAGAAATGCGCCCGGAAAGTTCTAATAGATCGGACTCGAAAAGCGTTCTAACCGGTTGTTTTTAATCCAAGTACGTTGGCCATCGATGTATCGGCCGGGCTTTTGGGCTGCAAGCCAGGCGGCCGCCCGGATCGCACCATGTGCAAAGATCGACCGGTCGGTGGCCTCGTGGCCGACCGTCAGGCGCTCGCCGAGACCCGGCGAACAGCACTGTATGGGTACCCACGATATCCCCGGCCCGGACGCTCGGCGATACCGATCTCGCCGTCGCGCCGCGCGCCCTGCCCGACGCGCCCGGTAAGCGTGTCTGCATGCGGATCGAGCCCGCGCGCCCTGGCGGCGCTGTCGGCCAGCGCCAGCGCGGTGCCCGAAGGCGCATCGAGCTTGTGTTTGTGATGCGCCTCGACGATCTCGATGTCGAATTCCGCCGGCAACGCGCGCGCCGCGATGCGCACCAGCTCCTGCGCCACCGCCACACCGATGGAGGTGTTGGGCGCGACCAGCACCGCGATGTCGCGCGACGCGCCGCGATGCGCGCCTCGAATTCCGCGCCGTGCCCGGTGGTGCCGATGACGATGGGCACGCGCGCCGCGCGGCACGCATTGAGCGCGCGCAGGCTCAGGTCGGGACGCGAAAATCGATCGCCACCTGCGCCCGCGCGAGATCCGGCGGTAGTTCGTCGACGACGCGCACACCGAGCGGCGCGCTCGCCGGCGACTTCACCGACGTCGAGCCCGGCGGACTTGCTGCCGGCGATGCGACCGCCGCGACGATCCTCGACGAGACTTGCTCGCCGACGCTGGCGCGCACGATGGCCGTGCCCATGCGTCCGGTGGCGCGTCGCGATTGCTGTCGTCACTGCGCTCCTGTCACGTCTCGCGCCGACAGTGTGCCGCAGCGCTGCCGCTCATGCGAGACTCACGCCCATGATACGCATCGGCATACTGGGCGCGGCCCGGATCGCGCCACGCGGCATCGTGACTCCGGCCAACGCGCTGCTCGGCGCGGAGGTGGTCGGCATCGCGGCGCGCGATCTCGAGCGCGCGCAGGACTTCGCCGCGCAGCATTCGATTCCCATGGCCTTCGGTAGTTATGCCGAGCTGATCGCCCGCGACGACATCGACCTCGTGCTACGTCGCCCTGCCGCCGTCGGCGCATCTCGAGTGGTGCACGGCCGCGCTCGCGCAACGGCAAACACGTGCTGGTCGAAAAGCCGTTCGCCAGCAACGCGCAGGATGCGGCGCAGATGGTGGCGGCGGCGCGCGCCGCCGATCGCCATCTCATCGAAGGCTTCCACTACCGCTTTCACCCGCTGTTCGAGCGCGCGCTGACGGCGCTGCGCAGCGGCGCGATCGGCAAGATCCGGCACATCGAGGCGGTGTTCAACGCCAACCTGCCCGACACGCCCGGCGAGCTGCGCTACATCGAAGAGCTGGGCGGCGGCGCGCTCATGGACCTGGGCTGCTACTGCATGCACTGGATCCGCACGGTGGCCGGCGACGAGCCGACCGTCGTCAGTGCCAGCGCGCGCTGCGCGACGCCGGCGTCGACCTCGACATCGAGGCCGAACTCGCGTTCACCAGCGGCCCGACGCGCGACGCTCAAGTGTTCGATGCAGCCGGACGACGGCGTGCTGTTCCGCCGCCTGCGCGTGCAGGGTGACGCAGGCGTGCTCGAGCTCGACAACCCGGTCTCGCCGCACTCCGGCGCCACGCTGTCGATCGAGTCCGCAACGCCGCTCGATGCCGCAGATCGTCTCGGGCGGCGACACCACGTTTCACTACCAGCTGCAGCCACGTGCATCGAAGTCATCGAAGGGCCGCGCCGCAGCCGCTGACCGGCGGCGACGACGCGATCGGCAACATGCGCGCCATCGACGCCATCTACCGCGCCGCGGGCCTGAAGCCCCGCGGCCTGTCTCCTGACTGAACCGACGTGAGTGCCGTGCCGGAGCTGCCGCGCAGAGTACGTCCTCGCGCTCGACCAGGGCACCACCAGCTCGCGCTCGCTGCTGTTCGACGCACGGCGGCCGCATCGTCGCGCTGGCGCAGCGCGAATTCACGCAGCACTTCCCGCAGCCCGGCTGGGTCGAACACGACGCCAGCGAGATCTGGGACACGCAGCGCGCACGATCGCTCGAAGCGCTGCGCGCAGCCGGCGCGACGCCGCGCGACATCGCGCGCGATCGGCATCACCAACCAGCGCGAGACCACCGTGCTGTGGGACCGCGCGACCGGCGAGCCGATCGCACCGCGCCATCGTCTGGCAGGACCGCCGCACCGCCGACGCCTGCGAGCGGCTGCGCGCCGCCGGCCACGAGCCGAGATCGCGGCGCAGCACCGGGCTGCTGCTCGATCCGTATTTCTCCGGCACCAAGCTCGCCTGGCTGCTCGACCACGTGCCCGGCGCGCGCGCGCGCGCGGAGCGCGGCGAGCTCGCGTTCGGCACGATCGACAGCTGGCTGCTGTGCAAGCTCACCGGCGGCCGGCGTCACGTCACCGACGCCACCAACGCCAGCCGCACGCTGCTGCTCGACCTGCGCACGCGGCGACTGGGACGACCGAGCTGCTCGAGCTGCTTCGGCGTGCCGCGCGCCGTGCCTGCCGCGAGGTCGTCGACTCCTGCCTGAGCGCCGTCGCGCGCCGTCGACGATCGAGCTCGGCGGCGCCAGACTACCGATCGACCGGCATCGCCGGCGACCAGCAGGCGGCGCTGTTCGGCCAGGCCTGCTTCGCGCCCGGCATGGCCAAGAACACCTACGGCACCGGCTGCTTCGCGCTGATGAACACCGGCGACGACGCCGCGTCGCGTCGCGGCACCGCCTGCTCACCACCGTGGCCTGGCGCCGGCGGCGACCGGCAGCTACGCGCTCGAAGGCGGCGTCTTCATGGGCGGCGCCACGGTGCAGTGGCTGCGCGACGGCCTCGGCATCATCCGAGCGCTCGCGCGAGGTCGAGGCGCTGGCGCGCCAGCGTGCCCGACACGGGCGACGTCTACCTGGTGCCCGCGTTCGCCGGGCTCGGCGCGCCGCACTGGGACGCGGCAGCGCGCGGCACGCATCGTCGGCCTCACGCGCGGCACCGACGCGCGCGCACATCGCGCGCGCCGCGCTCGAGAGCATCGCGTTCCAGACCGCCGACCTCATCGACGCCATGCAGCAGGACGCGGCCAGCCGCTCGCCGAGCTGCGCGTCGACGGCGGCGCCGCGCGCAACGACCTGCTGCTGCAGTTCCAGGCCGACTTGTTAGGCGTGCCGGTGCTGCGGCCCGACGAACACCGAAACCACGGCCTTCGGCGCGGCGGCGCTCGCCGGCCTCGGCATCGGGCTTCTGGCAATCGCGAAGCCGAACTCGCGGCGCTCTGGACGCTCGGAAAGCGCTTCGAGCCGCGCATGAGCGCGCGACGAAGCGGCGCGCGCCGCGCGCGCTGGCGTCAGGCGCTGGCGCGTTCACGCGCCTGGGCGCAGCCGTGACACGAAGATTCCAGCGCCGCGCAGCTTGCGTCGCGCCACTGGCGCGCCGCGCGTCGCCGGCGGCGCTCGACGCTGGGTGGCTGCAGCACGACCGACGCCACGACTATCTGCACGCGGCGACACCGCCGAGTTCGTCGCGCTGTTCGCGGCGCCGCCGGCGCGCGGACTCGCCGCAGACCCGCGGCGAGCTCGACGAGCTGCTCGACGCTGCAGACGGCCCGGCACGCCGGCACGAGGTCGCGGCGCGCACGCGCCGATCGCAAGACCGAGATCGCAGCGTTTCTGCGGCGCGCTGGGCTGCGAGCCGGACGCGGATCCGCGGACCTGCCGCGCTGCGACGCGCTCGCCGCAGCGCGTCGAGGACGACATCGCGCCCGTACGTGCGCGCGGCCAAGGATCAGATTCCGGCGGCTGCGGCCCTACGGAGATCGAGCCGCGCATGCGAGCCGTGCATCGACAACGTGCGCGGCGATCTTTCCTATCCGAGCGGCCACGCCGACCTACGGCTACGTGATGGCCTATCTGCTGTCGCGACATGGTGCCGGAGCGGCGCGCGCAGCTTGATGCGCACGCGCGGACGAATTCGCGCGGCAGCGCATGGTATGCGGCGTTCACTTTCCGCAGCGACATCGAAGCCGGACGCAGTCGGCGCCGAATGGCTGGCGCAGATGCATTCCTGGCGAGTCCGCGGATACCGTCGACCGGACGCCGCGGTCGCAGAGCTGCGCGCGCGCTGAATCTGCCGCGCCGCCGCTGCGACGCTGAGCTCAGGTCGGCTCGCTCGAGAAGAAGCGCTTCACGCCCTCGAAGAAGCTCTCGCCGCGCGGCGCATGTTTGCCGGCGTCCTTCTTGCAGCGACTCTTCGAACTTGCGCAGCAGCTCGCGCTGTTCGCCGTTGAGCTTCACCGGCGTCTCCACGACCACGCGGCAGAACAGATCGCCGCGCGCGCCGCCGCGCACCGGCTTCACGCCCTTGTCGCGCAGCCGGAAGACACGCGCCGGACTGGGTCTCGGCGGGAATCTTGAGCGACACGTGGCCATCGAGCGTCGGCACCTCGACGCTGCCACCCAGCACGGCGGTCGCGAAGCTGACCGGCACCTCGCACGACAGATGCTCGCCGTCGCGCTCGAAGATCTCGTGCTCGCGCACGTGCACTTCGACGTACAGATCGCCCGGCGGCCCGCCGTTGCGCCCGGACTCGCCCTCACCCGACAGGCGGATGCGATCGCCGGTGTCGACGCCGGCCGGAATCTTCACCGCCAGCCGCTTGATGCGGCGCACGCGGCCCTGCCCGAGGCAGGTGTCGCAGGGATTCTTGATGATGGTGCCGCTGCCGCGGCACTTCGGGCACGGCTGCTGCAGCTGGAAGAAGCCCTGCGAGATGCGCACCTGGCCGACGCCATTGCAGGTCTCGCAGGTGACGGGCTTGTGGCCCTTGGCCGCGCCGCTGCCACCGCAGGTGTCGCACTCCATGAGCTTGGCGACGTCGATCTCCACCGAGTGGCCGAACACGGCCTGGCCGAGTTCGATCTCCAGCTCGTACTTGAGATCCGCGCCGCGGAACACCTGCGAGCGCCCGCCGCCGCGGCGGCCGCCGCCGAAGATGTCGCCGAACATCTCGCCGAACATTTCGCCGAATGCGTCGGCGCCCTGCGTGACCACCGCGCGCCGCCGCCCTGGCGCGAGGCGTCGATGCCCGCATGCCCGTGCTGGTCGTAGATGGCGCGCTTGTCCGCCTCGCAGAGAACTTCGTAAGCCTCCTTGGCTTCCTTGAATTTCTCCTCGGCGTCCTTGTCATCCGGATTGCGGTCCGGGTGAAATTTCATCGCAAGACGACGGTAGGCCTTCTTGATGTCGGCCTCGGTCGCGGTGCGCGGCAGATCGAGCACCTTGTAGTAATCGCGTTTCGACATTCGCGCGTCGTCCCCTCCCAGGGACGCCAGTGCAATCGTAGCGCGGTTCAGGTACGCCTTCTTCTTGTCCTTGACTTCTTCGAACTCGGCGTCGACCGCGTCGTCGTTGGCCTTGCGCGCTTCGCCGCGCATCGCCGCCGGCCGGACCTCCGGCCCGGCGCCCGCGCCCGCCTGGCGCCGCTGCAGCCTGCTGCGCGATGTTGCGACGCGGCCGCCATGAGCGCCTCGGCCTTCTTGTCGATGGCCGCCTTGTCGTCGCCCTTGAGCACGCCGCGCAGATCCGACAGCGCGGACTCGACCTTGGCGCGTTCGCCGCCGTCGACCTTGTCGCCGAGATCCTTGAGCGACTTCTCGACCGCGTGCACCAGCTGATCGGCGCGATTGCGCGACTCCACCAGCTCGCGGAACTTCTTGTCTTCTTCGGCGTGCGCCTCGGCGTCGCTCACCATGCGCTTGATCTCGTCCTCGGACAGGCCCGAAGACGCCTTGATGGCGATCTTCTGTTCCTTGCCCGTGGCCTTGTCCTTCGCGCCGACGTGCATGATGCCGTTGGCGTCGATGTCGAACGTGACCTCGATCTGCGGCATGCCGCGCGGCTGCGGCGGAATGTCGGTCGAGGTCGAACTTGCCCAGCGACTTGTTGTCGCTGGCGCGCGTCGCGCTCACCCTGCAGCACGTGGATGGTCACCGCGCGTCTGGTTGTCGTCCGCGGTCGAGAACGTCTGCGACGCCTTGGTCGGGATCGTGGTGTTCTTCTCGATGAGCTTGGTCATCACGCCGCCGAGCGTCTCGATGCCGAGCGACAGCGGCGTCACGTCGAGCAGCAGCACGTCCTTGACTTCGCCCGCGAGCACGCCGCCCTGGATGGCCGCGCCGACGGCGACGGCTTCGTCCGGGTTCACGTCCTTGCGCGGCTCCTTGCCGAAGAACTCCTTCACGTACTTCTGCACCAGCGGCATGCGCGTCTGGCCACCGACGAGGATGACCTCGGCGATGTCGCTGCGTGCCGACGCCGGCGTCCTTCAGCGCGATGCGGCAGGGCTCGATGGTGCTTCTTGACCAGGTCCTCGACCAGCGCTCTCGAGCTTGGCGCGCGTGAGCTTGATGTTGAGGTGCTTCGGACCCGACGCGTCGGCCGTGATGTACGGCAGGTTCACGTCGGTCTGCTGGCTCGAGGACAGCTCGATCTTGGCCTTCTCGGCGGCTTCCTTCAGGCGCTGCACGGCGAGCGGATCCTTGCGCACGTCGACGCCGGATTCCTTCGAGGAACTCGTCCGCGAGGAAATTGATGATGCGCTGGTCGAAGTCCTCGCCGCCGAGGAAGGTGTCGCCGTTGGTCGACAGCACTTCGAACTGGCGCTCGCCGTCGATCTCGGCGATCTCGATGATCGACACGTCGAACGTGCCGCCGCCCAGGTCGTACACGGCGATCTTGCGGTCGCCTTGCCGGCCTTGTCGAGGCCATAGGCCAGCGCCGCCGCGGTGGGCTCGTTGATGATGCGCTTGACGTCGAGGCCGGCGATGCGGCCGGCGTCCTTGGTCGCCTGGCGCTGCGAGTCGTTGAAGTAGGCCGGCACCGTGATGACGGCTTCGGTCACCGTCTTCGCCGAGGTAGTCCTCGGCGGTCTTCTTCATCTTCATGAGCACGCGCGCCGAAATTTCCGGCGGCGCCATCTTCTTGCCCTGGGCTTCGACCCAGGCGTCGCCGTTGTCGGCCTTGACGATCTTGTAGGGCACCATGTTGATGTCCTTCTGCACGACTGTCGTCGTCGAACTTGCGGCCGATGAGGCGCTTGACCGCGAACAGGGTGTTCTGCGGATTGGTGACCGCCTGGCGCTTGGCCGACTGGCCCGACCAGGACTTCGTCGTCCTTGGTGAACGCGACGATCGGACGGCGTGGTGCGATCACCCTCGCTGTTCTCGATGACGCGCGGCTTGCCGCCTTCCATGATGGCGACGCAGGAATTGGTGGTTCCCAGATCGATGCCGATTACCTTAGCCCATACAAATCTCCACTCACTCTTTTGGGTATTGACCCGTGGCCCCTTTGTTGGAGGCCGGGTCTGTTGTTTCAAGAAGATCTGTCACTGGCTAGTCAGCTCTGCGCGCGCCGACACGACCACGCGCGCCGGGCGCAGCAATCGGCCGTTCAACTGCGTAGCCGCGCTGCACGACCGCAAGCACGGTGTTCGGCGGCGCATCGCTGGGCTGCGCCATCATGGCCTCGTGCAGCTCCGGATTGAACGGCTGCCCTTCCGGATTGATCTCTTCGATCTGCGCCTTTTCGAAGGCCTTGGCCAGCAGCCGCAGCGTCGCGTTCTGCCCTTCGACCAGGCTCGGCGACATCGCGCCTTGTCGGAAGTTCGCGATGCGCCAGCTCCAGCGGAATCCTTCACGCGCGATCAGGTCCTGCGCGAATTTCTCGACCGCGAACTGGCGCGTGCTCTCGAGATCCTGCGCGCGCGCGCTTGCGCACGTTGTCCACCTCGGCCAGCGCGCGCAGGTACTGCTCCCAGTGATTCTTGGCGCGCTCCTCGGCCGCGACCAGCTCTGCCTGCAGTCGCTCCATCTCGACCAGCGCCACTGCCGTCTCGGGCAGCACCGTGGTTTTCTCGTCGGGGCCGGCGGTGTGCGATTCGGATTCAGCGATCAGTCATCAATAGACCTCAATGAAATCAGTGAGTTGCGGATCTATGCGGCTGAACGTGGCACGATGCCTGCGCGACCTGGTGTCGGAGCCGGATGTGCTCGGCTATCAGCGGGCTGCGACGGGAATTCAGCGCCGCGCGAGCGCGCGCGCCGAGGATCTTCGCCGTGACGTCGACGATGGGGATCACGCGCTCGTAGGCCATGCGGGTGGGCCCGATGACGCCGATGACGCCCACCACTTCGTTGTCGGCGCTGTAGGGCGCGGTGACCATGCTGCACGTCGTCGAGGATGCGATAGCCCGACTCCTGGCCGATGAAGATCTGCACGCCGTCGGCGCGCAGGCTGTGATCGAGCAGATTGCAGGATGTCGCGCTTCTCGTTGAAGGCCTCGAACAGCCGCCGCAGCTTGTCGACCGACGACAGCTCGCCCGCACCCATGAGGTTGGTCTCGCCGGCCATCACGTATTCCATGCGGCTCGGCTTCGTCGGCCTTGAACACGCGCTCGCGCGACGTTGATGGCGTCCTTCATCGAGCGCGTTCATCGTGTTCGCGCGCTTCGTGCATCTCGCGCAGGATGTCCGGCGCGCACCTGCGTCAGCGTCTTGCCGCGGCAGCGCTCGGTGAGGAAGTTGGCGGCGCGCCGCAGCTCGTCCGCCGAGTGATAACGCTCGAGCTGGATGATGCGGTTCTGCACTTCGCGGTCGTTGAACACCAGGATCACCAGCGCGCGGTTGTCGGAGAGCCCGACGAACTCGATCTGCGTGATCGACGCCTGCTGGCGCGCGCGGCAGCGTCACGACGCCGGCCAGGCGCGTGACGTTCGACAGCAGCTGCGACGCGGCCGCGACCAGCGCCTTGGAGTCATCGCGCGACGCATCGAGCTGGCGGCGCAGCTCGGCGAACGCCGGATCGTCCTCGATGGGCGCGCGCGCCTTGAGCAGTGAGTCGACGAAGAAGCGATAGCCCTTGTCGGTGGGCACGCGCCCGGCCGAGGTGTGCGGCGAGCTGACAAAGCCGAGCTGCTCGAGGTCGGCGACGATGTTGCGGATGGTCGCCGAGGACAGCGCCAGGCCCGACTCGCGGGACAAGGAGCGCGAGCCGACCGGCTGCCCGTCGCGGATATAGCTGCCGACCAGCACCCGCAGCAGCAGCTGTTCGCGCTCTGAAAGTGCATCGTCCGGAGTTTCGTTCGTCACGCGGAAAACCTACCTAAGCCGCTGATCTGCACGTCAAGGAACCGACTGGCTGCGCTATTTCGACGAGTTTTCGATGTGATTCAGTGCATTGGCCGCCTGTGTGTCCCGTGCTACAAAGCAGCATGGCTCTACCGGCGCAAGCTTGCGCGCTAATAGGCCGATTCAGCGACCCGCGCGTTGCCGAGTCCGCGTTGACTCCTCCTGCCGCATCTCAAGAAGCGCGGCGTCCGCGCGCGCTGTTGCCGGAGGACGACCCGCTCGACGCTGCCAGCCGACCTCGTCGACGCGCGTCCCGAAGAGGAAATCGCCGAGCAGCGCCGACCTGGTCATCGCCATCGGCGGCGACGGCACACTTCTATATGCCGCGCGGCTGGTCGCGCATCGCGGCGTGCCGCTGATCGGCATCAATCGCGGCCGCCTGGGCTTTCTCACCGACGTGCTGCCGCAGGACATGCTCGCATCGGTCGATGCGCGCGCTCGAAGGCCGCTGCGAGCGCGACGAGCGTGCGCTGCTCGAGGCGCGCCTCGATCGGCGCGAACGGCACCATCGCCCAGCGCGCTGGCGCTCAACGACGTCGTGCTGCAGAAGTGGGAAACCGGCCGCATGCTGGATTTCGAAACCTGGATCGACGGCGCCTACGTGAATACGCACGGCGGCGACGGCCTGGTGGTCGCGAGCTCCACCGGCTCGACCGCCTATGCGCTGTCCTGCGGCGGCCCCATCGTCGCGCCGCACCTCGACGTGCTGGTGGTCGCGCCCATCTGCCCGCACACGCTGTCCGACCGTCCCATCGTCGTGTCCGGCCGCTCGGTCGATCGCCGTGAAGCTCATCGACCGGCCCGACACCCGCGCGCAGGTCACCTGCGACGGCGTGTCGCTGGGCGAGCTGCTGCCCGGCGATCGGCTCGAAGTGCATCCGACGCCGCAGCAAGATCACGCTGCTGCATCCGAACAAGTTCGAGTATTACCGCCTGCTGCGCTCCAAGCTCCACTGGGGGCGCGGCGGTTTCAACAAATCCGAGTGAGCCATGCTGACCCACCTGCAGATTCGTGACTTCGCCATCATCGATCTCATCGAGCTCGAAGTGCGCGCCGGGCTCACGGTGCTCACCGGCGAAACCGGCGCCGGCAAGTCCATCGTGGTCGATGCGCTCGCGCTGCTCGCCGGCGGCAAGGGCGGCGCCGAAGTCGTGCGCGCGGGCACGGAACGCGCCGAACTCTCCGCCACCTTCGACATCAGCGACAGTCCGCCGGCCGCTGCGCGAGCTGCTCGCGGAACAGTCGGTCGACGCGGAAGACGAACTCACCGTGCGCCGGGTCATCGCCAGCGATGGCCGCTCGCGCGGCTACCTCAATGGCGTCTCGGTGCCGCTGCACGCTGCTGCGCGACGTCGGCGCGCTCATCGTCGACATCCACGGGCAGCACGAATTCCAGTCGCTGACGCGCACCGCCGCGCAGCGCGAACTGCTCGACGACTTCGGCAAGAACATCGAGCTCGCCGACAGCGTGCGCGAGGCGCACAAGATCTGGATCGCGCTGGTGAATCGCACCGTCGAGCTCGAGGGCAAGGCGCGCGATCGCGACTCGCGCATCGAACTGCTGCGCTTCCAGGTGAGCGAGCTCAAGGCGCTCGACCTCAAGGAAGGCGAAGTCGCGCAGCTCGCCGAAGAACGCACGCGCCATTCGAATCGCGGCCGGCTCGCCGAGGCGGCGCAGGCGGCGGTCGGCCTGCTGTACGACTCCGACGAAGGCAATGCGCACGCCACGGCGTCGCGCGCGCTGGCCGGCATCAAGACGCCTGTCGAGCGTCGATCCAGCGGCTCGCCAAGGTCATTCCGATGGTCGACGAGGCCACCATCCAGATCCGCGAAGCGGCGCGCGAGCTGTCGCGCTACCTCGAAACCCTCGACATCGATCCGGCGCGCCAGGAAGAAGTCGAACGGCGCCTCGCCGCCGTCGAAGAACTGAGCCGCAAGCATCGCGTGCCGAGCCGCCGAGCTCGCCGGCCGCGCCGCGACGCTCGAGAACGAACTCGCCGAACTCGACAGCGCCGACAACAATCTCAACGCGCTCAAGAAGCAGCAGGCCGAAGCGCTCGAGGCCTATCGCAAGCTCGCCACGCAGCTGTCCGCCGCGCGCCAGACCTCGGCGCGCGCGCTCTCCAAGGACATCACCGCGCGCATGCAGACGCTCGGGCATGGCGGGCGGCCGCTTCCTCATCGACATCACGCAGCCGAACGGCGAACCGGCCGCGCATGGCTTCGACGCGGTGGAATTTCGGGTCACCGCCAATCCCGGGCAGCCGCTGCGCCCGCTCGCCAAGGTCGCCTCGGGCGGCGAGCTCGCGCGCCTGTCACTCGCGGTGCAGGTCGCCTGCTCCGCCAAGGACGCGCGCTGCATGGTGTTCGACGAAGTCGATTCGGGCGTCGGCGGCGCGGTGGCGGAAATCGTCGGCCGCGAACTCAAGGCGCTGGGCTTTTCCGGCCAGGCCGTCTGCGTGACTCACCTGCCGCAGGTCGCGAGCCAGGGTCATCACCATCTGCGCGTCGCCAAGCTCACCGACGGCAAGACCACGCGCACCACGATTTCCGAACTCACCATGGACGAACGCGCCGAAGAACTGGCGCGCATGCTGGGCGGCACTGGAAGTCACCGGCAAGGCGCGCGAACACGCGCGCGAGATGCTGCAGCTGGCAGGCAGTCCGGATCAGAAAGCGCGCGGCGGCAAACGCAAGGCCTGAGCCGCAACGGCGCGCGCTGGCGCGGCGTCAGCTGTGCTTGCTGGCGGCTTCTGCAGTGCCCTTGACGGACGGGCAGCCCGGCTTGCGGCAATGGCCGTAAAGCGTCATCGCGTGATCGCGCAGCTCGTAGCCCAGGCGCGCGGCGATCGCTTCCTGGCGCTCTTCGATCGACTCGTCGATGAACTCTTCGACGCGGCCGCAGTCCAGACACACGATATGGTCGTGATGCGTCCCCTGGTTGAGCTCGAACACGGCCATGCCGTCTTCGAAATGGTGCCGCGACACCAGGCCCGGCGGCCTGGAACTGCGTGAGCACGCGATACACCGTCGCGAGGCCGATGTCCTCGTTCGACTCGATCAGGCGCTTGTAGATGCCCTCGGCCGACATATGACGGGTCGGGCTGCCCTCGAGAATCTCGAGGATCTTGAGCCGCGGTCCCGTGACCTTGAGTCCGGCCTTGCGCAGGTCTTTGCTTTCCAAGCCAGACGGTCTCCGAAAAACGATGCGGTATGATGCGCCACCATGAAACGCCTTGCACTACCAACCATTTTGCTCGCCTGCTGGCGCGCTTCTTCGCCTCCGGCTGTGTTTACAAGATGAACATTCAGCAGGGCAACTACCTGGTCGCCGACTCGGTTTCGCAGCTCAAGGAAGGCATGACGCGCAGCCAGGTGCGCTTCCTGCTCGGCACTCCGATGGTGCCCGACGCGTTCGATGATGACCGCTGGGACTACTACTACTTCTTCAGCTCGCAGCAAGTTCAAGGAGCCGCTCAAGCGCCGCCTGACGGTCTATTTCGCGGACGACAAGGTGCAGCGCTATCGAAAACCAGGGCGTTCCGACCCAGGCCGACCTCGACCAGCTCGAGCAGCGATCTGCAGCAAGGCCATCGCGGCGAACAAGAAGCAAGCGCAAGCAGAGCTGCTGGAAGCGCACTGTTCGAGCGCGACACGCCCGCGTCGAGACGACTACGCGCCAGCTCCTGCGACCGACGCGAGAAGGCCGACGAGAAGCCGCCCGATCCTGTGCCGCCTTCCGAGCCTTTGCCCGCTCCCGCCGGGACTCCTTCGGGTCCGCCCTGAGCGGCCGGTAGATCTCGATCCGGTCGCCGTCGCGCGGCACCGCGCTGCGATCGCACAGCTCGCCGAAGATTCCGACGTCGCCGTCCCAGGGAACCTCGACGCTCCGCCGCCTGCGCGCGCGCCTGCGCCAGCGCCTCGGCCACGGTCGCGCCGTCGGGCAGCGTCACCTGCCACAGCCACTGCCGCGTCCGGCGTCGCGAATGCCACGAGTGCAGCGCTTCATTCACTAGCTAGCCTCGCGTTTCGCGGGCGCGCTTGCACGAAGGCGTCGACCAGCGACGCCGCCGTGTCCTCGAACAGCGGCTCGAACAGCGCGCCGGCGACGCGATTGGCGAACTCGAAGCGCATCTCGAGCTCCACGCGGCAGCCGAGCTCGCCGAGCGGCGTCAGCGTCCACAGGCCCTCGAGCACGCGGAACGGGCCGCTGACGAACTGCATGAGCACGCGGCTTGTCAGGCTCGAGCAGGTTGCGCGTGGTGAACTCGGCGCGCAGCGGCCCGCGCTTGATGTTGAGCGTCGCGACCATCTCGCCCTCCTTGCGCGATATCGACGCGCGCAGCCGTGCACCAGGGCACGAACTCCGGGTACCGCTCGATGTCGTTGATGCAGCGCATACATTCGCGCCGGCGACTCCGCGATCAGCGCCGAACGTTTCACTTCACGCATGGCGCCAATTTAAATTAAACACGGGTCGCACGGGTACAATGCCGGCCGCACAACCATGACAGCCACAAGAACAAGCCGGACAAGAAGGAAGCGCCGCGGCTCATCGCCGAGAACCGCCGGGCGCGCTACGACTATTTCATCGAGGAACGCCTCGAAGCCGGGCTCGTGCTCCAGGGCTGGGAAGTCAAATCCATGCGCGCCGGCAAGGCGCAGGTCGCCGAGGCCTACGTCTACCTCAAGAACGGCGAAGCCTTCCTGTTCGGCGCGCAACATCACGCCGCTCAAGACCGCCTCGACGCACGTGGTGCCGGATCCCAAGCGCACGCGCAAACTACTGCTGAACAAGTCCGAACTGTCGCGCCTGGTCGGCAGCGTCGAGCGCAAGGGCTACACGCTCGTGCCGCTCGACCTGCACTGGAAGGATGGCCGCGCCAAACTGGAGATCGGCCTCGCCAAGGGCAAGAAGCAGCACGACAAGCGCGCTACCGAAAAAGACCGTGACTGGTCAACGCGACAAGGCGCGTATCCTCCGCAGGAGTTGACGTTCGCAGCCTGGGAGGCGCAGCGATGGGTAGTCAGACTCGGAAGATGGTTGGCGCTGGCTCCGTTGCGCTCGCACTGGCTCTGTCGAGCGCGGGCTCGCGTCCACGCGCAGCTCGCCCCGCCGCTGCCCGGCGCCGCCACCGGTCGAAGCCGTATGGCCAGGTTCCCGCGGTGAGCGACGTCGGACATCAATCCCGCCGGCACGCATCTGGCGTGGATCGACAACAGCGGCAAGCTGGCGCGCATCGTGATTCTTCGATCTCGCCGCGAAACGCGAGTGCGTAGATTTGACCCTGCCGGTGGAAACCACGCCCCGGGTCGTCAACTGGGCGAACGATGGAACCCTGCTGGCGAACGTCACGGTCGACCCGACTCGTTCGATCGCACTGGCCGTGACAACGAGAGAATGGTTCCGCTGGTTCGCCATCGACGCTCGCCGGGCGGTTCGCCGCGAATGTTGCTCAATCGCAAGGCGGCGCACTCGAATATGCCTACGGTTCTCCGGGTGGTACGCCGCGTGACCGTGAAGCGCCTGGAAAGGTCTTCATGTCGTCCTGGGACTACTCCGCTACCCATGGCCGCATGACGACCGGACGGCTGGCGCATCGCAGGCGGCTCGACTCCGGCGTGACGTACAACCTGTACGAGGTTGATCTGAAATCGGGCGACGGCAAAGTCCTGGGCGCGGCACTCCATTCCACCTGGTCTGGGCGGCCGATGCGAGCGCGGCAAAGCTCGGCGTGCGCAGCGAGTGGGACCCGACGCGCGAAAGGATTCGCCGTCCACGCGAAGGATGGCGGCTGGCGACGC
>ERZ1370068.11303-contig-9929_pt1 | contig 41793 bp, 66 predicted proteins | sample MGYA00561227_ERZ1370068 | MGnify/ENA primary metagenome ERZ1370068 (study PRJEB38410, sample SAMEA6850437) | metagenome | study: Metagenomic assessment of the ecological functions of the soil: analysis of the soil microbiota associated with the... | reverse complement strand
TTGCTTCGTTCAGTTACGTATTGCTCTTGTCCTTGTCCGCAATGCAGTCCGCCAAGGAATCGACCGCCTCGGAGAATGCCGCATCAAACGTATCAGCCAGCTCAGTCATCATGCTTTGCGCCGCCCCCTCTCCATCGCGGCACCTGGTATAGGGCATCAAGCGCTCCCGCCCGGCCGGCGGTCGCGTGGCGAGAAAGCACACCTTCGACGCCGTTTAACGGCCAGAGCGCAGCCTTCGACGAGCAGCTTATGCAGAAGCCCGCCGTCAAGCCCCCGGCAGGTGGCGCGCATCATGACCCGGGCCCGGCTGATTGAATGCGAGCCGGCGTCTGGTTCCGGATCGCGACTTGTATCGCAGATGCAGACCGATAAGAAACGCGTTCCACCTCTCCTCCGGTGCGCGGTTCCCGGCCCGCAAAGAATGCGTGGCTGGCGCCTCGGCGCGCCGCTGCTGGGTATCGCCTGGCGCCTGGGCCTGGGGGCTTGCGGCGGTGGCGGCGGTGTGCTGGTCGGCGCCGAGGTGCTCGCCACCCGCACCACCCGGGACGCACTGAGGCGGTGCGTGCCACATGCAAAGCGAGCGACGAGCCGCTTCGCGCAACGAGCGCCGATGCCGTCCTGGAGAAGCTGGTCGCGTACGATCAGGCGGGTCGGCGCGTACGTCCGGTGGCGCGCGCAGCGGCACCGACGTCGACGAGCGCCACGCTTGCCGGCGACGCGCCGAGGATCGCGGTAGCCGCCTGCTTCGCCAACCGGCCGCAACCCCCGTCACCCCGGCGACTCTGGCACTGCGTGCGCAGCTGACGCGCCACATCGAGACCGCGCGGCAGCTGGCGAACCGTGCAACGCAGCGCTGGCAGTGGATCGATGCCGCGGCGCGGCCCTCAGCCGCGTTTACCAGCTCATTGCCTCCAGCGGGCCCGGTTCGGGCGTCGCCATCGATGGTACCGGGCATACGGGCGCCGCTCGCTGGCGGAACTGCAGTCCGGCATCAATGCGGTCCGCGGGAACCCCGGACAAGGCCGCGGTCATGGCGCGGCGGGAAGAGGACTTCCGCTCGCTGCTGGACCTGAACGCCCCGGAACTGCAGGTGTCCCGGGGCGCGCGTGGCTGGCGCTGTTGCGCCAGGACTTTGCCGGGCGGTGCGCCTGCGGCGGGATTGCGCGCTACGACAGCGCCAGCGGCCAGACCCAGCGCAACCTGCTGGAGAGCGCCGCGCTCATCAGCGCGATCCAGCAGGAGTTGCAGAAGCCGGCGCGCCTGGGCCTGGTGCAGGCCGCACAGCACGCCGCGACCGCCGCCGAAGTCACCGAACACCCTGCGCACCAGCGCCGCCGCAGTGCTGGGCCTGCTGCTCCTCGTCTCGGTGCTGCTCACCGTCGAGCATCGAGTCGTCCCGGTACGCCGCCTCACCGCCGCCACCCGCCGCCTCGCCGCCGGGGACCGCGCCGCGCGCACCGCGCGGCAGCTCCGCCGAGAGTCGCCGAGCTCGCCGAGTCCTTCAATGCCATGGCGGACCGCATCGAGCACGCCGAGGCGGAGCTGCGCGCGCACCAGGCGGAGCTTGAGCGCCACGTGGCGGCAGCGCACCCGCCAGCTGCACCACCTCGCCTACCGCATCCCGCTCTTAGCGCCCGCAGCCAATCGCCGCAAGCTCTCCGGCGCGCCTCGCCGGGGCCTGGCGCGCTACGAGGCGCAGCTGCCGGCGCCATCCGCGCTGCTGTTCGTGGACCTGGACAACTGAGTCCATCAACGACACGCTCGGTCACAGCTTCGGCGACCGAGTGTTGCAGCACATCGCCGAACGGCTGCGCGCGGCTACCGGCGCCACGGCTGCTGGCACGCCTGGGCGGCGACGAGTTCACGGTGCTGCTGGAGAACGTCGAAGTCCGCCGCGCAGGTCGAGGAACACGCCGCCCAGATCGTCGAGCACGCTGCAGCAGACCGCTCGAAGCGTCGACGGGCGCGTGCTCCACCAGCGCCAGCGTCGGCGCCAGCATGTACCCAGATCACGCCGCTGACGCGGAAGGCTTGCTGCGGGCTGCCGACGTGGCCTGTTTCGCGCCAAGGAGCTCGGGCGCAACCGCGTCGCGCTCTGCAGCCCGGCCCTCTTCGATGCGGCCGCGCAGCGCTTCCGGCTCGAGCAGTCGCTGCGGCGCGCCGTCGAGAAGGGCGAGCTGGCTGCTCATGTAATCAGCCGCAGGTCTCGTTGCATACCCTGGAGTCGACGAACGTCGAGGCGCTGTTGCGCTGGCGCAAGCCGGATGGCCGCGTCGCCACTGCCGCCGAGTTCATCCACGTGGCCGAAAGACCGGGCTGATCCACGAACTCACCGGCGTGGATTCCTGCACCGCGGCCGCCGCCGCGCGCAACGTCAGCGTGCCCAGGGCTGGCACCGTGCCAGCGTCGCGATCAATGTCTCCCCGCCGCAGTTCTTCGAGCGACTTCGTCGAGACACGTCGCCCGCACCCTGGAGGTCACCGGGGCTGCCGGCAAGCGCGCTCGAGCTGGAGATCACCGAGACCGTGTTCCAGACCGGACCTGCCACGATCGAGTCGCTGCGGCGCCTGCGGCGCTGGGAGTGGCGGTGGCGCTGGACGACTTCGGCATCGGCTACTCCTCACGTCACTTCGCTCGAGCAGCTGCCGATCACGCGCGTATGAGCTCGATCGCCTGCTGGTTGCCGGTGTTGATACCAACTCGCGCTCGGCTGCGATCGTGCGCTCGATCGTGGCGCTGTGTCACGGCCTGGGGTTGCAGGTGGTGGCCGAGGGGGCGTGGAGCGCTCCGCCCAGCTGGACGCCTCGCGCCGGCTGCGAGCCCCTGATCGGAGTACAGGGGTACCTGCTGGCCCATCCGGTGGAGAGCAGCCGCGGCCGCCAGCGAAGCCGCAGGCGGCGAGCGCACGCGCGCGCTGTCGCTCGAGGCGGGCAGTCGCCTGCCGCGGCACGAGGGGGTGGAGTCGCTCGTGTTCGTCGGCGGCACGCGCCGCCGCACAGCCCTAGGATCAGCGGCGCGGCGCCGATGAAGGCATCCCGGGCCGCCACCCCAATATCGGCCTGGTCGGTGAAGAAGCCGTCGATCCCGGCCTGCGGGAACCTCAGGATCTCGCCCGCAGAGTCGCCGTAGCCCGGATGGGGCCGTGCCGCGCCGCAAATCCTCAGGCAGAAATTCGTTCTCCGCGCCGGAAGGTCCAGGGTGCAGCGCGAGTCCCTGCGCATGCGCGTCGGCGATGAGCCGCGTGGGTTCCCCGAGGGTGGCGTCGACGCGGCGCGGAGATCCGCGAGGCTCTTCGCAGGCCCGATCGCCTGCGCGTACTGCGCGATGACCCGCCAGAGTCCTTGCGGGGTCAGCAGGTGCGCGTAGGTGCGCTGATCGTGCGCCGCCACCCAGTCGTACGGTGCGCCGCTCGCTTCGATGAGCTGCACGCGCGCGCAGCGTGGTCAGCTGAGCCAGGCGTCTATCAGGTTACCCACCTCGAAGGACTGCAGCCAGATCAGGCGCGGCGGCGTCGCGGTAGCCGTAGCGCTCGAGCGTCGCCACCAGTGGCTCCTCCATGGCGAGCCCGAGCGTGGCGAAGTAGCTCCGGGTGCTTGGTCTCAGGATGAGACCCCGATGCGCGCCGGCGGGGGCGGGCCCAGCTGCCGGGCGCGCGCGGCGCGCTGGCCCTCGACGCCCTGTACCAGCGCGAGGATTTCCGCGAGCGTCGGGATTTCAGAACCGACCGTCAAGCGCGTGTTGGCGGGGCGCACCTCGGGGATGCGCTCGCGCGCCCGTAGGGTCTTGAGCTCCGCGAGCGTGAAGTCTTCGGTGAACCAGCCCTCGACCTGCCGGTGCCGTCGACGCTGCGCCGCGTGCGGCGCGCGCGGCGAACTCGCGGGTGCGCGGCTACATCCGGTGGTGCCGCCGATCTCGTTCTCGTGACGCGCGATGAGCACCCCGTCGCGGGTCATCACCAGATCCGGCTCGACGAAGTCGCGCGCCGAACTGCATCGCGAGGAAGTACGAGTCAGATGTGTGCTCGGAGCGCCATCGTATCCGGCCGCGCCGCGCATGCCCAATGACGATCGGAACCGCAGTCATGGCAGCGATACCAGCACAGGGGCCCGCGTCTTGCTAGACTTTTGCGTGCTACTCACGGAACACGATATTTACCACTTCCGCGAGGCAGTTACGTGCGCGCCTACGAGAAGCTCGGCGCCCACTGCGCCCGCGACCCGCGCGATGAGAGCCAAGGTGGCACGCACTTTGCAGTGTGGGCCCCGAATGTACCTCCGCGGTGGCGCGTCATCGGGGACTTCAGCGGCTGGCAGCGCACGACCGGCACCCGCTCGCGGCGCGCGCCGATTCCTCCGGCATCTGGGAGGCGACGCTTCCGCAAGTCGGCGCCGGTGCCCTGTACAAGTACCACATCGAGTCGCGCCGCACGGCGGCGCGGTCGACAGGCCGACCCCGTACGCCTTCCGCGCGGAACTGCCGCCGCGCACCGCCTCGGTGGTGTGGGACCTGGACTACCGCCTGGCACGATGAGGCGTGGCTGCGCGCAGCGCGCGCACTGCCAACGCGCTCGGCGCGCCATGGTCGATCTACGAGCTGCACCTGGGCTCGTGGCGGCGCAAGCCCGGAGACGGCAACCGCTCGCTCAGCTACCGCGAGCTCGCGCACGCAGCTCGGCTGACTACGCGACGCGAGCTGGGCTTCACGCACGTGGAGCTGCTGCCGGTGATGGAGCATCCGTTCTACGGCTCCTGGGGCTACCAGGTCACCGGCTACTTCGCGCCGACCGCGCGCTACGGCACGCCGCAGGACTTCATGTACCTGGTCGATCACCTGCACCAGCGCGGCATCGGCGTCATCCTCGACTGGGTGCCATCGCACTTCCCGCACCGACGAGCACGGCCTCGCGCGCTTCGACGGCACGCACCTGTACGAGCACGCCGACCCGCGCCAGGGCTTTCATCCGGAGTGGAACAGCTCCATCTTCAACTACGGCCGCGCCGAGGTGCGCAACTTCCTGCGTCAGCAGCGCGCTGTTCTGGCTCGACGCGCTACCACATCGACGGCCTGCGCGTGGATGCGGTCGCCTCGATGCTGTACCTGGACTACGCGCGCCGCGCACGGCGAGTGGATTCCCGAACCGCTTCGGCGGCCGCGAGAATCTGGATGCGGTCGAGTTCCTGCAAGCACGCTCAACCTTGCGCGTCTACCGCGACCACCCGGACACGCAGACCATCGCCGAGGAATCCGACCGCGTGGCCGATGGTGTCGCGCCGACTTACCTCGGCGGGCTGGGCTTCGGCCTGAAGTGGAACATGGGCTGGATGCACGACACGCTGCGACTACTTCCAGCAGGACCCGCTGCACCGCAAGTTACCACCACGACCGCGCTGACCTTCAGCCTCTGGTACGCCTTCACCGAGAACTTCGTGCTGCCGCTGTCGCACGACGAGGTCGTGCACGGCAAGGGCTCGCTCATCGGCAAGATGCCCGGGCGACGAGTGGCAGCAGTTCGCCAACCTGCGGCTGCTGTTCGGCTACATGTGGACCCACCCGGGCAAGAAGCTGCTGTTCATGGGCGGCGAGTTCGGCGCAGCGGCGCGAGTGGCAGCACGAGGAGAGCCTCGAGTGGCACGTGCTAGGAATACCCGCTGCACGCCGGGTGCAGCGCTGGATAACGGACCTGAACCATCTGTATCGTGAAACCGCAGCGCTGCACCAGCTGGACTTCAGCCCGGGCCGGTTTCAGTGGGTGGACTGCGATGCCACGGCGCGACGTCTCGGCGTCATCTGCTTCCTGCGCCGCGACACGGCCGGCAGTGCGGTCCTCGTCGCCTGCAACTTCACCCCGGTGCCGCGCGGGAACTACCGCGTCGGCGTTCCCGGCGGCGGGAAATGGAGCCGAGCGGCTCAGCAGCTGATGCCTGCGCCACCTGCGGCGGCGGCGGCCAGGGACCGCGGAATTGCGCTCGGCGCAGCAGGGGATCCGCCCACGGCTTCGCGCATTCCACAGACCTGCGGCTGCCCCGCGCGCGGTCGTGATCCTGCCGCCCCGTAGCCGGCGCAAGCCACTCCCGAGACGCGCGCCTCCCGCAGTGGTTGACGCGCACTCAGCGCTCCCCGCAGTGGCGATCGCGCACCACAGCCGGCGCAGAATTTGTCGACCAGCACCGAGGGAATCTTCGCATGCGGGCGCGCCCGCGCCCGGCTCCTGGCAACACTGATCGCCGCAGCGCTGCTGGCCCGCCTGCAGCGGCGGCGGCATCCCAAGCACGAGGAGCCAGGCGAAGCGGCGCGACCGCTACGCCAGCTACGCCTTGGGGCCGCCGATCGACAGCTTCACCTGGCTCGGGCGCTACGATGGCTGGGAGTCGATCGGCGACAACCAGCTCGTGCTATGCACTCACCCCGTTCGACGCCTACCTGCTGACGGTGAGACCACCCCTGCAACGACCTGAACTTCGCCCGGACGCCATTGGGCTCACCTCCACCGGCAACACCGGATCTCTGGCGCGCCTCGACTCGGTCACCGTCAAGAATATGCGCTGTCCGATCGCCGGAATCCGCAAGGTGGATTGCCAGCGCATGCAGGCGGACATGCGCGCGGAGGCGGCGAAAGCCAAAGGCCGGCGCGCCGACCCACAATGAACAGCGCGCATGCGAGCCTCGCGCGACCAGCGCTGCAGGAATACGATCGACGGTGTAGGACGCCGGGCCAGATCGCTCGCCGTTGCGCTGCCACCGCTCCGCGGCGCCCGTCACGGAAGTCCACCGAGGATACCGACAGGAGTTCCCCAATCGAATACCACGTAGGCGTGAACCTTCCGCGCTCGGTTCGAGCGCCACGGTCTCCGCCTGCGCGCCAGTGACCGATAGCGGCAGTGACGTGCCGGCGGTCCCGTCAGGGCACCAGGCTGGATCGATCGCGTAGGCCACCAGGTAGTTCCGGAAGCGATCCCGGCTGAGACTGACCACGAACAAGAAGCGGCCGCGGGCATCGATTGAGTGATGCCGTGGCAAACTACCAGCGGGGATCTGACGGCAGGCACTGGTCGGGAGGGCACCACTGCTTGCATCGATGGCAAGGTATGCCGTCGGTCTGAAGCCGGTGAGTCACATACATAACCGCCCTGGGATCGGCGATGGAGGTGTTGATCCGCTCAGGGTAGGAAAGGCCGCCTGGGAACCCCCGCCAGCGCTCCATTGCCGGGTTCAATGCTGTGGGCGGCGATGTAACTGTTGCCCGGAGTCGGCGACGTAAGAGGTACTTCCCGGCGGCGTCGATGGCCTCGGTGCGCAAACCACCCTGCGCATTCTGCGTCAGGGAATCGACGCAAGTTCCTGCGGCTGCCGGTGCCCGGGTCGATCGCAAGCGAAGACCCTGTTGCCGTTCTGCGTTGTTACATACAGGAAGCTGCCAGCTCGGGTCGATCACCAATCCGCCCGCCCATGATGTTGAATTCAAGCAGACGAAAGGGACTCCCGGGGAGGGTGTGGAGTGCACCCGTCGAGCCATCAATCGAGAACGCCGAGATTGACTCGGTGTTGATCGCGTACAGAAGCGGCCGCTCCGGGTACTGCAGGCCGCGGTGTAGTCGGCGCCGGCGGCGAGGACTGCCGCTCACCGGGCAGCGGCGCGCGCTCTGGGAGTCGGCCAAATGCCGGAAACACGCCCGCCGCGACGGCGTCAGCCGAGACGTACGCGAAGCGCGCGATGTTCGCGCACACCACGCTGACATTGTCGATATTTGCGCCGTCGCCGGAGCCGCTGGCATTGGCCACGGTATTACAGTTCTGCGCCAGCGCACCCGTGGGCGACTCACGACCACGGTGGCGAAGCGGTGCCGATGGCTGTGGTGCTGGAAGAGTGAACGCCCCGTTGGTCGCGATGGCCAGTTGCACGCCGTTGTTGGTAAGTACCAATCCGGGGCCGGCCAACCCGGTGACGATTGCCCCCAACGGTGTAAGCCGTCTGCTGATCGCCGCCACCGCCGCAGGAAGCTAGCAGCAGACATCCCAGAGACCACCAGCCCTGTCGCACGGAGACTCCCCTTATTATCCCTTACGCAGGCGGCGCAGGAACTTCTGCAGAATTCCCCGATCAAAGCCAATCGTGCTGTTGCTGTACCCCTCAGCGATAACCGCGCGCCTGCAGCGTGGAACAGCTGCGCGTAGCGGCCGTTCAGCTGCATCAGCTCCTCGTGGCTGCCGCGCTCGACGATGTGGCCCTGGTCGAGCACGACGATCTGGTCGGCCATGCGCACCGTGGAGAAGCGGTGCGAGATGACGATCGCGATGCGCTTGCTCGTCAGCTGCGCGGAAGTGCTCGAAGACCTCCGCCTCGGCCGCGCGCATCCATCGCGGCGGTCGGCTCGTCGAGCACCAGGATGTCGGCGTCGCTTGCGCATGAACGCGCGCGACAGCGCGATCTTCTGCCACTGGCCGCCGCGAGAGCTCGCGCCCGTCCTTGAACCACTTGCCGAGCTGCGTCTGGTACCCGCCGGCAGCGTCTCGATGAACGGCGCGGCCTTGCCCGCGCTTCGGCGGCCTCGCGCCAGCGCGCCTCGTCCTCGAACGCGCGCACGTCGCCCGCGCCGACGTTCTCGCCGACCATGCAGCTGGTAGCGCACGAAGTCCTGGAAGATGACGCCGATGCGCTCGGCGCAGCAGCGCTCGGGTCCCACTCGTGCAGATCGCGGCCGTCGAGCAGCACGCGACCGTAGGTCGGCATGTAGAGCCGCGTCAGCAGCTTGATCAGCGTGGTCTTGCCCGAGCCGTTCTCGCCGACCAGCGCGAGGCTCTCGCCGCGGCTCGCAGCTGGAGCGTGACGCCGATCGAGCGCCGGCTCGGTCGGCGCCCGGGTACGTGAAGCTCGACGTCCTCGAAGCGCACGCCGTCGTCGGGATGCGGGCCGCGCACGCGCCGTGCCGCGTCGGCTCGATCCTCCGGCTCTCGAGATAGTCGTACAGCGTCGAGAGGTAGAGGTTGTCCTCGTACATGCCGCCGATGCGCCGCGAGGATCGCGGACGACCGCCGACTGCCCCTGGCGGAACAGCAGCACGTACATGGTCATCTGCGCCGAGCGTGATGCGCGCCGCGCACCGCGCTCGACCGCGATCCACGCGTAGGCGCCGTAGAGCGCCGCCGTGCTGACGAGCGCCGAGCACGAAGCCCCACAGCTGTCGCGCCGGATCGTGAGGTCGCGGTCCTCACTCGTAGAGCCGCTCGGAAGATGGCCGCGGTAGCGCCCGAGGAAGCAGCGCGCCCGAGGCCGAAGAGCTTGACCTCCTTGGCGTGGTCCTCGCGCGCCAGCACCGTCTCGAGGTACGATCTGCATGCGCGTCTCGGGCGAGCGCCAGCGGAACAGCCGGAACGCGTCGCCGGAGAACTTCGCCTCCGCGACGAACGCCGGCAGGCCGCGCCAGCAGCAGCACGGCCACCGCCCACGGCGAGAACTGCGAGCAGCAGCGACGCCGTAGCTGACGAGCGAGATCGCCGTTCTGGACCAGGCCGAAGCTGCGCATCACCAGCGACAGCGGCCGGCTCGAGCCTCGCGCCGCGCGCGCGTGAGCTTGTCGTAGAACTCCGAGTCCTCGAAGTGCGCGCAGCTCGAGGGTCAGCGCCTTCTCGAGGATCATCACGTTGACTCGCTGCCCGAGCTGCGCTCGCAGCAGCGACTGGCAAGAACGAGATGCCGCGCTGCGCCGGCAGCCATCGAGCGCCACGCAGCAAGCCCTCGAGCAGCGACCAACTCGATGACGCGAGCCCGGTGCCGCCGCCGCGCGGACGGCTTCGACCACCGCATCGACGATCAGGCGCCTACGTAGGCGCCACGCCGGCCGGCAGAATGCCCCCGGCGAGCGTGCGGCACCGCGAGCGCCAGGTGTAAGCAGCGCGGTTCGTGCTCCACACCAGCTCGACCGCACGCCGGCTGTAACGGAACACGCCGAAGAAGCCCGCGCAGCGTCGTCGCAGATCTGCCGCGCTTGGCGTAGCGGGGGCGCAGGCGCTGTGGGGTGTACCGGGGCCGCAACGGGATGGGCGTTGGAGCGCCCGGTGGCGGAGCGCGGAAGCATGGCTAGGCGGCGGTGCGTGATGAGCCGCGACCCGCGACGAAAGAAGACGTAGCTGTAGATCAGGAGACACAACACCGAGATCCGGTTGCGGAAACCGATGAGCACCGTGATGTGCAAGGCGAGCCACGCGCCATCCAGGCGAGGAAGCCGCCGAAGCGCAGTGGCCCGATTTCCACCACCGCGCGCGACTTGCCCACGGTGGCCATCGAGACCGTAGTCGTGGTAGCGGAAGCCGGCGGCGCGGGCGCTGCGTGCCCGCGCACTTCCGCGTCGATCACGCCGCGCGACATAGCGTCCCATCTGCAGCGCGCCCTGCGAGACCCCGGCACCTGACGGCCGGCGGTATCGAGTCAGAGCTCGCGGCATCCCCGATCACGAACACCTTGGGGTGCGCGGGCAGCGAGCAGATCCGGCGCCACGGCTACGCAGCCCGCCGGGGCCGGCCGGGGACCCGAGGCGCGTGACGAGCGGCGCAGCGCGTGCACCCCGCGGCCCAAATGACGTTGTAGCTCCTGATGTAGTCGCTGCCGGCTTCCACCCCGTCGGGCAGCACCTGCGTCACCGGCGCCCCCGAGCCGCACCTCGACGCCGAGCGTCGTCAGCTGTGCCAGCGCGCGCGCCGAGGAATCCGCCCCGAAGGCCGGCAGCAGGCGCGGACCGGCCTCGATGAGCAGTACGCGGCGCGGCGCGTGTCCGCCGACGCGAAAGTCCCGCGGAATCACGTCGACCGCAAGCTCCTTGATCGCGCCGGCGCAGTCCACCCGAGTGGGCCCGCCGCCGACGATGACGAAGCAGGTGAGCAGCGCGGCGCGTTGCTCGAGTCCGTCTCGAGCTCCGGCGCGCTCGAACGAGCGCAGCAGGCGCGAGCGGATGAAGGTGGCGTCTTCCACCTCTGCTCATGCCCGGGGCGAGTGCGCGCCAGTCCTCGTGGCCGAAGTAGTTGTCCACCGCGCCGGGGCGAGGATGAGATAGTCGTAAGGGAATGCTGCGCTCAGCCGCGAGCAGGCAGGTGTGCGCGCCAGGTCGATGCCGATGACCTCCGCGAGCATGACGCTGCGCGTTCTTCTGATGCCGCAGCACGAGTTGCGGATCGGCTGGGCGATGTCAGCGGGCGCGAGCGCGGCGGAGGCGACCTGGTACAGCAGCGGCTGGAACAGGTGATAGTTGTTGCGGTCGATGACCAGTACGTCGGCCGGCGTGCGGCTCAGGCCATGGCGGCGAACAAGCCGCCGAAGCCGCAGCCCACGATGACGATCCGCGCACGACCCGCAGTTGCCAACGACGCCTCCCGAAACCTGAGGAACATCCCCGTACTTAAGCTGGGGATGATTGCAGTATTCCAGTGCCGGGATCCTATCGGCGCGACGGCAAAGATTGTCGACCCAGGTTTCGCACAGCGACGCTCGGCGGGGCGGAAGTTGCCCGGCTCCAGACACCACTCGAGCCACAGCCCGTCCAGGAGCGCGGTGAGGCCGATGGCCGCCAGCCGCAGGTCGACGCGGGCGTGCGGGCGTTCCTCCTGAGCAGGTCGCTGGAGCATGCTGCGCAGCAGGCTGCACATACCCCTCGGTAGGTCTCGCGGTGCACGCGCTGGATGAGGCGCTGAATGCCGGTACATGCCCCAGAACACCACCCAGACCGCGAGCACGTCCTGGTCCAGATTCGGCGGCGAGAACGAGGCCTCCAGAAAGGCGTGCATGCGCGCGCGCGGCGTGGCGAGTGGGCCCGCTCCACCGCCGCGATGAAGCCAGCGACGAGCTCGCTGTTGAAGTGCCGGTAGGCCGCCGCAATCAGCTCATCCTTGTTGGGGAAGTGATGGTTGATCAGTCCCACCGAGACCCCCGCCTGGGTGCTGATGGTGCGGATCGACAGTCCCTCGTGACCGTAGCGTTTCAGGCACTCGATCGTGGCGGCCACCAGCGCCTGAGCGGCGCTGCTCGGCAGCTGGCGCTCGAAGCGCGGCTTGCCGCCGCGGGCCTCGGCGAGCGCGTTTACCGGCACGCGGCGCCCCGCGTCACAGCGTCCCTGCACCGTGGGGCGTGCTCATGCCACCCGCCGCAGCCGCCCGTGCTGGAAATCGCTGAGGATCTCATGCGCCGCGTTGTGTCCGGGCGCCCCGGTCACCCCGCCGCCCGGATGCGTGCCGGCCCCGCACATGTAGAGCCCGCGCAGCGGTCCGCGGTAGTTGCCGTAGCCGAGCATCGGACGCGCCGAGAACAGCTGATCCAGGCTCAGCACGCCGTGCATGATGTCGCCGCCGACCAGGCCGAAGGTGCGCTCGAGATCCAGCGGACTCAGTGATCTGTCGGCCGAGCACCGCGGCCTTGAAGTTCGGGGCGTAGGCGTTGACGGTGTCGATCATCAGGTCGGCGACGCGTCTCGCGGTGCGTCATCCCAGGATCGGCCGTTCGGCAGCTCGGGGCGACGTGCTGGCAGAAGAGGCTCGCGACGTGCTGCCCGGGCGGCGCCAGCGTGTCGTCCAGGGTCGAGGGGATCACGCATCTCCACGATCGGCTGCGCGCGACCAGCCGTGCTGACGCGCGCGTCGAAGTAGGCGCGCTCCATGTAGGAGAGCGTCGGGGCGATGATGATGCCCGCGGTATGGTGGTCGCCGGCGCTTGCCAGGCAGGCAGCGTGAAGTCCGGCAGCTCCCGACAGCGCCACGTTCATGCGGAAGGTGCCCGAGCCGCAGCGCCAGTGGCTCGATGCCGCTCGCGGAACTCCGGCGGCAGCGCCGCGCGCGTCGACCAGCTTCGTCGTACAGCAGCTTCGGATTGAGGTTGGAGACGACCGCGGCGGCGCGAAGCGTCTCGCCCGACTCGGTGACCACGCCGACCGCGCGGCCGCCTCTCGACCAGCACCTCGCGCACCGCGCGTACCGACGCGGATCTCCGACGCCGCGGGCGGCGGCGCAGCGCGCCATGGCCTGCGTGATCGCGCCCCATGCCGCCGATGGCGTGGCCCCAGGCGCCGCGCTTGCCGTTCACCTCGCCGAACACGTGGTGCAGCAGCACGTAGGCGGAGCCCGGCGAATACGGGCTCGCGTAGTTGCCGACGATGCCGTCGAAGCCGTACACCGCCTTGATCGGGTCGCTCTCGAACCAGCCGTCGAGGTAGTCGCCGGCGGACATTGAGAAACAGCGCGAGCAGCTCGCGCCGCTGCGTCATGTCGAGCTTGGCGCAGCCGGCCGCCGAAGCTGCGCCGCGCGCAGCAGCTCGGGCAGCGCCGTGCGCCAGCTGCCCTGCAGCAGCGTTCGGCGGGGTCTCCAGCACGCATGTCGCGCAGCACGTCGGCGATGCGTCTCGAGGCGCTCAGCGTAGTCGGCCAGCCGCGCGGCGTCGCGCGCGGAGAACCGCGCCACCTCCTGCCTGGGTGCGTCCGCCGCCGCGTGAGCAGGTAGCGGCCGTCCGCGGTGGGCAGGAAGTTAGCCACCTGCCGCTCGACCACCCTGCAGGCCATAGCCGCGGCAGGTCGAGGTCGCGGATGACCTTGGGATTCAGCAGCGAGACGGTGTAGGAGGCGACGGAGTTGCGGAACCCGGGATGGAACTCCTCGGTGACCGCCGCGCCGCCGACGACCTCGCGCCGCTCCAGCACGGTGACCTTGAGGCCCGCCGCGGCCAGATAAGCGGCGCACACGAGGCCGTTGTGACCGCCGCCGACGATCAGCGCATCGCAGCGGCCGTCACCGCCTTCAGCCATGACTCCAACCTCGCGCCGGCGCGTGCGGCAGCGTGCTCTCGGGAATCAGCCCGCGCATGCGTCGTGCGAAAGCTGCGCAGGCACACCTCGCCCGTCGCTCAAGGGGCCGGAGGAATAGCTGCTGGAGGCCATGCCGGCCTGCACGCGCTCGATGAGCGTCTTGTCCTCGAGGCTCACGCGGCGGTTGATGCGCCAGTTGAGGTAGCGCGCGGCGCGCATCTCGCGGCTGACATCCGGGTGCACGTAGGCGATCTCGCGGATCAGCGTCTCGGTCGGCGGAGACCGGGATGAACTGCATGAAATCCACCTGGTCGGGGTAGATGTCGAAGGCGACGTTCGGCCAGAGCTTGAAGTAAGTCCACAGCCGCTGGCGCTCGGGCGGCAGATGCTCCACCTTCGGCAGAAAGCTGCTGGTAGAGCCGCTCCGGACCAGTTCGCGGACGGCGTGTCGCGCAGCGTGCCCCACATCTTGTCGATCCAGGGCGCGCGCCTCGATGCCGTAGCCCTTGCCGAACAGGCGCGTGAGTCCCGGGTGCGCGACGTTGATGTGCAGCCCGTCGGAGATAGTTGTCGGCGACGTTCTTCCAGTTCACCGGGCGCGGGCGCAGCGACACGCGGCCCATGCGGCACCAGGTCCTCGAAGCGATAGGGCTTCATCTCGTGCGGATACGGCGCGGCCATGTCACGCACGCTGGGCAGCCCCGGGCGAAGCGCACGAAGATGAAGCCAAGGAACACTTCATGCTCGAGGGTGGCCAGCCCGTGGCGCGCGGGTCGACGCTCGTGAAGCTGTCGCGACTGGGGCATGGCCACGAGGCGCCCGTCCAGGCGCGTAGGTCCAGGCGTGGTAGGGGCAGGTGATGCGCTTGCCACAGTGCCCTTGGGGCCATCCAGCAGGCGCGCCGCCCGGTGGCGGCAGACGTTGTGGAAGGCCTGGACGCCGCCGTCCTCGGCGCGGATGACGACCACGGACTCGCCGAAGAACTCCGAACGTGTGGAAGTCACCCGCCTGGGGAATGTCGCTCAGGTGACAGACCACCTGCCAGCTTGCTGCGAAAGATCGCCTGCTTCTCGCGCTCGAAGAATTCCGCGTCGCGGTAGATCCACGCGGGCAGGCTTAAGCCGTCCATGGTCGGCAGTCTGGGAGGCGTCGACACGGTGCAGATGAGCGCTTTTCATGGCACGTCCGGGAGGGTGGGCGTTGTTGAACGATCGTACAACAAGCACCGTGGGCACGCAATATCGGCGCGCATCAGTTAAATGTCGCGCGACCCGCTTTGTGAGGCAGAATTGCCGCGCCGCACCCACCCCCGAGCCCAGCCGCATCCCGAGCCATGCCGATCGCCCCCGCCGACATTGCGCATCTTATCCAGTCCGCGGTCGCCCCGGTATTCCTGCTGACGGGCGTGGCCGCGATGCTGAGCGTCCTCCACCAACCGCCTGGCGCGCATCGTGGATCGCGCGCGTACGCTTGAGGCGCGCCTGGAGAGCCAGCACGGCAAGGCCAAGCAGCTGCACGCCGATCTGGGGTGCTCGCACGGCGCGCGCGCTACATCAACTTTTGCGATCTCGCTGTGCGATCGCGGCGGTCCTAGTCGCGATGGTGAGTCGTGACCCTGTTCGCCAGTGCCTTCTTCGGGCTGGGCCTGGCGGGCCTCATCGCCTCCCCTCTTCGTCGGCTCCCTGCTGGTGCTCAGCGCGCCGCCTTCATCGCCTTTTTCATCGAGGTGCGCTACGCCACCGCCGCGCTGCGCATCGGCACCCCCACTTCTAGGCCCTCAAGCCCGCCGCGCGGCAAAACAAGGCGGCCGCAGGGCGGATCTGCTACCCTGCGCACCTCTTTTGGACACGCCCCGACAGGGCGGCGGGCATGTTTGCCCGCGAAGGAACGCGGCCGCCAACGGCCGCGCACGCACGCAGTGAACCGCCCGATCCGCAACATCGCCATCATCGCCCACGTCGACCACGGCAAGACCACGCTGGTCGACTGCCTGCTGAAGCAGTCCGGGCACCTTCGCCGCCCACGAGCACATCGGCGAGCGAGTCATGGACTCGAACGACATCGAGCGTGAGCGCGGCATCACCATCCTCGCCAAGAACTGCGCCATCGAGTACGGCGGCACGCGCATCAACATCGTCGACACGCCCGGCCACGCCGACTTCGGCGGCGAGGTCGAGCGCGTGCTGTCGATGGTGGACGGCGTGCTGCTGCTGGTCGATGCGGTCGAAGGGCCGATGCCGCAGACGCGCTTCGTCACGCGCAAGGCGCTCGCGCTGGGGCTCAAGGCCGATCGTGGTGGTCAACAAGATCGACCGCCCCGGCGCGCGCCCCGCCTGGGTCGATCGACCAGACCTTCGACCTGTTCGACAAGCTCGGCGCCAGCGATGCGCAGCTCGACTTCCCGGTGATCTACGCGCTCCGCGCTGCAGGGCTGGGCGAGCACCGACTACACCGAGCGCCGCCCGGACATGTCGGCGCTCTTCGAGGCGATCCTGACGCACGTGCCGCCACCGGCAGCCCAGGCGGACCTGCCGCTGCAGTTGCAGATGTCGACCCTGGACTACAACTCCTACGTCGGCCGCATCGGCATCGGCCGCATCCGCCGCGGCGTGGTGCGCCCGGGCAGACCGTGGCCCTGCGCTACGGCGGCGAGGACCGCGGTACCGCGAAGATCGCCCAGGTGCTCGCCTTCACCGGCCTGCAAAGCAAACGCCGTCGAGGAAGCGAGTCGCCGGGGACATCGTCGCCGTCACCGGCATCGAGGATGTGAACATCGGACTCACCTCTGCGATCCGGAACACGCCGAAGGGCTGCCGCCGATCAGCGTCGATGAACCGACGCTCGCGATGAACTTCCAGGTCAACAACTCCCCGCTCGCTGGCCGGGAAGGCAAGTTCGTAACCAGTCGCCAGATCCGCGAGACGTCTCTACGCGCGAGCTGCAGAGCAACGTCGCGCTGCGCGTCGAGGACACCGAGGAGCCGGAGGTGCTCGCGCGTTTCCGGCCGCGGCGAACTGCACCTCACCATCCTCATCGAAAACATGCGTCGCGAGGGCTACGAACTCGCAGTCTCGCGCCCGCAGGTGCTGACCAAGCTCGTCAACGGCGAGGTGCACGAGCCCTACGAGGCGCTCACCGTCGACATCGAGGACAGCCACCAGGGCGCCGTCATGGAAGCCCTGGGCACGCGGCGCGCCGAGCTCACCGACATGAGCGTGGACGGCAACGGGCGCGCGCGCCTGGAGTACCGCGTGCCGGCACGCGGCCTGATCGGCTTCCAGGGCGAGTTCATGACCCTGACGCGCGGCACCGGACTCATCAGCCACATCTTCGATGGCTTTCGCACCGGTGAAGGGGGAGATCCCCGACCGCCATAACGGTGTGCTGATCAGCAACGAGAACGGCGACTCGGTCGCCTACGCGCTCTTTAACCTGCAGGAGCGCGGCCGCCTGTTCATCGGACACGGCGAGAAGCTCTACGAGGGCATGATCATCGGCATCCACAGCCGCGACAACGACCTCGTGGTGAACCCGATCAAGACCAAGAAGCTCACCAACATCCGCGCCGCCGGCAAGGACGAGGCGATCCTGCTGACGCCGCCGATCGAACTCACCCTCGAATATGCGGTCGAGTTCATCGCCGATGACGAACTCGTCGAGGTGACGCCCGACTTCGATCCGCATCCGCAAGCGCTTCCTCAAGGAAACCGATCGCAAGCGCGCCTCGCGCAGCGACGCGGTGCTGATCGCCTAAGCGCTCCGCGTCGCATCCCAAGTTGCGGAGCGCGTGCTGCACCTGCACATGCCGGCGCCCGTGGCTGTTTTGCGTTGGACACCTACGGCTCGCATAATCGCGCCCGAGAGCCGCACGACCGGACTTGCGCTAGCAGGCTGAGCGTGCACGGCGGGAGAGTTGAGGTGCACGCAGAATTTCCGCTGCAGCGCGACCTGCTGATCGCCTGCCGGACCGGCGGAAACCACACCGCAACTCTTCCTGAAGGACCCTCCCCCGCCGCGTACGCGCCCAGCGGTTAGCCCAGGAGCAACCGGTCGGCAGCTCGATGTGCCCAGCAGCGGGCGCTCCATCAGCAATAATCCGAACATTCCGGGAGACAGTCATGTTAAAACCTGCGAAACGAGCAGTTTTGCCCATCGCTGTGAGCTTCTGCCTTGTGTCTGCCGCCGCCGTGGCAGGCGAGGGCGACGAGGCGCCGACCGGCCATCGCAAGCGTGTGCCGGCCTGCCAAATCATCATCAGCTGCAGAACGCTCTGGAAAGCGCGCGCGCCCAGAGCAACGGCGGCTTCAATCTGGACATGTGGGCCACGGTGGTGAACCGCGACGGCGTGGTGTGCGCGGTCGCGTTCACCGGCGACTAACCGCGGCGAGCAGTGGCCGGGCAGCCGCGTGATCTCGGCGCAGAAGGCAAACACGGCCAATGCGTTCAGCCTGCCGGGCTTGGCCTTGTCCACGGCCAACCTGTATGCCGCGGTGCAGCCTGGCGGCACGCTTTACGGGCTCCAGCACAGCAATCCGGTCGACACGGCCGTCGCCTATCGCGGACCGGCCTCGAACTATGGCCAGGACGAACGATCCGATGATCGGTCGGACGGATCGGCGGCGTGAACGTCTTCGGCGGCGGGCTTGGCGCTGTACAACGCCAAAGGCGTGCTCGTCGGCGGCGTCGGCGTGAGCGGCGATACGTCCTGCGCGGATCACAACATCTCCTGGCGCACCCGCCACGCCCTGAATCTCGACTTCGTGCCTGCGGGCGTGAGGCAGCAAGTCCGACGACAACATCAACTACCAGGGGCTCGTTGCGGTACCGAGCGTGGCGAATGACTTCTCGCACCCGATCTGCAAGATCGGCGGCGTCGATGGCGTATCCGCGATCAGCGCAGCCCTCCCGGCGGTGCAAAAGGTTCAGCCCCAGGCGCAGCCCGCGCGCGCTAGCGTCCCCGCGCCGCACCTACGATGCGGGCCCGTCAGCGGCCCGCATCGGTTCGGCGTCGCCGCCCCACCAAGCAGGAGGGTCAGGGTACCCGGCGCATGTTGCGCCGCGCCAGTTGCCGCACCACGCCGGCCGTGCCGCGCCGCCCTGGGGCGAAAAAGCGCGCCTCGCGCTAAGGCTCGTGGCTCCCGGTCATGTCGATGAAGCGCAGGAACTCTGCGCGCGTGCGCGCGTCGCTGCGGAACACGCCCGTCATGCTGGCTCGTGACCATCGACACGTTGCGCTTGTGGACCCCGCGGGTGGTCATGCATTCGTGTACGGCCGAGACCACCACGCCGACGCCGCGCGGCTTGAGCACCTCGGTGATGCAGTTGGCAATCTGCGCCGTCAGCTTCTCCTGCACCTGGAAGCGCCGCGCATAGCCATCCACGACGCGCGCGAGCTTGCTGATGCCCACTACCTTGTTCGCCGGCAGGTAGCCCACGTGCACGCGCCCGATGATCGGCGCCATGTGATGTTCGCAGTGCGACTCGAAGGAAATGTCGCGCAGCACGATCAGCTCGTCGTAGCCACCGACTTCCTCGAACGTGCGCCTGAGGTAGGCGGCCGGATCGATCGCGTATCCGGAGAACCAGTCACGGTAAGCGTCCACGACGCGCTGCGGGGTGTCCTGCGAGTCCCTCGCGGCGCGGATCCTCGCCCGCCCAGCGCAGCAGCGTGCGCACCGCGCCCTCCGCGGCCCGCCGTGAAACCTAGGTCGAGCGCTCGCCATCGTGATGCCTCCCGCAGGCGCGGCCTGGTTGCGGCCGGCCGCCTTCTCGGGCGCGAGTGTAGCGTGCGCGGGCGCACGGCGCGCGCGGCGCGGCTCAGCCGAGCCAGTGCAGCATGCCGAGATTGAGGGCGAGACTGCAGCCGCCCACCAGCGTTGCCACCACGAAACCTGCGCGCCAGCGGCCGCCAGCCGATGCGCCACATGTCGGTGAAAGACACCGACAGCCCCACCGCCGTCATGCCGCAGGTGAGGAACAGATCGAGGCCGTGTAGCCGGTGTTGACCAGGGCCTGCCAGCCGCCGCCATTGAGGAACAGCGCATCGCCGGCGGTGCGCACGGCGATGAAGGCGATGAAGGCGAGCACGAAAAACGGCACCAGCGACGTGCGGGCGCGCGCCCCGGGGGCGCGCGCGGCCGGATCCGCGGCGAGCTCGCGCGCCTCGTGCCGCTGCGTGAGCCACGCCGCCACCGGCACCAGCACCGCAATGGACAGGTTACGCAGCAGCTTTCGCGACGCTCGCGGCGGCCAGCGCCTGCGGCGCTGACGCCTGTTGCGAGTACATGAGCGCGGAGCCGATCACCTGGGAGGTATCGTGGATGGCCGTGCCGAGGAACACCCCGGCGTGCACCGGGGAGCCGGCGAAGAAGTAGCCCGCGATCCACGGATACAACAGCATCGCGATGCAGCCGAAGAGCACCACGCACGTCACGGCGAACGCGGTCTCCGCCGAGCGGGCGCGGATCACGGGCGACATCGCGACCACCGCGGTACAGCCGCACACCGCCGTACCGATGGCAAGCAGGTACCCCAGACGCCGCGGAACTCCGAGCGTACGCGAGACCGCGATGCCGCCACCGAGCGCCACCGCCAGGCACACCAGCGCCACGGGCAGCGCGGTAGCGGCGATCGCCGTGGCGCCGCCCAGCGTAAGCCGCAGGCCGACCAGCGCGATGCCCACGCGCAGCAGGCGTGCATGGTCCAGTTCAGTCCCGCGGTCGCCCACGCGGGCACGCCGATGCTGTTGCGCCAGAGCATGCCGAGCAGCACCGCGCACATGACGGGACTCAGGGGAACCTTGGGCAGTCCGGCGGCGCCCTGCGCGAACTGCTGCGCCACGGCGCGTGCCACCGCGGCGAGCGCGATGGCGATGAGCAGGCCGGGAATCGCCTGACGCGCCCAGGACAGGCCCGGAGCGCACGCCCGGTAGAGCGTGCCCACGACTACAGCGACAGGCGGTGTTCGACCGCAGGCGCGGGCGCGCGACGCTTGGCGAGCATGCGCTCGTTCAGTTCGGCGATCGCCTGGCTGCCGGTGCGCACGAACAGGAACGGCAGCACGCCGTGCACCAGGCACGCGAGGCCGGCCAAGATCATGCGGGTGCCGAATACGACCGCCATGCCGAAGTGCTCGGTGTAGCTCTCCCCGACGCTAGCGGGGTGTTCGGTAAAGGGGCGCAGCGGATGCATCAGGTGATCCTAGCCCCAGTGGTGCGGTACGCGGTTGCGAAGGCGTGGCAAAGAGGCCCGACTTGCGCAACAATGTTGCGCAATATCGACCTGCTGCGAAACGGTGTTGCATGGATAAGCTTGATGCCAAAATCCTGGACCTGCTGCAGGGCGACGGTGAGCTCACGGCCGCCGAGATCGCCGACCGGGTCGGACTCTCCAAGGCCCCCTGCTGGCGGCGCATCCAGAAGCTGCAGGCGGACGGGGTCATCCGCCAGAGGGTGGCACTGCTGGATGCACACGCGCTCAACGTCGGCACCACGGTGTTCGTGACCCTCAAGACCGGCAATCACAGCGAGGCGTGGTTCCAGCGCTTCGTGCGCGCGGTGCGCGACATCCCGGAAGTGACCGAGATCCACCGCATGAGCGGAGATGTCGACTACCTCATCCGCATCGTGGCGCCCGACATCGATGCCTACGACGTGGTCTACAAGCGCCTCATCTCGGCGGTCGAGTTCCAGGACGTGAGCGCGAGTTTCGTGCTGGAGACCATCAAGTACACGACCGCCCTGCCCTTGTGTTACCTCAGGCTCGAGTGAGCTTCGCTCTAGTTCGCCGGCGCCGTCCCCTCGGTGGTGTTCTCGCGGATGATCTCGGCGATGCGCGCCTTGATCGTCGCCGCTGTCCATCTCGTACACGTCCGTGGTCAGCACCGGCTTCTCGTGCACCCGCTGTGCGAGTGCGGGCCCGGAGGTGTCTACGGTGGTAACGCTGACGCGCGCGTTGACAGTCCGATGCGCAGCGGGTGCGCCTTCAGTTCCTGCGGGTCCAGCTCGATGCGCACCGGCACGCGCTGCACCACCTTGATCCAGTTGCCGGTGGCGTTCTGCGCCGGCAGCAGCGCAAAGGCAGCCCCGGTGCCCAGGCCGACCCGGCGACGGTGCCGTGATACTCGACGCTGCCGCCGTAGAGGTCGGCAACCACCGTGACCGGCTGTCCGATGCGCATGCGCTTCAGCTGCACCTCCTTGAAGTTGGCCTCCACGCGCAGCCGCTCGAGGCGGCACGAGCGACATGAGGGCGCCCCGGGGGCGATGCGGTCGCCGAGCTGCGCGGCGCGCCGCGCGACGTAGCCGGATACCGGGGCGCGCACGCTCGTGCGCTGCAGGTTAAGCCACGCCCGCTCCACCTGCGTGGCCGCCGCCTGCACGTCCGGGTTGTCCGCGACCCCGGTGCGGCCGACGAGCGCCGTGCTGGCGGCCAGGTTCTTCTGCGCCGCCGTGAGCGCCTCGCGAGCCGCGCTCAGGGCATCGCGCGCGTGCCCCAGTTCCTCGCTGGATACCGCGCCGGTGGCGGCCAGGTCCTTGCGCCGGTTGAAATCCGACTCGGCGCGCGTCAGATCCGAGCGGCGCTGGCCGACCACGGCCAGCAGCTGATCGCGGGTGGCAAACACCGTGCGCGTCTGGCGCACCGTGCGTGCGAGTTGCTGTTCGGCGTCCTGCAGCGCGATGCGCAGGTCGGTCGGATCGAGCCGGATCAGCTCCTGCCCGGCGCTGACGAGATCGGTCTCATCCGCATCGATGCTGACCACGGTGCCGCTCACCTGCGGCATGACGTTCACCAGATCCCCGGCGACGTAGGCGTCATCGGTGCTCTGGTAGTGACTGGCGTACAGCACCCACCACAGCCCCACGAGGATCGCCGCGACGACCGCCACCGCCGTGAGGATGAGCAGCCATTTCTGCCGCCGCCGGCGCTGGAGCTGCGCGGCTGTGGGCGCGGTTTCGACCAGGGCGTCCATGTACGGGTACTCGTCCTTAAGTAATCATTCGGTCGTCAGCCCGCCGGCGCTACGTAGCCGCCGCCCAGGGCGCGCACCAGATCGACGCTGTAGGTGAGGCGGCGCGCCTGCAACTCCGCGCGCAGCGTCTGGGTCAGCAGCACCTGGTTCTGGCTCGGAGCACGCTCAGGTAGTTGTCGAGGCCGGCGCGATAGCGCTGACTGGTGAGGTCGTACGAGCTTTGCGCCGCATCGAGCGCGGTTTGCTGCTCGAGGGTCTCACGCTCCAGCGCACGCCAGTTGGTCACGACGTCGGCGACTTCGCGCACCGCATCGAGCAGCGTCTGGTTGTACTGTCCGACGGTGGAATCGAGCTGCGCCTGGCGGCCGTAGAGCTCCCCGCGCAGCGCGTCGCGGTTGAACACCGGCAGATGCACCGCCGGGGTGACTCCGACGATCCGAGCGGACGCATCGAACAGCTGCGCCAGGCCGATCGCCTGGAAGCCCGCGAAGGCGGTGAGGTTCACGTTAGGGTAGAAGTCGGCTTCCGCCGCCTTGATGCCGCGGCTCGCGGACTCCACCTGCAGGCGCGCCGCCGCCACGTCCGGACGCCGCCCGAGCAGATCCGCCGGCAGCGTCGAGGGAAGCACCAGGTCCAGCGGGGCGTTGAGCTGCGGCCGCTGGATGCTTTGGCCGCGGTCGGGGCCGGCACCGACCAGGTCGGCGAGCTGATTGCGCGCCAGTTGCACGCTGTTTTCCACGAACGCCAGGGCGGCGCGGGTCAGCGCCACCGTGCCCTCGGACTGCTTCACGCGCGCGGTGTTCTCCAGACCTGCGCTCACGCGCTGCTGCGCGTCAGCTCGAGAATCGAGCTCTGCTGCCGCAGGTTGTCGTTGGTGACATCGAGCAGGCCGTACTGCAGGTCCAGCTGGATATAGGCGCGCACCACCGCCACCGCCAGTGCCAGGCGCGCCGCCTCACGATCGGCCGCAGCCGCCTGCTCGCCGGCACGCGCGGCCGCGATCAGTGCCCGGTTACGTCCCCAGAAGTCCAGGTCCCAGCTGAAATCCACCGCGGCGCGCGCGTCGGTCGAATAGGAACCGGCGAGCGGTGCCGGGTAGAGACCGTGCTCCGGGTAGCGCTGGCGCGTGAGCTCGCCGTTGAGGGCCACCTGCGGCGCGCGCGCGCCTTGGGCGAACACGGTCTGCGCCTGCGCGGCGCGCAGGCGCGCCTGGTGCGATCTCGAGGCTCGGGCTGCCGGCGAGCGCCTCATCGATGAGCGCATCCAGCTGCGGGTCGCCGTAGCTGCGCCACCACTGGTCAGCCGGCCAGGCGGCCGCATCAAGCTTCGCAGCGTGCAGGGTCTGCGCGGCGGCGAGGTCCTGCGCCTTAAGCTGCGGCGCCGGTTTCCAGTCGCCGCGATCGACGCAGGCGCTGAGCAGGAGTGCGAGACCACCACGGAAACTAAGGAGCGGGGCGTCATGATTTTCCACCCGTACCGGTGTGTCGATTGTCCCCCTGGCCTTGTCCGTTATCGATCATCCGTCCGAGGTAGCTCTTCAGCGCCTCGATTTCTGCACTGCTGAATCCGGCGAGGTGCGCGTCGATGACCCTGGCGGCGGCCGCGGCAAGACGCGGCAGCTGTGTGCGGCCGCTCGGTGCCACGCGTAACACCACCGCGCGACGGTCCTCACGGCTGCGCTCGCGTCGCACCAGGCCCTTGCCTTCGAGCCGGTCGAGGATGCGGGTCATGGCGCCGGTGTCGTACTGCATGAAACGGCACAGATCGGCCGCGGTGCGCGCCGCACCGTCGGCCAGGTGCTTGAGCACCGCGAATTGCATGCCGCTGAGCCCGAAGCGCTCGAGCTCGGTGTCGAGTCCGGAGAGCAGCGAGGCACGCGCCCGGCCCATGAGGTAGCCGACGCTCAATCCCTCTTCCGGGGGTTGCGGCGCCGCGACGAGCCCGGCTTTGATGGGGCTTCTGCGAAGCATGGGCGCGGCTTGCTATCCTATGGCTGCCGGAAAGATTACTGCCAATGATAATACTGCCTCGGCAGGTATTTGTCGACTGAAAGGACGCGCGTGAGCAGCCGAGTTCCCCTGCCATCGTTGACGGCAGCGATGCTGCGGCGCACCGCCATGACGGCCCTCGTGGGCGCCCTGGGGGCCTGCGGCTCCCACAGCGTTCCCCCGGCCCCGGCGCCGCCACAGGTGGGCGTGCTCGTGGCCCATGCGCAGTCCGTGCCGCTGACGCGCAATCTGGTCGGACGCCTGTCCGCGACGCGCTCGGCGGACGTGCGGGCGCGCGTGGCGGGAGTGCTGCTGAAGCGGCTGTATAAGGAAGGCTCGGACGTCAAGGAGGGACAGGCGCTGTTCCAGATCGATCCGGCGCCGCTGCGCGCCGCGCTCGAGGGCGCCCAGGCGCAGCTGGCGCAGGCGGAGGCGCAGGCGACGAACGCCCACATCACCGCCCAGCGGGCGCGCGAGCTCATCGCGAGCGCACTGGTGTCGCGCTCGGACCTGGACAACGCGGAAGCGGCCGAGCGTTCGACCGCCGCCGCCGTGCAGCAGGCGCGCGCCGGGGTCGGTACCGCGCGCATCAACCTCGGCTACGCGAGCGTCACCAGCCCCATTGCGGGGCGCGCCGGGCAACAGGGGGTGACCGAGGGCGCCCTGGTCGGCGCCGGCACCGCGACGCTGCTCACCACGGTGGAACAGATCGATCCGATCTACGTGAATTTCGATCAGCCGGCGATCGACATCGAGCGCCTGCAGCGCGCGCAGTCGAGCGGCAACGTCACGATGGCCGCTGGCAACCAGGCCACCGTGCAGCTGCTGCTCGAGGACGGCACCCCTTACCGCGCACACCGGCACGCTCGACTTTCACGACCTGAGCGTCGATCCGGCCACCGGTGCGGTGGCGCTGCGCGGCATCGTGCCGAACCCCGACCACCTGTTGCTGCCGGGCATGTTCGTGAGCGTGCGCCTGACCTCCGGAGCGGTAGAACCGCGGCTTCCTGGTGCCCCAGGCCGGACTGCAGCGCGACAGCACCGGCCCCTACGTGCTCGTTGCCGGGGCCGATGACAAGGTCGTGCTGAAACGCGTGCGGGTCGACGGACTGCACGGCCAGGATTGGATCGTCACCGAGGGGCTCGCCGAAGGTGACCGCGATGATCCTCTCCGGTACGCAAAACGCGCGCCCCGGGTCCGTGGTGGCGGCGGTGCCCTACCAGGCGCAGGGAGATGCATCGCAGGGGCGCCGCCCCGGCAGCCGCTCCGGGGCGCTAAGACCTCATGCCGCAATATTTCATCGACCGTCCGGTGTTCGCCTGGGTACTGCGCGATCCTCATCACCCTCGGCGGTCTCCTCGGCGCTGACGCGGCTGCCGGCGGAGGCGTATCCGCAGATCGCGCCGCCACAGGTGTCGGTGACCGCGACCTACCCCGGCGCCAGCGCCGCGACCGTGGAGACGCACGGTGACGCAGATCATCGAGCAGCAGCTCACCGGCCTCGACCACCTGCTGTACTTCACCTCGCAGTCCGCCTCCGACGGCTCGGCCGCCATCACCCTCACGTTCGAGAACGGCACCAACGCGGACATCGCCCGCCGGTGCAGACGCAGAACCGCGTCACGCTGCGCCACGCCGCGCCTGCCGGCGGAAGTGAATCAGCAGGGCATCCGCATCGCCAAGGTGAGCGCGGGATTCCTGCGGCGGCATCGGCCTGCGTTCAGCTCCCGGCGGCCGAGCGCGGATGAGCTGAACAACATCGTCGCCTCGCGCGTGCTCGACCAGATCCAGCGCCTGCCCGGAGTCGGCGCGGTGGTGCAGTTTGGCTCCGAGTACGCGATGCGCATCTGGCTGAATGCCGACAAGCTGCGCGCCTACAACCTGTCGGCCGCGGCGGTGCTGGCCGCGGTGCAGGCGCAGAATGCCCAGTTCGCCTCCGGCGCCATCGGCTCGCAGCCGTCGCTGCCCGGTCAGGGCGCGACCGCGACGGTCACGGCCGAGGGGCGCTTCAGCTCCCGAGCAGTTCGAGAACATCCTGCTGCGCACCGAACCGAATGGCGCCTCCGTGCGGCTGAAGGATGTGGCCGTCGTCAGTCTGGGCGCCGCGCAGTACGGCTTCGAAACCCACGTGGGCACGACCCCGGTGGCGGCATTTCGGCATCCAGCTGTCCCCGGACGCCAACGCGCTCGAGGTCAGCAAGGCCGTGTCGGCCAAGATGAACGACATCCTGCCGAGCTTTCCCGCAGGCGTGAGCTGGTTCTGGGCATTCGATTCGACCACCTTCATCAAGGTCGCGATCCGCGAGGTCGCCATCACGCTCATCGAGGCGGTGGCGCTGGTGTTCCTCGTGATGCTGGTGTTCCTGCAGAACTTCCGCGCCACGCTGATCCCGACCCTGGTGGTGCCGACGGCGCTGCTCGGCACGCTGCTGGGTATGTACGCGGTGGGCTTCTCGATCAACCAGCTGTCGCTGTTCGCCATGGTGCTCGCGATCGGCATCGTGGTGGACGATGCGATCGTCGTCGTCGAGGCCGTCGGAGCGGCTCATGCGCGAGGAGCACCTGAGCCCGAAGGAAGCCACGCGCAAGGCGATGCGCCAGATCACCGGCGCGATCGTCGCGATCACCTCCGTGCTCGCGGCGGTGTTCATCCCGAGCGCGCTGCAAAGCGGCAGCACCGGCGTCATCTATCGGCAGTTCGCGCTCACCATCGCCCTCTCGATGGGGTTCTCGGCGTTCTGGCGCTCTCCTTTACCCCGGCGCTGTGTGCGCCTCGCTGCTGACGCCCGAGCACCTGCGCGGCAACTTCTTCTTCAACTGGTTCAACCGTGCCTATGAGGCGCGTGCGCGAGTCCTACGTGCACCGCGTGTTCCAATCCGTGAGCCACGTGCCGCGCTGGATGGCGGCCTTCGCCGTCATGCTGGCGCTGGGGTGCCTTCCTGCTGCTGAAGCTGCCGGGCGGCTTCGTGCCGGATGAGGACCAGGGCTACATGCTGGTGGATGTGCAGCTGCCCGCCGGTGCGACGGTGCCGCGCACCCGCGAGGTGATGCAGCGGATCAGCGCGATCCTCATGTCCAATCCGGCCGTGGCCAACGTTTTCATCATCGTGGGCTCGAGCTTCACCGGCAACGGCGAGAATGCCGGTCGCGCCTTCGTACACCTGAAGCCCTGGGATGAGCGCAGGCAGAAGGCCGCGGAGCTGATCCGCTGGGCCAACATGACCTTCGCGCGCGAGATCCACGATGCGCGCGCCTACGTGATCAACCTGCCGACGATCCGCGGCCTGGGCGCGTTCGGGGGTTCGATTTCTATCTGGAGGATCGCGCCGGCCTTGGCCGGCAGGCCCTCAGCAGCGCCCAAGCGACGGTGCTCGAGAAGGCCGCCCACAACGCGGCCCTGACCAGCGTGCGCGCCAATCTGCTGTCGCCCTCGCCGCAGCTGAACCTGACGGTCGATCGCGTCCAGGCGCAGTCGATGGGGCTGTCGGCGAGCGATGTCTACACCGCGCTGCAACTGATGCTGGCGCCGGTGTACGCCAACGACTTCATCTACCAGGGACGCGTGCTGCGCGTGCTGCTGCAGGCGGATGCCCCTACCGCATGACACCCGAGGCGCTCGGGCACTTCTACGCGCTCGGCGCCAATGGGGCCATGATTCCGCTGGCGAACTTCGTGCGGGCGGACTGGGCCGTCGGCGCCCCGGCCCTGACGCGCTATAACGGCTACCCCGCGGTCGAGATCACCGGCAGCAATGCCCCGGCAAGAGCTCCGGGGAGGCGATGCAGGAGATGCAGTCGATCGTGACGCACGATCTGCCGCACGGCTTTGGCAACGACTGGGCCGGGCAGTCGCTGCAGGAGGATTCTCTCCGGCGCGCAGGCGCCGATGCTGTTCGCGCTCTCCATCCTGATCGTGTACCTGTGCCTTGCGGCGCTGTACGAGAGCTGGAGCATTCCCGCGGCGGTACTCATGGCGGTGCCGGCGGGCCTCATCGGCTCGGCGGTGGCGGCGCACCTGCGCAGGCTTCCCAAGCGATGTGTTCTTCAAGGTCGGCCTGATCACGATCATCGGACTGACTGCCAAGAACGCCATCCTGATCGTCGAGTTCGCGGTCGAGGAGCAACGCGCGGGCAGGAGCCTGCGCACGAGGCGGTGCTGGAGCGGCACGCCTGCGCTTCCGGCCGATTCTGATGACCTCCTTCGCCTTCATCCTCGGGGTCTTCCCGATGGTGGTCTCCAGCGGTGCGGGCGCCAACGCGCGCCACGCGATCGGCACGGGCGTCGTCGGCGGCATGCTGAGCGCGGCGGTGCTCGGGGTGCTGCTGATCCCGGTGTGTTATGTTGCCGTGCGCCGGCTGCTCGGGGACAAGCTGGATGAGCCCGGGCAGGCGGCCCCGGGCGCGCAGCAGCGCCGCCGGGATCGGCGCCGCAGTGGCGCGAGGGCTGAGTGTCAGGACCGGAATTCGGCAAGCGCATCTCCTCGCGCAACACCTTCTTCATGAAGCGCATCTTCCCGCTCGTCTGGTTCGGGATCATTGGCCTGATCCTCATCATCGGACTCACCACGGGCGGGCGTGCGGGCTAAGTCCGTGCCCCGTTGGTGCTCTTCGTGATGCCCGTCGTGCCTGCTCGCCCTCGGCTGCGTTCATCATGCGGCGACTGGTGTTCGATCTGGCCGACGCGGTGTACGACGAAGGGGACGCGCTGCGCGTGCGCTTCGGCACCGAGGAGGAGCGCATTGCGCTGGGCAACATCATCAACATCAGCTTTGCGCGGCATCGATCCAATCCGCAGCGCGGATCACGCTCACGCTGCGCGACCCGGGCGCTTCGGCAGGAAGTCAGCTTCTCGCGGTGCAGACCTTCTTCGGCGCCGTTGCTGCGGACCACGAACCCGATCGTGAGCGATCTTATCGAACGGGCGGACGTGGCGCGGCGGCGCTGAACACGTCGCTGCCGAAGGCGCGCGTGTCGGGCGCGGCGGCGTAACCCAGAGGCTCCAGCCCGAAGATCGCCTCCACCGTGCGCAGCGTCGAGTAGTGATTGTAGGGCACGTTCGGAGACGGTCCCCGCTTGCACGAACCGCGACAGCACCACGGCGCCGATGCGACCCACGCCCGGGCCGTTGAGGCCGGGCGCGAAGCGCGCGCCCGGGCAAGGGCTGCGCACCGCAACAGGCCATGGAGCCCACCGGACCGAGCGTGCCGGCTTCGTCGAAGGTGATGAGCAGCATGCCGTCGGCGCGAAACGCGGCGGATTTCTCGATGCGCGGCACCCATTCGCGCAGAAACTCATTCACGGCGCGCAGCCCGCCGCGGCCGGCCGTCGACGCACGCGGATCATCGTGTCCGTCGTGGCACAGGTTCGGGGTGATGAATACGTAGTTCGCCGTGGTGGCGGCGCTGCCGAGGTCGTGGCGCAGCTGCGTGAGATTCACCACGTGCGCGTCGCAGCGCCCTGGTCATCGATGATGGAGTGAAAATAGACGAACGGATTGTGCTTGGTGGCGTACTGGTCGCCGATCTGGGCCGCGTCGGTGGTCTCCGCCCGACCCACGGCGGCACGTGGCCGCAGGTGCGGGCCTCGCGGGCCGGGTTGTTGCCCATGTCCTCCATGTAGGCCTTCCAGGTTAGGCCCGCGGCCTCCAGCTGGTCCGGCAGCGTCGCGCACCGACACCGGATAGACGCAGCCGCTGCCGGGCAGCTGGCCGTTCGCGTCAGAGCCCGCGGTCGCTAGCTGAACTCGCTGAACACCAGGCAGTCCTGCTGCGTCGCCTCGTTGGGTGCCTGGCCGTTCAGCAGCGCCGAGGTAGTTGTCCAGGCTCGTAGTGCCCGATACCGAAGTAGTGCGTGAGCAGGGCGCCCTTCGCCGCCAGCGTGCGGGCCAGATAGGGCGTCGCAGAGTTCGCGGCGAACGGTCGTCTCGTAGGACTGATTTTCCAGGCATGACAATGAAGACGTGCCGGATTGGCGGCAGCGGCGCTGCCGGGCGCCGCCGCGGCGCTGAGGCCTGGGCCTGCCAGCACGAGCAGGCCCCACACGCAGCGCGCTTGGAGGTTCAGCTCGCACGCATCAGCGCTTTGCAGGTTGCGCCGGCAGTTGCGCCGCCGCAGTCACCGGGGACATGCGCAGTGCGTGCACGAACAGCGCGGCGCAGCGCCGTGGCAGCTACCGCGGCTGCCGGAACGACGCCCCGGGAAAGTGAACCGCGCGCGGTGGGGCTCGAGAAGCGGGCGAACACCTGCGCGTCATCAGCGGCGGCCTGAGAATGGAGCTCAGACTGGTAGAGACAGGCCGCCGCGCCCTGCAGCTCCCCTGCGCGTTCGCGGGTGTGTGCTGCGAGGCGATGGCGTTCATGGCGGGGTAACTGAGCGCGAAGATGAAGGTGCTCAGCGACACGACGTACATCATCCAGCCCTGGGTCGCGAAGGCGTAGCCGAGATAGGCGACCATGGCGGCCGCCATGCCGGCGAGCGCGGCGCGGCGTTCACCGCCGAGCCAGGGATCAGCACGCGCGTCAGCAGGCCCTGCGCGATTGCCATGACCAGGCCGACCCAGGCGAGCGAGTAGCCCACCTGGGCACTGGTCCAGTTGAACTTGGAGATGGTGTAGAAGGCCCAGATGCTCGGCAGCACCTGGTGCCCGAGCTGCCACAGGAACAGCGCTGCCAGCAGCCAGGTCACCACCGGATACTTGCGCACCTGGGCGAGCGTGCCGAGGGATTGGCGCGGGCCCAGTGAAAGCGCGCGCCGCGCCGACAGCGGCAGCGACTCCGGCAGGGCGAAGTAACCGAAGGCGGCATTGGTCAATGCAATCGCGCCGGCCACGAAGAACGGCGCGCGCGGACTCAAGTTCCCCAGCAGGCCGCCAATGGCAGGCCCGAGGATGAAGCCGACCCCGAAAGCGGCGCCCATCAAGCCGAAGCTCTGCGCCGCGCTTGGCCAGGCTCGGTGATGTCGGCCACGTAGGAATAGGCGGGGTGAAGGAGGCGCCCGCGATGCCGGCGATCAGCCGACCGACGAACAGCCAGCCGATCGTGGGCGCGGAAGCCCATGATGAAGTAGTCGCACCCGAGCGCCAGCAGCGCGAACAGTAATACCGGGCGGCGCCCGAGAGGCATCGCTCAGGTTGCCGAGAATCGGGGCGCAGAAGAACTGCATCAGCGCGTACACGAACGACAGGCCGCCGCCGTACTGCGCGGCCTGATCGATGCTGACCCCGGTGAGCTGCATGATGAGCGCGGCAGCACCGGCAGGATGATGCCGAAGCCGATCGAATCCACCAGCATCGGTGATGAAGACGAAAACGAATGCGCTTTTGCTGGCCTGGGGCGACGCTCATGGGATCCCTTCGTGAGGCGCGGCCATCTTTATACGATGCGCAACGCGCGCCTGCGCGCGCCAGCACCGCCCGCGCGCCCCCGGGGCCCACGCGAAAGCGCAGCGTCAGACACCCGAACCGCAGGGTTTGCTGTAGCGCCAGGGCCGAAGATCTGAGCCGCTGCTGCCAAGTAACGGCCAGAATCTAACGCGGGACGGCCGAATTGACCTCACAGCCAGTACATCGGTATGCGCGGCGAGAATGAGGGCGAAGGTGGCGCCGGTGTCTCGCCGGAGCGGTCAGCAGCGCATTCAGCACCATGAGCACGGAGGCCAGCAGGAACACGACCGGCACCACCGGATAACTGAGCGCGGTAGGGACGCGGCAGCTCCGGTCGCGTCCGGCGCAGCACCAGCACCGCGGCGACCATGAGCGCGTAGAAGGGCCAGATTCCGAGGACGAACTTGTCGGCGAGCTGCGCGAAGTCATTGGCCAGCACGTACACGACACCCAGCGCCGTGGCCAGCCAGATCGCCACCGACGGACTCTGGAAGCGCGGCGAGACGCGCGCGGCCGCCTGAAAGAACAGCCCGCGGTCCGCCATCGCGAAGAACACGCGCGAACCGGTCATCATCGAGGCATTGAGCCCGCTGAAGGCCGCCACGACCACCGCGGCGGCGATCACGCCGGCCCCCGCGTTCCACCAGCAGCGGGATGCGCTCGGCAACGCTGGCGGCGATGAGCCTCGAGCCCGCCATCTGCGCGGCGCGCCAGCGCGGTACAGGAAGCCGACGTTGACGACGAGGTGAGACCAACATGACGCACAGCGCCCCTGCGATCAGCGCACGGGGCAGGTTGCGCTGCGGATCCGCTGATCTCGCCGGCCATGGTGGCCGGGTCCGCCCAGCCATCGGCTAGGTCCAGAGCACCGGAATCAGGGCCGTCGCCAGCGAGCGACAGGGAGATCCCGCCGCCCCAGGCGGGCGTGAAATGCGCGCCGCTGCCGCCGCTTGCGGTGAAGGCCAGCAGGCCGAGCGCCAGCAGCGCGCCGTACTTGAGCGCGGTGGTGATGCTCTGCAACACCGCGGCGCGCTGCACGCCGAGGTAGTTGATCGCGCCGATGAGCACGATCGCGAGCGCGGCGACATAGCGCACCTGCTGAGAGCTGAGCGGCCAGAAGTAGCCCAGGTACTCGGCAAAGATCGTAGCGATGGCGCCGAGCGCGGCGGCGCGGATCACGACGAGTTCGGTCCAGCCGAACAGGAACGCAGGCAGCGGACCGTAGCGCCTGCGAGCAGGTAGGCGAATATACCCCCGAGCGCGGCATCGCGCCGGCCAGCTCCGCCACCGAGAGGCGCGCCGCACAGAGCAATGATGCCGCCGAGCACCCAGCACACGAGGATGGCGCCGGGCGCCTGCAGCTGGGAGGCGACGGTGGCGGGGACGCGGAAGATGTCCGCTGCCGATCGCGACCCCCACCGATACGGCAATCGTCTGCAGCAAACCGACCGAGCGCGGCATGCGCTCGCCCCATTGGTCAGTCACGCGGCAGTCTTTCGGCGAGCAGCTCGATCCAGTGACGTACCGGCACGGAGGCGGCGCTGCGGTATGTGGTGCAGGCAGCCGATGTTGGCGGTGGCGATGAGGTCCACCGGCACGACAATGCCCACACCTTCGCAGGCTCCGATTTCTTTGTAATCCGCCAACACTTGTTTGATACGTCGCGCCAGGTCGGGAATCAGCACATCAATTTCTTTGTTGGTTTGAAAACTGCTTACGGTGCCGAGCTGGTGACCCATCAAGTCAGTAATCAGTGATGTAGGTTCGAGAGGCTCGAACGTCGACGCCGACGACGCAGCGCTGACGCGAATCGATGTAAAGAAAGGTCGGTCTGCGACCACGACCCACCGCCTCGCCGACTGCGCCTTCAAAAATCAACCCTTCATCGAGCAGTTCACCAACCAGCAAGCTGGCGACACCGCGTTGCTGACATTCATTAGCCGTGCAAGATCAGCGCGAGAGATGGGCTGGTGTGCCCGCACGAGGTTCAAGGCTATCTGGCGATTAATTTCGCGGCTCGTGCCACGGCGCGCCACCTTGAAGTCATGGGGATTGATCTTTCGCATCGATATTGTACTTTGTTAGGACTTAATCAGTGTTCAATGGAAAGCCAAGACGACAATTCAGTTAACTCAGTTGTTCCTGTTTATCCCCTGAACCGAGGGTTACCGGGTTTCGATCGAAAACGCGCGTTTATGTTGTTACTTTTGCTTCGCCGAACTATCGGCGTGAGAGCCAACTATGGCAATTAAGGTTCGCAAACACCTCGACTTCTGACCTGGCATGATTTTGTCTAAACACCGAACATATACTCCTGTCGGTCACCGGGCGTCAAGAACTTTTTAGAAGGAAGGCGGATAAATCTGGTCAGCGGGGGTAGGATGTCCGATATGCTTCAGCTTCTCGGAACAGCCTCTAAGCATCCCGGCAAGCTGATGAAAGCTCTTACGAAACCAACTTCTCATTCTCCCCTGGCTTTAGCCTCGGGAGCATTTAATCAGACCCTCACCGACAAGCTGACGCATGTCGGACATCTCACTGTGCGATTCCACGGCTTTTGGCACCGCAGGATTGTCGGATGACCAGTTCAGGCCTAACTATTTATCTGCCGGTTTGAAGGCTTGGATTTCTCTTCAATCGATTCGAGTAGAAGCCTCGCCGCCGCCTGGCCCCATCTCCAGTCGTCGACCACCTAACAGTCGTCAGCGGTACTCGCAGCATGTCGCCGTAGTGAATACTTCCGGCGCCAACGATCGGCGACGTCTTCCGGCACTCTGACGCCTGCATCATGAAGTGCAGACATTGCTCCAATCGCAGCGGGATCGTTCGGCCGCAAAATGGCCGATGGCAGTACTACCGTCGTCGATCCAGCGCTTCGTTGCAGCAGCAGCCATCGGCTTCTGTAAACCCGCACTCTTTCACGATGCTGCTGTGTAACTGCAAACCTGCGCCTTCAAGGGCCAGTACATAACCTTGTAAACGGTCGTGAGTGAAGTCGATGCAGTCGTTCCCGCGAAGATGCCCGATCTGCTGTGTGACCAAGCTTGATGAGATGTTCAGTAGCCAGTCTCGCCGACCTGACGTCGTCGGTGATTACCGACGAACACTTTCAATCCACTCAACAAACGATCTGATCAAAACGATCCTGCGCCCGTCTTTCAACAGTTGACGGTAAAACTCGAACTTCGTTGTCGGCCAGCGACGAAGCGACGATCAATCCATCAGTCCGCGAGCGGAGTGCTTCAATCTCCTCCATCTCCTTGCGAGACTCTTCGTCTGTACTACAAATCAGGTTTTGATATCCAGCTGATCTGGCCTGCGACTCGACGCCTCTGACAGATCTCCGAAAAGTACGAGTGCATGAAGATCCGGCACGACGATGCCAATGAGGTACGATCGATTTGTCGTCAGCGCCCGCGCGAACTGATTCGGACGGTAATTCATCTTTTGAGCGACGGCGAGGATCCGCGCTCGCGTTTCGAACTGATCTCCGGATGGTTATTGATTGCACGCGACACAGTCATCTTCGAGACTTTGAAGCGCACGCGCGATGTCTTCCAGAGTAGTAGGCATGAAGTGTGACTCTACTTACCGTGCTTGAAACTCGACTGGATAGCGGCTTCCGCCAACGGATTCATTACTGCGTAGCCCTGGGCATTCGGGTGTAAACCCATCGTTACTCAACTCATCCTTCAGAAAACCTTTGGCATCGACCATTGCTGAAAAGTAGTCGAGGTATGTGTGATGGTTCTGCGCGGCGTAAGTCTTTCATCCAGTTGTTCAAGAGCAATGATTTGATCCGGCGGTCCGTCGCACGTCTGAACGATTGGCTTGCCGTCCCGGAGCTCGTAATCGCTAACCGGCAATAGCAACGAAGAAAGACGACTCGAATACCGTTGGCGCGAGCTGAGTTCGGCCATTGACGTCAGGTTGGCTTCAGATAGCTTCGAGGGTTGAGGGTCCGGTGTTTCCGGCCAATGTCGTTAGTACCGGCGAGGATCACAACTACTCTTGGTTTCAGATCGATCACATCGGGTCGAAATCGGATGAGCATTTGCGGAGTTGTTTGGCCACTGATTCCACGATTTACGTAGGGCTTGCCCGGAAAGAAGCCACCCATGTTTGGCGAATCCCACCCGTCGGTGATCGAGTCTCCCATGAACACGACTCGTTGTTGATCCTTCGCCGGCAATCCAATTTTCGTATTGTCGTCGTGGTAGCGAGCGAGGGCAGGCCAATCTTTCAATCGCGTTCTCAGCGCGTTCAGCGCGCGTCTTTAGCTCGGCGCATGGATCAGCAGGACTTGTTGCCGGAGTCTGGGCATTGGCTGAGATTCCAATACGAAGACCATCAGAGCAATCGGAAAGATACGAAACATGGCATTCTCCTCAACATTTATCTCTCATCTTCAACTACAAGAACGAAACTTCAGCACGAAGACTCGAAGGCACCAGGAAATAAAGTTTAGGGGAGTATTTTTAGTGCCTTTGGCGACTTCGTGGTTAGGGTTGACCACAAACTACGGCGCTGACTTCGGCGATAGCGGCTGCCGGTGCAGATGGTCGCGGATCTTCCCACACCTTAATTAAGAGCATTGGTGAAGTCCTGGTTCGCGGTGCTGCGATGATGTGGCGTGCCGCGCGGCAACCATGACCACGATCACCCTTTGCGATCTCCACCTTCTGGCCGCCAATAATCTTTGGTCCACGCCACTCTCCGCGGCTCAACCTCTTTGGGACTATCCAGAGCCGTTCCACTAACGTCAGCGTTGCAGTGCCCTTCCAACACGTAATAGACATCGTCTGAAGCATCGTGCACTTCGGCGTTAGCCGCGGTCGTGTCTTTCTCATGTTGAACTGCCACTCGCAACTCCAGGCCTGGCGCCACCAATCAGATCTTCGGCTTTGTTTGACGCCTTGCAGTTTCTTCTGAAGCTCTGATGAGCTGACTGCGCTCGCGTCACAACAAACGGACGGATTGGTTTGAGCGGGCTGCTTCGGCTCGCCCTGCGCAAACGCTGCCGACCGTCAAACAAGAAACACAATTCCAGCTGCTCCAATGAATCTCGACATCTTTATTTAGCTCACTACATTCGACCGTTTTTGCCTTCCTACGCCTCACCATTTGGATACTGATAATCGACTGATTAGGACGCGGCGGCAGTTGAGCGCCAACGATCTGCAGCAACTGCCACAACGATAATCAGCGCCGATGATGATTTCCTGGATGTAGATTGGGCCAACCGACCTGCTGACAACCATTCCGCAGAAAGGCCATGATTAACGCACCGATCATCGACCCGAGAATGGTTCCTTCACCACCGCTCAAGGCTGCCTCCGCCAATAACGACAGCTGCGATAATGTCCAAGCTCCGAACCTGCCGCCACCGGTTGGGGTCGCCCTGCCGTAAGCGTGACGTCTGCATGACGCCGGCCAATCCAAAAGCAATACCTGCCAAGGGCGTAGATCCAAATCTTCAGATCGGTCGGTCGCAATTCCACACGCCCGCGCAGCTGCTTCATTAGATCCGAGAGCAAAACGCTCGTCTGCCAAAGACGGTGTTGCGCAAGCACAATAGCGGCACAAATCGCTAGTGCGATTGTGATCCAAACTCCCGGAGCTACCAGCAGCCATGGTGGATTTGGAAACATGACAAGCAATCCGTTGAGCCACGTGCTCGGCCATGTTGACGGTCTGTTCACCGGCGACCCACTTGGCAGTTCCACGAGCAACGCCGAGCATGCCCAACGTCGCAATGAACGGCACTACCTTTCAACCTGCGTGATGACAAGTCCATTGACGACACCCGACTAAGCCACGCCGACAAGAATGTCGCTCGCTAAAGCCAATGCCATCAAAGGTGACCAGCCCGGAGTGAATTCCCAGGGCCGTTATCACTCCGGTCAAGCGCGATCGTTGAACCCACCGAGAGATCGATGCCACCGCTGATGATGATCATCGTCATGCCGATCGCACCGATGGCAACGATTACTGTTTGCGAAAGCACGATGCGAAGGTTGTTAGGAGAGAGGAAGCGACTCAGGTGTCTTCATCAGGATCGAGAAGATCAATGATGACCAGCACGAGACCAAGTACCGGACCGAGCCGGTTCAGCCAGTTATGGAGCACAGCAGAATTTATCAGTGGCCGGATTTTGCTTTACTTCAGCAACCATAGAGTGGCACAGACTTTAGTCTGTGAATTTGTTGAACCGCGGCGCTTGCCTCTTGAAAGCAACACAGACTGCAAAGTCGTGTGTTGCTCGGTAAGCTACTTCAAATACTGATCAAGTGGTGGGTGAAGCAAGGTCTTCACTTCCGGGAGTTTCCAGGTTCTCTTTCGTCACCAACATCACGCCCGGTGTCGATCTTCTTCTCAACATGTTTTGCCTTGGAGATGATCGACCATCGTGCTGAACTCCCAGGTAACCCATGTTGAAAGGATTCTGCACAACAATTCCGTGCAGTTGGCCGGCGCGCATCGCGTCGATGAATGATTGGCTCGCGTCGAAACCCACGAACGAAACCTTTCCTGCTTTGTTGATGTCCTGCAGGCGCCAGCAACATTCCTGCGGTTGAAGATTCGTTTGGCGTAAAGATACCCTGACGGACATCTTCGCCGAACCGGTTGAGAAGATTTTCAGAGGCACGCTTTGCGGTATCGCGAGTTGCACCGGCGTACTGATCAGTCGAAACCAGCTCGATGCCTGGGAACTTGGCTTTTATCTCGGTGAGAAAGCCTTCCTCGCGTTCGGTTGTGCTCGCGGAGCCTTCCGCGTATCGCAACACCAACACCTTTCCTTTCCCGTTGAGCAGCTGTCCCGAGTCGATCGGCAGCAAGTGAACCGCCTTTTCTGTTGTCCGTCGCCACAAAACTGACGATCGAGTCAGTTTGTAAACCAGAGTCGATGATCACCGTGGGTACCGTAGCGCGCTTGGCGTCCTCGACTGGTCGTAACCAAGCGCGCGATCGTCTAAGCGGCGCCAGGCACAATGCCATTCACTCCTTGCGTCGTGAACCCTTCGACAACCTGGATATCTGTTGCTCGCGATCGTCCTCACGCAACGGGCCCCTTCCAGATAACTTCAACCTGTGTGCCCTGCGAAGTCAGTTCAGCTGCGGCTTTGTTACTGCCTGCATGAATACTTTTCCAAAACTCATGAGTTGTGCCCTTGGGAATTACAGCGATGGTTAGCTTTTGCGCGCTTGATCGCTGGGCCAGATGGTTTAGTGCAACTTACAAGATCTGATTAGCGCAACTGCTGTAAATGCCAGGAGGATTCTTTGCATAGTGTTAATGTTCGACTGTTTGATTTTGTATAGGGCGGCATTCTGTGGCCGCCCTGGAGAACGATCAAGTTAATTACTTCGGTTACGCTGGGCGACCACGGAGTGCCGCCCGCTACAAATCAGGCACGACGTTTCGCTATTCAGCGGCTGCCACGATGGGGTTTCCATAACCCGCCCATGCCTTCGATCAACACTTCCATCTGATCACCCGGCTTTAAAAACACGGGTGGTTTTGCGCGCGAAGCCGACTCCCGGCGGCGTTCCGGTCGCAATAACATCGCCCGGTTCGAGGGTGATCGCTAGCTCGAGTAAGAAACTCAATCAACTCAGGCACGCCAAAGATCAACTGATCTCGTGTTTGAGTCCTGCATCGTCTGTCCATTCAGCACCAGCTTGATTGTACAGCTTGTGAGGATCAGGTGATCTCATCGGTCGTGACAATGGTCTGGCCCATGGGCGCGAATGTGTCGCAGGATTTTCCGCGTTGCCACTGTCCGTCGGCAAACTGAAAGTCCCGCGCACTCACGTCGTTGAATACTGTGTAGCCAAGAACGTAATCGTATCGCAGCGGCTCAGCCTTAACGTTCTTCGCGCGCCGGCCTATGACAACTGCCAGTTCTGCTTCGTAGTCGACTTGCTGACTGGTCGATGGAACTACAACTGGTTCGCCAGGCGCAATCACGCGCGTTGGAAACTTCGAAAGAGATCACCGGCCGTTCGGGAATGGCCATATTGCTCTCGGCAGCGTGATCTCGATAGTTGAGGCCAATGCAAATCAGCTTTCCCGGACGCGGCACTGGCGCAAACCAGTAAGCGTCCTGGCTACTAACCAACAACCCGTTCGCCTTCCGCTCGTTCCAGGGCAACCTCGTCTTTGACCAGCTCCTTACAGGCTTGGCTTGCACGTTGAAACCATTCGCCATCGATATCAAACCATGAAAGTGGATTCGTTGGACGATGGCTCGGCTCAAACAAGCGTTCTGCAGTCGAGGCGGGTAACCGAGGTCACGCGAGCCGTCGTGCAGGATGATTCCCAGGCGTGGCTTCTTCCACTGTCAGATTCTGCGGTTGCGAAAGAGATGATATTCATTTCATTCGTCTTTGGTCTTTGGTCTTTGGTCTTTGGTCTTTGGTTTGTAGTGCACTGACGAAATGAGACAGATAGTTAAGCAAGTTTTGGCCGAGGCAAGGACTGCTCAAACTCAACCGGGGATTTGTAACCCAGGCGCGAATGCAGTCGCTTGCGATTGTACACTTCCTCGATGAAGTGTCTGATTGAGGCGCGTGCCTCAGTCAGGGATTGATAATCAGATAAATAAACTTCGTCGTATTTAGCGTGCGCATGAAACGTTCCGCTTGCGGGTTGTCATAGGGATTACCAGGGCGGCTCATACTGGCGCGAATTTGATATTTGAAAAGTAAAGAAACGTAGGCTGCGGCCGCATATTGCTTGCCGCGATCGGAATGATGAATGAGACCAGGTTTCACAACGCGCTGCCGGAGCGCCATCTGTAGGGCCGCGAGCGGTAGTTCAGTCATCATGTGCTGGTCCAACGCCCAGCCCAGCACGCGGCGACTAAAGGCATCCAACAAGACAGCCAGATAAGCGAAGCCGCGCGGTAGTTGAATATGAGTGATGTCAGCTACCCACAGCTGATCAATGGCGGTGACCGTCAGGTTGCGGGTCAGATTAGGAAACACTTTCAAGTCATGATTAGAGTCAGTGGTGATGACAAACTTGCGGCGCCGACTGACAAAGCAGTTGCGCCTCGCGCATATAACGCAACACGCGATCACGACCAGTGGGCAAACGCCGGTGCTGCAATTCGGCGGTCATCGGACGATGACCATAGGTGGGCATGGTCAACGCAATTTCCTCGATGCGCTGTCGCCGTCGCTGTTCGGGAGCAGGCATCAGCTGCGCTTCTGGCTTTGTACTGGCGGTGCCGGTAATAGCTCGACCGCGAGACCGACACCGCCGCACTGAGCTCTTTAATGGCTCGTGCGCCGGTGTCGTGCTCGCTCGTCACTATGCGTTATCAGCGGCGTCATTAGTCGATTCCAAGCCCGTTGTTTGATTACGTTTCTTCCTCGAGCTTCGCCAAGACTTTTTTAAAAGGTCGTTCTCCATCGTCAGGCGTCCGACCATGCGCTCGAGGGCGGCAATGCGAGCATCATCTGTGTAGGCGTGCCCTTTGCCCGCAAAAGCTTTTTCTTTGTAACGGCGGTGATGCCGACACCAGCGCGAAATCAAGTTTTGACTAATCCGATGTTCGCGCGCGATCTGGGCCTGGCTTTTACCAGTCTCTACTTCGCGCACTACTTGTAATTTGAAATCACGGCTGAAAGTTCTGCGTTTGTGCTTAATACGTAACTGAACGAAGCGCTACC
>ERZ1370068.6227-contig-5223_pt1 | contig 41811 bp, 42 predicted proteins | sample MGYA00561227_ERZ1370068 | MGnify/ENA primary metagenome ERZ1370068 (study PRJEB38410, sample SAMEA6850437) | metagenome | study: Metagenomic assessment of the ecological functions of the soil: analysis of the soil microbiota associated with the... | reverse complement strand
GTGCTGATTCAGTTACGTATTGCTAGATCGGCGCTGCAGCCCGGGACCGAACTGGTCGCAGCTTCAGCTTGTGCATGAGGGCGACGAAGCGCGGCGCCTGGCGCAGCTGCCGCCAGGCGCTGGTCGGTCGTCCTTCAGGAAAATCAGGCGTGTGTCGCGCGCGAGGAAGGCCTGGTCGAGCGCATCACAGCGCCGGCTCCACCGTCGCCGAGAGCGGCATACACCGTCGCGATCGAGAAGGGCGACACGTAGCGCGACTTCGTCAGGGCGAGCAGCTGATTCAGGATCGTCGCGCGCCTCGTCTTGCGGCGACCGATGCGGGCAAGGTGCGACCCGAGCAGGAGTCAGCCGCCGGGTCGTTGCCATCGGCCGAGAACTCACGCCGCGCCGCATCTCGGCGATGCCTTCGCTCAGTCTTGTGATCCGCGAGATCGAGAGGGCCTCGGTGCAGTGGGCGTAGCCAGAACCTGGGAGCGATATCGAGGGGCGCGATTCAGCCGGACCGCGTGCCTCGTCGCGCCGACCCGCCTCGAGCAGGTAGGCGGCTTCGAGAGTGTTGCAGCACGGGCGACATCGGATCGAGCTCCCGGGTCATGCGCATCTGCGCAAGCCTTCATCAGGCCGGTCCTGGTTCAGCAACAGAGCTCGCCAGACCGAAGTGAGCGCAGAGCCACGTTCGGATTGATCGCGAGCGCCCCCCGAAACTCGCGCTCCAACCCGGCCAGTCGAAGTCGAACCAATAGAGCCTGAATGCCTGCTCGGCACGCGCTTCCGGCCAGGTCCGGGACGAGGGCGAGGCGCGGCTGGATCCGCCACGTGCGCCGGCTCGAACGCTTCCGATGGCCTGGCGTCGGTGCCGAGACAGCGTGCGCCGATGCGTTTCAGCAAGCCCCACCCAGGCCAGGGCATAGCCCGGGTCGACATCCAGCGCCTGCCGGTACAGCGCGATGCTCTTGCGCAGAGCCGTCGGCGCGCCATGTCCTGGGCGTGTCGACCCGCAGCCAAATAGAGCTGGTAGGCGTCGGTGTTTGCGTGCTGCCACCGAGCTCGACTGCCGCGGGTGCGCACTCCGGCGAAGACTTCGAGGCTCGGCGCGAGCACCTGCCACGCGCGCCGAGATCGCGTCCTGCACTTCAGAAACGCCGGTGAATTTCTCGTCGAAGCGTGCCGCGTCCACGCGGCGACCCCCGTCGGCTGCTGCGCAGCGACGCGCGGTGACGCGCAGTTGGTCGCCACGCCGCTGCAGCGAGCCATCGACAATCCACGCCACGTCGAGCTCGCGCGCGCGCGCGCGGATCCTGCTCGTGCCTGCATAGCGGCGCACCGAGCCGACCGAGCGCAGCGACCAGCCGCGTGGACAGCCGCGCGATCAAGCTGTCGGCCATACCCCTTCCACTGGCAGCTCGTCGCGCCTTCCGCCGCCAACGGCTTGAACGGCAGCACGGCCAGCGTCGAGAGGGGGCCGCCGGCGCGCGGCGCGCGGCGCGTGCCCACAGGCCGGCGGCACCCAGGCTTGCCGCCGCACACCACTTTCAGTCCATACCAGGGTACCTTTGGCCAACCGCCTCGTCGAGGCGTGCGTTCACCAGACCGAGCGCTGCGCCGGCGGTCAGCGCAGCGGCCACGGGCGCCACCGCGGTGGAACGCCAGAAGCGCGTTGCAGCGACGCCTCCGTTGCCTTCAGCGGGGTCACGCCTTCGTCGCCATCATCGATTTCGGGCAGCGCGGTCGCACCGCGGCGGCGACAGAACCTGGAAAGCGCCGGGGGCACGGTCTGGATGTAGCGGCTGGCAACGGAGTCGTCGGCGAGCGCGTCGCAGGCTCCAGCCGCACCTGAAACAAGGCTGTTCTCGTCGACCGCTGGGCCCGGCCACAGCGCCCGCATCCGGCGCGTCGCTGTCGAGCAGCTCTCCGGCGTGCTCGACGAACAGGAAACAGCGCATTGAAGAGCCACCGCGGCGAGAGATTCAGCAACCCGGGCTGCCGTCGCGACGACACCTCTTGCTGCGCCGCTCCAGCACGAAGTCACCGAAGGCATGAGCCGGGCGACGCCCAACTTGCGAATTCGAGCCATTTTCAGGAACGTTCAAAGGCGCGGCGAAGATGACTTTCCAGCACCGTGCCCCGCATTTATCGCTGACGTCGGTCCGCTCGCGGTGCCGGATCAGGTAAGACATGAAATCGATCCACCATCAAGGCCTGAGGGCCGCGACCCTGGTGCTGTTCGCCGCCGCGCTCTGCAGCCTGCGGCGGCAGCGGCGACGACGGCCCGACCTCGACGCCGACGGCTGCACCACGGCGCCACGGCTGCGCCAGTCGACACGGCAATCTGTCGCGGCAGGCGAACTTTCACGACCGGACGCTGGCCAGCCTGGGGGCAACGGCCGCGCCTGTTCCGACTGCCACGCTGGATTCGCAGAACTGGCGCTGGCTCGGCCGCCGCGCAGGCGGTTCGCGCAGATGACCGCCTCCGGCGTCGATGATCGCTCTTTCGTGCGATCAGCGCCGATGGCTTTCCGCGTCAATGGCGCCGCCGCGGCTTCCGCAACCTGACCGAACGGCCTGATCCGGGTCACGATCCGTTGCCCGCGAACGTCAAGCTGCTCGACTGCGGCGCGACGGTGCCCTACGCCGCATCGACGCTGCCGACAAGAACCGTCGCGAAAAGTGGCGCGCGGTTCCATGATCCTCGATGTCGGATCACGGGCTTTGACAGCGCCGGGATCTCGACGGCGGAAGCCAGAACCGGGCGGCGGCTATCGGCTCTGACGGCCCGCATCGACACGCTGCAGAACGGGCAGCTCTCCCGCGTTGCGGGTGAACCATGCGGCGACCTGCGTCAGCCCGGCAGCGGGCTTCCTCGATGACCTCGCTTTTTTGCCTTTCAGGGCAGCGCAGTTTTCGTCGCCACGTCGGCGGCTGCTGCGCTTGCCGCGCTGACCGCCGGCTTTCAACCCGCTGCCGATCGGACCCCGCGCTGGATGCCCTCGGGAAGCGATCGGGCAAGTCGGTCTTCAACCGGGCCTGCCGGCCCAGTGCCACGGCGACCAGTTGGCGGCCATCCGAGCGCGTACGCACCCCGATCCTCCAAGGGACGGCAGGGGACGCCCACGGGCCATCATCCGCTACCACGACGTCGCGACCGCCTGCCCGCGGCCGGTCGACGACGGCGCCCCCGCCCGCTACACGTTCGCGGTCGCCAGCAGTGGCCGAGCCAGATTGGCGAACGTGCGGACCTACGAGATCACCGACAGCGAAAGCGTGCCGCCGAGCGGCACCCCCTGCGGAGGAGCGGAGCGCCGCAGCCGCCGTGCGTCACGCGGGTCACGACGTCGGATCCCGGCCGCATGCTGCTCACCGGCTTCCCCCAGACCCGGCTCCGGGGACATCCAGCACCTGGATTCACCCACGAGCCTGCGCGGACTCAGCCAGACCGCGCCCTACTTCCAGCAACAACACCGCCGCCACGCTCGAGGAGGTGGTTGAGCACTATCAGGCAGTTCTACAAGCGGGTCGCGATCCGGGCCCGCACTGGCCCCCTCTCCTCACCGCCCAGCCAGGGGTCGTTCCCCGGTCATCGAGTCGTCCCTTCACGGACGCCGGTGCCTGCGCTCCTCGCCTACCTGCCAGCTCTGATCGACATCCGCCCGCGCGCTACCTGACAGGATTGGCGGACATCCGCTCCGAAGCGCCATCGTTGCTGAGCGCGGTTGCCTGAGAAGCCGCCCTTCGTCGTTGCGCCGAAGCTTTCGCCGCCGCGGCGCTACCCGTGGCGCCGGCGCGCTCAGCGCCGCCGCAGCAGCCGCGGCACGATGGAGCGAAGCGCCACGCCCGCCACCAGGCCGATGCCGAGGTGCGCCAGACCGGCCCCGTTCTTCCTTCCGCGGCCGCGGCACGATCAGCCGCGGCGCCAGCGCCACCGCCGGCGGCGTCGCCGGCACCGGCGCATCCTCGGTACGCGACGGCAGGTCGAATCGCGCACTTTCTCCGCGCTCTCGCTGAGAGAGCGCATCGGACCGAAGGTGCGCGCATAGACAGGTGAACTCCGCGCACTGCCAGAGAAGAGTCTGCGCCGAGTAGTAGACCCAGACGAAGACGATCGACCAGCGAGCCGGCGGCGCGCCGAAGCCCGAGGCGACGCCGCTCTTGCCGATGTAGAGGCCGATCAGGAACTTGCCGATCGTGAACAGCACGCGCGGTCACGACGGCGCCGAGTCCAGACGTCGTGCCAGCGCACGTCTGCACGCGCGGCATCAGCTTGTAGATCATCGCGAACACGCCGGCGGTCAGCGAGGAAGCCGACCAGCGAGGTTGACGATCTGCGCCAGCGTCTCCCAGCCGCGCGAAGCAGCCGTCCCACCACTTGCCGAGCGCCGACGATCGCCGCGCTGAGCACCAGCGACGACCATCAGCAGGAAGGCGATGCCGAGGATCATGCCGAACGACAGCAGGCGGGCGCGCAGCAGGTTCCACCAGCCGGCTGAGCGCTCGCGCGCCGGCGCGCGCCAGATGCGGTCGAGCGCGTCCTGCAGCTCGCCGAACACCGAGGTGGCGCCGACCAGCAGCAGCGACGACGCCGAGCGCCGTCGACGGCGACGCCCTCGGCCGGCTTGTTGACGCTCGCCAGCAGGCCTTCGATCGCCTTGGCGGCGTCGGCGCCCATCAGCTGCGCGCAGCTGAGCCGAAGATCTCGCCGCGCGCCGCCTCCTCGCCGAACACCAGGCCGGCGATCGAGATCACGATCAGCAGCAGCGGCGCGAGCGAGAACAGCGTGTAGTACGACAGCGCCGCGCCCATGCTCGGCGCGTAGTCGTCGATCAGCGCCGCCGCCGCGCCACTTGACGAGCTGCCACCACTGCGGCCGGCGTGCCGCGCGTCGACCGGGCGGCGACCTCAGCGACCTCGCCCATCGCGCCGTCAGGCCGGTGGAATGCGCAGCATCTGCCCCGGGTAGATCTTGTTCGGATCCGAGAGCATCGGCTTGTTGGCCTCGAAGATCTTCATGTAGGCGTTGGCGTCGCCGTAGGCCTCCTTGGCGATCTTCGACAGCGTGTCGCCCGACTTCACGCGTGGCACTGGACTCGACTCGGCTCGGACGCTGCGCGACGCGTCAGCATGTCGTTGACCTTGGCGCACCGCGGCGACGTTGCCGCAGCAGAGCACGATCTTTCCTTGGTCGCCTGGTCGGCGGCGACGCCGCTGACGGTGACGGTCTGGGTGGCGCCGTCGTAGCCGACGTTCGAGGCCCTCGGCCTGAGCGCCTGCGAGGCGATGTACTTCTCGATCGCCGCGCCGGCGGATGGCGTTGCAGCTTGGCGATGTCGGGCTGCGCGGCGGCAGCGGCGGGGACGCCTCGGCGTGCGGACGCTTGAACAGCTTTTCCCCGGCTTCCTATGATGAAACTGATCAGGCTCATGGCGCATCTCTCGCGCGGTGGTGAATCCGCAGATTCTGAAACAGCGCGCCTGCCGGCGTCGTGCCGGCTCAGCCGCCGCGCCCGCGTAGGTCAACGCCTCATCGCACGCCGGCGGCGACCAGCAGGTCGGTGAGGCTCGGCGTGGCGTTGCGCTGGCCCTGGTCCTCCATGTTGTTGTTGAAGATCACGTGGGTCTGCATCGCCGTCAGCGCCAGGCTGCTGGATCTGCGGGCACCATCTCCCGGAGCTCGTCTTCGGCATAGTCGTAGTTGAAGCGGTCCGAGGCCGAGGTCTGGCCCTTGACGTTCCAGGTGGCGCGGTTGCGGCCGTGCAGGCGAAGCAGCGCGTAGCGCGGATGGGTCACCTCCCAGAGCGGCAGGCACGCTGTTCGAGAAGCCCTGCGGGCCGTCGACCACGGTGTGGGCGACGCCGAGCTCGCGCAGGAGGCGAAGCGTCTCGCGCTGCTGCGCCGCGCCTTCGAACCAGGTGCCGTGGCGGAACTCGACGCCGAGATCGAAGCCGCTCATGCGCTGCACGCAGTGCTCGACCTGGGCCCGGCCCGGCGGCGCCGGCCACGACCCAGGGCGGAAACTGGAAGTGCACCAGGCCGAGCCGGCCGGCGGCCTGCAGCGGCAGCAGGCATCTCGCGGAAGCGCTTCCAGAGCTCGTCGATCAGCTCGGCGCGGCAGGTCGCGATAGAAGAAGCGCGGCGGCAGCGACCCGCCCATCGCCAGCTGCAGGTCCTTGTGCAGGACGTGCGGCTCGGTCTGGTGGCCGGTGAACAGGCGAAACGCCTTCACGTTCATGACGAAGCCCTCGGGCGTGCGCTCGGCCCAGAGCTGCGCCGTCGCCGGCGCCGGCATCGCGTAGTAGCTCGAGTCGACCTCGACGATCGCGAACTGCGAGAGCGTAGTAGCGCAGCCGCCCTTCCGCCGTCTTCGCCCCGGGCGGATAGAACCGGCCGCTGGCGATCAGCGTCTTGTCGGTCCAGGACGCGGTGCCGACGAGGACCGTCATGTCGGCCGCAGGGCAGCGGCCTCTGGCCGATCCAGCCGCTGGTGCGCGCCAGCAGGAACAGGCGCGATCGAGATGTTGAGCGCGTTCCAGGCGATGCCGTTGAGGAACGCGGCGTGGTACGAGCCGGTCAGGTCGAACACCTTGCCCGACATCCAGCCGCCGAGCGCCATGCCGAACAGCGTGCACATCAGCACCGTGCCGACGCGCGCGCCGGCCTCGGCGGGCGGAAAGTACTCGCGGACGATGATCGCGTACGACGGCACGATGCCGCCCTGGAACAGGCCGAACAGCGCCGAGATCACGTACAGCGAGACGAGCGCGTCGAACGGCAGGAACAGCAGCAGCGCCACGCCCTGCAGCACCGAGCCGAGCAGCAGCGTGCGCAGGCCGCCGATGCGGTCGCAGATCACGCCCGAGACCAGCCGGCTGACGATGCCGGCAGCCGAGCATCAGCGACAGCATCTGCGCGCCGCGCGCGGCGCCGTAGCCGAGGTCGCCGCAGTAGGCGACGATGTGCACCTGCGGCATCGACATCGCCACGCAGCAGGCGACGCCGGCGACGCACAGCAGCGCCTGCGCCGAGTTCATCGACAGGCCGAACGGCCGCGTCGACGGCACGACCGGCGCCAGCGCCTGCGCCTCGGCCGCCACCAGCGCCGGCGGCCGGGCGCGCATGCAGCAGCGGCGAGCAGCGGCATCGTCACGGCGCAGAAGATGCCCATGCCGATGTAGGTCTGGCGCCAGCCGACCGTCTCGACGAAGTGCTGCACGATCGGCGGCCAGATCGCGCCGGCGAGGTAGTTGCCGCTGGCGCAGATCGCGACCGCGATGCCGCGCCGCTTGACGAACCAGAGCGAGGTGTCGGCGACCAGCGGCGCGAAGGTCGCCGAGCTGCCGAGCCAGGCCGAGCAGCAGGCCGTGCACGACCGCGAAGGCGATGATGCCGCCGCTCAGGCCGGCGAGCGACGAAGCCGGCGGCCAGGCCGACCGAGCCGATCAGGATCGGCAGCATCACGCCGCAGCGTGTCGGCCAGGCGGCCCATGAAGATGCCGCCGATGCCGAAGCCGATCATCAGCAGCGTGTAGGGCAGCGAGGCGTCGGCGCGCGGCGACGCCGAATTCCTTCTGCACCGAAGGCAGCACCACCGAGACGACGTACATCGCGCCGCTGCCGATCGTCATCAGCGCCAGGGCGACGCCCAGGCGGATCCAGGCCTGGCGGGAATCGGCAAGGGGAACGGCAGCTCATGTCGGGTCGGGCGAGGGGCGGGGAAGCGGCGGCCATTCTGAACCTCATCCGCGGGGTCCGCGGCGCGCTCTTTCGATGGCGCCGCGCGGGCCCGCGCTACCATGGGCGCGTGCCGTCCGCCGCCTGCGCGCAAGGCTCCCCGTGCTCGAAAAACTCTTCCCGCGATCGTCGTCGCCGCCTGCCTGGTGCTGCTGCTCCGGCTCGTGCTCCGGCGAGCGGCGTCGGCACCGCTTCGACCGCGCATCGCCCGCTGGAGCCGCAGCAGCGCGCGTCCGGATCGAGGGCCTCTTCACCTGGAACGCCGGGCGGCGGCGCGCCCGCCGCGCCGCCGAGGAGGCGATCCCGCCGCGCCCGCGAGGGCGGCGAATGGGACGGCAACGTCTACCGGCCCAAGTCCTTCAACAAGAAGAAGGACCGCAAGATCCACTGACCGCGCGCCGCCGACGAAGGCGCGCGACGCGGCGCGGCTCAGCCGCGCAGCTCCTGGTTGAAGAAGGCGAGCGTGCGCTGCCAGGCCAGCTTGGCGGCGTTGGCGTCGTAGCGCGGCGTGGTGTCGTTGTTGAAGCCGTGCTGCGTGCCCGGATAGCGGAACGCGGCGTAGCGCACGCCCGCGGCCTTGAGCGCGGCGTCGTAGGCGGGCCAGGTCGCGTTGATGCGCTCGTCCTCGTCGGCGAACATCGGCAGCACCGCGCGCCTTGATCTTCGCCACCTGGTCGAGCGCCGGCGCCGGCTGCCGTAGAACGGCACCGCGGCGCGGAGCTCGGGCAGGCGCGTCGCCAGCATGTTGACCATGCCGCCGCCCCAGCAGAAGCCGACCGCGCCGAGCTTGCCGTTGCCGCCGGGCGCGCCCTTCAGGTACGTTCGCCGCGGCGACGAAGTCCTCGCGCGTCTTGGCCTGGTCGAGCTTGCCGAACAGCTCGCGCGCCTTGTCCTCGTCGCCGGGATAGCCGCCGAGCGGGAACAGGGCGTCGGGCGCGAAGGCGATGAAGTTGTCGAGCGCGAGCCGGCGGGCGATGTCCTCGATGTGCGGATTGAGGCCGCGGTTCTCGTGGACCACGAGCACCAGCGGCAGGCCGGTCGTCGTGCCGCCCGCGGGCGGCGCGCTCGCCGGCCGCACCAGGTAGCCGCGGCCGGTGCCGTAGCCCTGCGGCGACGGGAACTCGACCGTCTCGGCCTTGATCCGCGGGTCGGTCTTGGGCACCTGCTGGGCGGCGGCGGAAGTCCGGGCTCAGCGCTGCGAGCAGGCCGGCCGCGGTGACGCCCGCCGACCGCGAACTTCGCGGCGCCGTCGAGGAAGCCGCGCCGGTCGATCGCGCCGTGCACGTACTTGTCGAACAGCTTGAGGACCTCGGGGTGGAAGTCGGCGGCAGTGCGACGCGGGGTCTCGCGGTCGGTCATGAAGAAGATCTCCTGGTCGCGGGGCATCGGTTGTACCGCAGCCGCTTCGACCCCGGCCGACAGTGCCGCCGCGTGCAACGTCCGGTTCGACGCGGCCCGCAGACCCGACGACTGCTACCACATCGGCGCACGGGATCCGGGCCGGGCGCGTCCCGGTTCACAGTGGCGGCTGCGAGCCGCATCGCTCCGATCGGACGCTCGTGGATCGCCACCGACCTCGCCGACTGCAGCGCGCACGAGCTGCTGGCCCTATACGCGCGGCAAGCCTCGCCGGTCGAGGCGACGCGGGCGGTGCTCGCGCGCATCGACCGGCTCAACCCGATCCTCAACGCGTTCTGCCATCGTCGCGCCCGACGACGCGCTGCGCCGCGGCGCGCGCGAGCGAGGCGCGCTGGCAGCGCGGCGACGCCGTGCCGGCGAGCTCGACGGCGTGCCGGTCTCGATCAGGACCTGATCCTCGTCCAGCGGCTGGCCGACGCTTGCGCGGCTCGCGCACGGTCGATCCGGAGCAGGCCGTGGGACGTCGATGCGCCGGCGATCGGCGCGCCTGCGCGAGGCCGGCGCGGTGATCCTCGGCAAGACGACGACGCCCGAGTTCGGCTGCAAGGGCGAGACCAACTCGCCGCTGACCGGCATCACGCGCAACCCGTGGAATCCGGCGCAAGACGCCGGGCGGCTCGTCGGGCGGCACCGCGGCGCGCGGTCGCCTGCCGGCATGGGGCCGCTCTCGGTCGGCACCGACGGCGCCGGCAGCGTCCGCATCCCGGCCGGCGTTCTGCGGCAACTTCGGCCTGAAGCCGAGCTTCGGCCGCGTGCCGGCGTATCCGCTCTCGCCGATGGGCACGCGTCGCCCACCTCGGCCCGCACACGCATGAGCGTCGCCGACGCGGCGCTGATGATGAACGTGCTGAAGCGCCCCGACGCGCGCGACTGGACCTCGCTGCCCTACGACCCGACCGCGACTACATGCATCGGCCTCGACGACGGCATCCGCGGCCTGCGCATCGCCTTCTCGCCGACGCTCGGCTACGCGAAGAACGTCGCATCCGGAGGTCGCCGCCGCGGTCGCCGCCGCGGTCGCGACGCTGGAGGCGCTCGGCGCGCACGTCGAGCGCGGTCGATCCCGGCATCGACGATCCGCTCGAGATCACGACCGGCCTCTGGTTCGCCGGCGCGCGACGCGATCTGGAGCGGCCTCGACGCCGGCGCAGCAGGACGTCGCCGATCCCGACTTTCGCGCCGAGGCCGAGCTCGGCGCGCGCTACAGCGCGCTCGACGTCCAGCGCCTGCACCTGCGCCGCGGCGCGCTCGGCTCGCACCTGCGCCAGTTCATGCAGCGCTGGGACCTGATCGCGACGCCGACGGTCGCCGTGCCGGCGTTCGACGCACGCCCGGCCGGCCACAGCGCCGATGACGCCGGCGGCGATGCTCGGCTGGACGCCGTTCAGCTATCCGTTCAACCTGAGCCAGCAGCCGGCCTGCACGATCCCGTGCGGCCTGACGCAGCGACGGCCTGCCGATCGGCCTGCAGCTCGTCGGGCCGATGTTCGGCGACGCGCTGGTGCTGCGCGCGCGCGCGCCTACGAGACGATGCGGCCGATCGCGCGGCCGCCCCTGCAGCTCACGACGGCGGCATGAGCAACGCGTCCCTGCCTCGCGCTTCGCCTGCGCCCATCTCACCGACGAGCGCCTCTTCGCGGCGCAGATCGCGGCGCTCGGCGCCGACGTTCGACTGCCGCGTCTTCGTCTTCCGCGACGAGGACTCGCTGCGCGGCGATGGCGGAGACGCGTGCTCGCCGGCACGCCGCCGCGCTTCACCCTGATCGGCCTGTCGCTCGGCGGCTACGTCGCGTTCGAGGTCGCTGCGCCTGGCGCCGGAGCGGCTCGAGCGCCTGGCGCTGCTCGACACGACGGGCGCGCGCCGACACGCGAGACGCGCCGCGCCGGCCGCCTCGCCGACATCGACCAAGGTCCGCGGCGGGCGGCATCGACGCGCTGATCCCCGAGCTGCCGTCGCGCTGGCTGCTGCCGGCGCACGCCGCCGCGCGCCGACCTGGTCGCGCTGATGGGCGACGATGGCGAGGAGCGTCGGCGCGCAGCGGCCAGCGCAACCAGCAGCGCGCGATGCTCGGCCGCCCCGACTCGCACGCCGACCTGGCGCGGCGTGCGCGTGCCGACGCTCGTCCTCTGCGGCGAGCAGGATCGCGGTGACGCCGGTCGCCGACCACGAGGCGATCGCGGCGCGCCTCGCCGGATCGCGCGCTCGACGATCGTTCCCGACTGCGGCCACCTGTCGACGATCGAGCAGCCGGAGGCGGTCAGCCGCGTGCTGGTCGAGTGGCTCGCGTCGAGCAGCTGAGCGGACTCAGCGGCCGCACGAGTCGCGGCTCACTCGACCGCCTTGACCATGTCCTCGACGACCTTCTTCGCGTCGCCGAAGACCATCATCGTCTTGTCCATGTAGAACAGCTCGTTGTCGAGGCCGGCGTAGCCCGCCGCCATCGAGCGCTTGTTGACGATCACCGTCTTGGCCTTGTAGGCCTCGATGATCGGCATGCCGTAGATCGGGCTGCCCTTGGTGTGCGCGGCCGGGTTGACGACGTCGTTGGCGCCGAGGATGACGGCGACGTCGACCTGGCCGAGCTCGCCGTTGATGTCTTCCATCTCGAACACCTGGTCGTACGGCACCTCGGCCTCGGCGAGCAGCACGTTCATGTGGCCCGGCATGCGGCCGGCCACCGGATGGATCGCGTACTTGACGCGTCACGCCCTTCTGCGATCAGCTTGGTCGGCGAGCTCCTTGACCGCGTGCTGGGCGCGCGCCACCGCCAGGCCGTAGCCGGGGACGATCACCACCGTCTCGGCGTTGCCGAGGACGAACGCGGCGTCGTCGGCGCTGCCGCTCTTGACCGGCCGCTGCTCGGCCTGCGCCCGCCGCCGGCCCGCCCTCGCCGCCGAAGCCGCCGAGGATGACGTTGAAGAACGAGCGGTTCATCGCCTTGCACATGATGTAGCTCAGGATCGCGCCCGAGCTGCCGACCAGCGAGCCGGCGATGATCAGCATCGCGTTGTTGAGCGAGAAGCCGATGCCCGCCGCGGCCCAGCCCGAGTAGCTGTTGAGCATCGAGACCACCACCGGCATGTCGGCGCCGCCGATCGGGATGATGATCAGCACGCCGAGCAGGAAGGCGATCGCCAGCACCAGGTAGAAGTCGACCCGGCTCTCGCTCAGCGTGTAGCCGACGATCGAAGACGAGCATCGCGATCGCCGAGCGCCAGGTTGAGCCAGTGCTGGCCCGTGAAGGTCACCGGCGCGCCGCTGGAAGACGCGGATCTTGTACTTGGCCGGAGAGCTTGCCCCAGGCGATGACCGAGCCGCTGAAGGTGATCGCGCCGATCGCCGCGCCGAGGATCAGCTCGAGCCGGTTGCCGGTCGGGATCGGCTCGATCGCGCCGCCGGCCGCCGGCCGGGCGACGATGCCGAACGCGTACGGCTCGACCGCGGCGGCGACGGCGATGAACACCGCCGCCAGGCCGATCATGCTGTGGAAGAACGCGACCAGCTCGGGCATCTGCGTCATCTCGACCGTCTTCGCGCGCCAGGCGCCGTAGCCGCCGCCGACCACCAGGCCGAGCAGGATCCAGCCGAGGCCGACCGCGCGGCGCGATGTGCGTACGACTCGAACAGCTTGACGATCAGCGCGCCGCGGTGGTCAGCGCGGCGATCGCCATGCCGGTCATGCCGAAGCAGGTTGCCGCGGATCGAGGTCGTCGGGTGGCTGCAGGCCCTTCAGCGCCTGGATGAAGCAGACGCTCGCGACGAGGTACAGCAGCGTGGCGAGGTTGAGGCTCACTTCGGTGCGCCCTCCGGCGCCGGCAGCCGCCTTCTTGTCCTTCTTCCTTGAACATCTCGAGCATTCGCCGCGTCACCAGGAAGCCGCCGAAGACGTTCACCGCGGCGAGCGCGACCGCGAGCACGCCCATGCGTCTTGCCGAGCGTCGTCTCGGTGAGCGCGGCGGCGAGCATCGCGCCGACGATGACGATCGCCGAGATCGCGTTGGTCACCGCCATCAGCGGCGTGTGCAGCGCCGGCGTCACGGTCCAGACGACGTGGTAGCCGACGTAGATCGCGAGCACGAAGATGATCAGGTTGATGACGGTGTGGGAGACGACGTCCATGGCTGGCGCCTCTTCGAGATTCGGTTCACGTTGCGCTTGACCTCGCCGCCCTGCGTCATCAGGCAGGCGGCGACGATGTCGTCGTCCATCGGCACGCGAAGCGCGCCTTCCTTGCTCAGCACGAGCTTGAGGAAGTCGAGCACGTTGCGCGCGTAGAGCGACGACGCGTCGGCGCCGACGCAGCGCCGCGAGGTTGGTCTCGCCGACGATCGTCACGCCGTGCGCGACCACCGTCTGGTCGGCGACGCTGAGCGGACAGTTGCCGCCCTTGCCGTCGGGCCCCTTGCCGGCGGCGATGTCGACGATCACCGAGCCCGGCTTCATCGCTCTTCACCATCTCCTCGGTGATGAGCACCGGCGCCGCGCCGGCCGGGGATCAGCGCCGTGCGTGATGACGACGTCGGCCAGCGGCGACGCGCTTGGCGACCTCGACCTTCTGCCGGTCGAGCCAGCTCTGCGGCATCGGCCGGGCGTAGCCGCCGACGCCTTCGGCCGCTTCCTTCTCCTCGGCGGTCTCGTACGGCACGTCGATGAACTTGCCGCCGAGCGACTCGACCTGCTCCTTGACGCTCGGCCGCACGTCGCTCGCCTCGATCACCGCGCCGAGCCGCTTGGCGGTGGCGATCGCCTGCAGGCCGGCGACGCCGACGCCGAGGATGACGACGCGCGCCGCCTTCACCGTGCCGGCGGCGGTCATCAGCATCGGGAAGAAGCGCTGGTACTTGTCGGCGGCGATCATCACCGCCTTGTAGCCGGCGATGTTGGCCTGCGAGCGACAGCACGTCCATGCTCTGCGCCCGGGTGGTGCGCGGCGCCGCCTCGAGGGCGAAGCTGGTCAGGCCGGCGGCGGCCAGGGCCTCGAGGCCGGGGCGGTCGAACGGGTTGAGCATGCCGACCAGGGCCGCGCCGCTCTTCATCAGCCGTCAGCTCCTCGGCGCTCGGCGAGCGCACCTTGAGCACCAGCTCGCTGCCGAAGGCCGTGGCCCGGTCGACGATCTCGGCGCCGGCCGCGGCATAGGCGGCATCGGTGACGCTCGCCGCCACGCCCGCGCCCGACTCGACGCGGACCGTGCTGCCCTGCGCCTTCGAGCTTCTTCGCCGTCTCCGGCGTCGACGGCGACGCGCGTCTCGCCGGCCGCCGTCTCGCGCGGCACACCGATCAACATGTTCTGCTCTCCTCCGCGACCGGGAATCGTGCGAGCTTACAAGAAGGCCGGGCAATTGCCACCGAATAGCATTCCCGGATGAACGAGCGCTGGAAGCCGAGCGTCACCGTGGCCGCGATCGCCGCCCGGCGCCGCGCCGACGGCCAGCCCGAGTACCTGCTGGTCGAGGAGGAGACGGCGGCGGGCCTGCGCCTCAACAACCCGGCCGGCCACCTCGACCCGGGCGAGTCGCCGCAGCAGGCGGTGGTGCGCGAGGCGCTCGAGGAGACGGCGCGGGTGTTCACGCCCGAGGCCTTCGTCGGCGTCTACCTGACCCGCAACGACGCCATCGTCGGCAGCGGCCGACGTGACCTACCTGCGCCTGGCCTACGTCGGCACGGCCGGCGAGCCCGACCCGGATCGCGCGCCTCGACCACGGCATCGTCGGCACGCTCTGGATGACGCTGGAGGAGCTGCGCGCCAGCCGCGAGCGGCATCGCAGCCCGCTGGTGCTGCGCTGCGTCGAGGACGCCGCCGCCGGCCAGCGCCATCCGCTCGACCTCGTCTTCACCGACCCGGGCGTGTTCCGGCCGGCCTTCCCCTAGCGGCACGGCGGCCCGCGGCCGCCGTTACCATGCCAGCCCCCATGGACGGCAGCCCTTCCACGCGCAAGCAACGCATCGTCGTCGGCCTCTCGGGCGGCGTCGATTCGGCGCGTCACCGCCTGGCTGCTCAAGCGCGCCGGCCACGAGGTGGTCGGCATCTTCATGAAGAACTGGGAAGACGACGACGACGACGAGTACTGCTCGTCAGCGCCAGGACTTCCTCGATGCGGCGAGCGTCGCCGACGTGATCGGCATCGAGCTCGAGCACGTCAACTTCGCCGCCGAGTACAAGGACCGCGTCTTCGCCGAGTTCCTGCGCGAGTACCGCGCCGGCCGCACGCCCAACCCCGACGTGCTGTGCAACGCCGAGATCAAGTTCAAGGCCTTCCTCGACCATGCGGTGCGCCTCGGCGCCGAGAAGATCGCGACCGGGCACTACGCGCGCGCGTGCGCGACGCGCGACGCGGTGGCCGAGGGTCGCTCACGAGCTGCTCAAGGGGCCGCGACGGGCGCAAGGACCAGAGCTACTTCCTGCACCGCCTGAGCCAGGCGCAGCTCGCGCGCACGCTGTTCCCGATCGGCGAGCTCGAGAAGACCGAGGTCCGCCGGATCGCCGCCGAGATCGGCCTGCCGAACGCGGCGAAGAAGGACTCGACCGGCATCTGCTTCATCGGCGAGCGGCCGTTCCGCGAGTTCCTCAACCGCTACCTCGCCAACACGCCCGGGCCGATGAAGGACGATCGCGGCCGGACGATCGGCGAGCACGTCGGCCTGTCGTTCTACACGCTCGGCAGCGGAAGGGCATCGGCATCGGCGGCCTGAACGGAGCGCGGCGAGCGGCGGCGCGGCGCGAGCGAGCACGCGCCCTGGTTCGTGGCCAGGAAGGACATCGACCGGAACACGCTCTACTCATCGTCCAGGGCCACGACCATCCGTGGCTCGCAGGCGCGACTGCGCTTCGTCGCCGACGATGCCAGCTGGATCGCCGGCATCGCGCCGGCGCCGGGCCGCTACGCCGCGAAGACGCGCTATCGCCAGGCCGATGCCGCCTGCCGCGCTGCCTTCGCCGGCGCGGACGGCGCGCTGGCGCTGCGCTTCGACGCGCCGCAGTGGGCGGTGACGCCGGGCCAGTCGGCGGTGCTCTACGACGGCGAGGTCTGCCTCGGCGGCGCGGTCATCGCCTCGGCGCTCGATGACCGAGCGCGTCGCCGGTCGCGGCCTGAGCCGTAAGTTCCGGGCCGGTCGCGGCCCGCGCGCCCGAGACGCGCAAGAATCGGGCTTTCGTCCCGAGGCGCCGATGTATCCAGCCAGCCCATTTCGTCGAAAGCCGTCCCGAGGTCCTGCACCGCCTGATCCGCGAGCATCCCGTTCGGCCTGCTCGTCACCGACGGCGCGAGCGGCTCGCCGCCAACGGCGTGCCGCTTCCTGCTCGACCCCGATCCCGCCGGCGGCCGGGCGTGCTTCGCGCCCACGTCGCCCGCGCCAACCCGGTGTGGAAGGAGGCGCGCAGCGACCGCGAATCGCTGGTCGTCTTCCAGGGCCCGCAGGGCTACATCTCGCCGGCCTGGTATCCGAGCAAGGCCGAGCACGGCAAGGTCGGTGCCGACCTGGAACTACATCGTCGTGCAGGGGCGCGGCGCGGTGCGCTTCATCGACGACCCGAGTGGCTGCGCGCCTTCGTCACCCGGCTGACCGAGGGGCACGAGGCCGGCCGCACGGCCGCCGAGGGCGGCCGCGGCGCACCGGTCTGGGCGGTCAGCGATGCACCGGCCGACTATGTCGAGACGATGCTGAAGGCGATCGTCGGCGTCGAGATTCCGCTGAGCTCGCTGGTCGGCAAGTGGAAGGTGAGCCAGAACCGTCCGCGCGCCGACCGCGACGGCGTCGCCGCGGGCCTGGCGCGACTGGCCCGGCAGCGAAGCGGCGGCGATGGCCGCAGGCGGTGCGCGACGCCGGGAACACGGCGTGATCCGCGGGCGCGCGGCGCGCGGCCGCTCGCCTGCGCCGCGCTGCTGCTCGTTGCTCCGGTCGCGGCGCCGGCGCTTCGCCGCGCCGTTCGAGGACACCATGGCGCAGCGCCTGCTCGCCTGCACCGGCTGCCACGGCCCCGAGGGCCGGGCCGCGGCCGACGGCTACTACCCGCGCATCGCCGGCAAGCCCGCGGGCTACCTGTTCAACCAGCTGCGTGAACTTCCGCGACGGGCGGCGCGCCTATGGGCTGATGACGAACCTGCTGGCGCCCCTCGACGACGCCTACCTGCGCGAGATCGCCGCCCACTTCGCCGGCCTCGACCTGCCCTATCCGGCGCCGCCGCGCCGCCGGCGCTCTCGGCGACGACCTTGCGCGCTGCCGCCCGGCTGGTGGCCGAGGGCGACCCGCGCGCGAGCCTTCCGGCCTGCACCGCCTGCCACGGCAAGGCGATGACCGGCACCGCGCCGTTCGTGCCCGGGCTGGTCGGCCTGCCGCGCGACTACCTCAACGCCCAGCTCGGCGCCTGGCGCAACGGCAAGCGGTCGCCCAGGAGCCCGACTGCATGGCGGCGATCGCGAACAAGCTCGCGCCCGAGGAGATCGGCCGGATCTCGGCGTGGCTCGCCGGCCAGCCGGTGCCGGCCGGGGCGAAGCCGGCGAGCCGGATTCGCCGACGCCGATGCCGATGGCCTGCGGCGGCGTCCCGCCAGCGATGCGGCCGGGACGCCGCGATGAGGCTGCGCCGGGCCGTCGGCCTCGCCGCCCTCGCGCGCGCTCGGCGGGCTCGTCGCGCTCGCCGGCGTCGTCGCTGGCTCAACCTGCTCGGCGAGGAGCGGCTGGGCCCGAGCACCCGCCGCGCGCTGGCCGCGCGGCGCCGAGCTGCTGGCGCGCGGCGAACGCGCTCATCCGCGCCGGCGACTGCACCGGCTGCCACACCGTGCGCGGCGGCAGCTTCCTCGCCGGCGGCCGGGCGATCGAGACGCCGTTCGGCAACGTCTACGCGTCGAACCTCACGCCCGACCCGCACACCGGCCTCGGCAACTGGTCGGCCGACGAGTTCTGGCGCGCCCTGCACCACGGCCGCTCGCAAGAGCGGCCGGCTGCTCTACCCGGCGTTTCCGTATCCGAACTACACCCGCGTCGTCGCGAGCCGATGCCGACGCGATGTTCGCCTACCTGCAGAGCCTGCCGCCGGCGGTGCGAAGCCGAACCGCGCAGCACACGCTCGCGCTTTCCGTTCGGCACCGCAGGCGGCGCTCGCGGTCTGGCGCGCGCTCTACTTCCGCCCGGCGATCCATGTCGACGATCCGGCCCGCTCGGCCGAGTGGAACCGCGGCGCCTACCTGGTCGAGGGCCTGGGCCATTGCAACGCCTGCCACTCGGCGCCGCAATGCGCTCGGCGCGACCCGCGGCACGCTCGACCTGCCAGGCGGCCTGATCCCGGTGCAGAACTGGTACGCGCCTTCGCTGAGCGTCGCCGCGCGAAGCGAGCGTCGCCGACTGGCCGAAGCAGCGAGGTCGTGCAGCTGCTCAAGACCGGCGTCGCGCCGCAGGGCTTCGTGCATGGGGCCGATGAGCCGACGTGGTGCTCGAACAGCACCCAGCACCTGAGCGACGCCGACCTGGCGGCGATGGCGACCTATCTGCAGGCGCTGCCGCCGGCCGACCGACAGCGACCCGCCGCCGCGACGGCGCCGTGCCGGCGCCGAGCGCAGCGCGGCGCCAGCGCTGTACAGGACCATTGCGTCGCCTGCCACGGCGAGCGCGGCGAAGGCGTCGCCGGGGCGTATCCGGCGCTTGGCCGGCAGCCGGGCGGTGACGATGCGCCGCCCGCCAACCTGGTGCACATCGTGCTGCGAGGGCGGCTTTCCGCCGACGCACCGCCGGCAACCCGCGCCCGTTCGGCATGCCGCCGTTCGCGCCGGTGCTGCAGGACGCCGAGGTCGCCGAGCTGCTCACGCTTCGTGCGCAGCTCCTGGGGCAACCGGGCGGCGCCGGTATCGGCGCTCGACGTCGCCCGGGCGCGCGCGGCCGCGAATGAAGAACGACTGACGACGAGGCCCGCGCCGGGCAGCGCGGCGACGATCCTCAGAACGGGATGTCGTCGTCCATGTTGTCGAAGCCGGTCGCTCGACTTCGCGGCCGGCCGGTTGCGGCCGCCGGCCGGCCGCGAGGCCGGCGCGGGCGCTCGTAGCCGCCGCCAGCCGCCACCGCCGCCGCCGCCGCTGCCTTCGCCGCCGGCGCGCCGCCGCCCATGCCTTCGCGGCTGCCGAGCATCTGCATGTCGCTGGCGATGATCTCGGTGGTGTACTTCTCGGCGCCGTCCTTGTCCTGCCACTTGCGCGTCTTCAGGCGCCCTTCGACGTAGACCGAGCGGCCCTTCTTCAGGTACTCGCCGGCGATCTCGGCGAGGCTTGTCGTAGAAGACGACGCGGTGCCACTCGGTCTCCTCGGCCTTGTCGCCGCGAGTCCTTGTTCTTCCAGCTGCGCGTGGTCGGCGACGCTGACGTTGCACGACGGCGCTGCCGTTGGGCGTGTAGCGCACTTCCGGGATCGCGGCCGAGGTTGCCGACGATGATGACCTTGTTGACCGATGCCATGGCGGCTCCTTGCTTCCTGCGGGTTGCCACGATTATGCGTCGCGCGGCCCCGGCCGCGCGCGCGCCCCTCGCGTGAACTCCTCCGAACGGCGGATCGGGCCAGCCACTTCGCCGGCCGTCGCCGTCAGTGCTTCGACGCATGAACGCCGAGCCCTCGCTTGCGCCGCCGCCGCGGCCGCCTCCGCCGCGCGCGCGTCCTCGGCGAGGTGTTCGGCTACGCCGCGTTCCGCGGCCTGCAGGCAGGAGATCATCGAGCACGTCGGCGCCGGCGGCGACGCGCTGGTCCTGATGCCGACCGGCGGCGGCAAGAGCCTGTGCTACCAGGTGCCGGCGATCGTCCGCCATCGCGCGCGGCCAGGGCGTCGCCGTCGTCGTCAGCCCGCTGATCGCGCTGATGCACGACCAGGTCGGCGCGCTCGAGGAGGCCGGGCGTCCACGCCGCCTTCCTCAACTCGACGCCTCGACGGCGAGCGACGCGCGCGGATCGAGCGCGAGATGATGAGCGGCCGCCTGGTGCTGCTCTACGCCGCGCCCGGAGCGCGATCGCCACGCCGCGCATGCTGGCCCAGCTCGATTCGCTGCACGAGCGCGGCCTGCTCTCGATGTTCGCGATCGACGAGGCGCACTGCGTCAGCCAGTGGGGCCACGACTTCCGCGAGGACTACCTCAAGCTCTGCGGTGCTGGCACGAGCGCTATCGCCGGCGTGCCGCGCATCGCCCTCACCGCCACCGCCGACGCGCTGACCCGCGCCGACATCGTCGAGCGGCTCGCACCTCGCACGACGCGCGCGTCTTCGTCAGCAGCTTCGACCGGCCGAACATCCGCTACGCGGTGGTCGAGAAGGACAACGCGCGCGACCAGCTGCTCGCGCTTCCTGCGCGACGAGCACGCGGGCGATGCCGGCATCGTCTACTGCCAGTCGCGCAAGAAGGTCGACGAGACCGCGGCCTGGCTGGACGAGCGAAGGCATCGCCGCGCTGCCGTACCACGCCGGCCTCGACGCCGACGTGCGCCAGCGCCACCAGGACCGCTTCCTGCGCGAGGACGGCATCGTCATGGTCGCGACCATCGCCTTCGGCATGGGCATCGACAAGCCCGACGTGCGCTTCGTCGCCCACCTCGACCTGCCGAAGAACATCGAGGGCTACTACCAGGAGACCGGCCGCGCCGGCCGCGACGGCCTGCCCGCCGACGCCTGGATGGCCTACGGCCTGGCCGACGTCGTCAACCAGCGCCGCATGATCGACGAGAGCCCGGCCGGCGACGAGTTCAAGCGCAACCAGCGCGGCAAGCTCGACGCGCTGCTCGCGCTCGCCGAAGCGCACGACTGCCGCCGCGTCCGCCTGCTCGCGCTACTTCGGCGAGGCGAGCCGGCCGTGCGGGCCGCTGCAGAACGCCTGCGACAACTGCCGCCGGCCGCCGGCGACCTGGGACGCGACCGAGGCGTCGCGCATGGCGCTCTCCTGCGTCTACCGGTTCCAGCAGCAGTCGGGCCAGCAGCTTCGGCGCCGCGCCACCTGATCGACGTGCTGCGCGGCAAGCCGACCGACAAGGTCGCGCAGTACGGCCACGCGCGGCTCAGCACCTTCGGCATCGGCGCGGCGACGTCAGCGAGGCGCAGTGGCGCGCGGTGCTGCGCCAGCTGATCGCGCTCGGCCACCTGCGCGAGCGAGGGCGAATACGGCACGCTGCAGCTGACCGCGATCGTCGCGCGAGGTGCTGCGCGGCGAGGTCACGCTGCTGCTGCGCGAAGCGAGCGAGCCGGAGCGCGCGGCGCGGCGCGCAAGCGCGGCGCGCGGCGCCGGCGGCGCGGCGCGGGCAAGCCGCCGCCGCGGCCGCTCGACGCCGCCGGCGCTCGAGCGCTTCGCGGCGCTGAAGGCCTGGCGCGCCGAGCGTCGCCAAGCGCGCACAACCTGCCGGCCTACGTCGTCTTCCACGACGCCACCCTCGCCGAGATGGCCGAGCGCCCGACCCGGCTCGCTCGACGAGCTCGCCGCGATCGGCGGCGTCGGCGCGAAGAAGCTCGACGCCTACGGCGAGGAGCATCCTGCGCGTGCTGCGCCGAGACCTGATTCACGGCCGCGGCGGTTCACCCCGCCGGCCCGTGCTCGTCCGTAGAAGCTCGCATGCGGCAGACTCCCAGCCTGCGATGGCCCGTTCCGACGACATCCCCGACGACGCGTTGATGAGCGCCTACGCGCGCGGCGACGCGGCCGCCTTCGAGCAGCTCTACGCGCGCCATCAGGCGGCGCTCGTACCGCTTCATCCGCCGCCTGCTCGGCAGCGGCGCTCGCGGCGCAGACCGACGAGGTCTTCCAGGACACCTGGCTGCGCGTCGTGCAGCGCGCGCGAGCGCTGGGCGCCGCAGGGCGCGACCTTTCGCACCTGGCTGTTCACGCTCGCCCATCACCGGGTGATCGACCTGCTGCGCAAGAGCGGCCGCGAGGTCGCGCTCGATGCGTTCGAGGGCGAAGGCGACGAGCCCGTGGCAGCCCGACGGCCGAGGCCTGGCAGCACTGGCCGGCGCCGGCCGGCGCCGCGCCGCAGGGCGAGGACCTGGCGTTCTGGCGCCGCGCCGGCGAGAAGCTGCTGTACTGCCTCGAGCAGCTGCCGCTGGCGCAGCGCAGCGCCTTCCTGCTCCATCACGACGACGGCCTGGCGCTCGACGAGGTCGCGCGCGCGCTCGAGGTCGGCTTCGAGACCGCGAAGACGCGCCTGCGCTATGCGATGAGCAAGCTGCGCACCTGCATGGGCGCCTACCTCGAGCCGCTGCTGCCGGGAGGCGCGCGATGAGCGACCCGCACGGCTGCTCCGAAGGTCGCTCCGTCCCGCGGCGGGACCGGCCGCAGGCCGAGGGTGCACCCATGAGCGACGACGGTCCGCGTTCGGCCCGAACGCCTCGTCGGCCGGGCCGAGCACGACGCCTGGCTGCGCGAAGCGCTGCGCCATGCGCCGGATGCGAGCGCGTCGCCGCCGCCGTCGCTGCGCGAGTGCGATCCTGGCCGAGGCGCGCGCCGCCGCCCGCGCCAGGCCGCGTCGCGAACGCCGGCGTCGGCGTCGCTGCGTCGATCGCGCGCTCGAATTCTGGTCATGGCTCGGCCCGGCCTCCAGGTCGCGGCCGGCTTCGCGAGCGTGATGGCCGCCACCCTGGTCGGGATGCTCTGGTGGGATCGGCCGATGGACGAGACGATGCTGCCCGCCGTCGCCGTCGCGGCGACGGCGCCGAGGTCGCGGAGGAGCGATTCCCGCGGCCAGCGCAGAAGCGAGTCGCCGGCCAGCGGACGCGGACAAGGTCGACCGCGCAGCCGGCGGATCGCCTGCCGCGGCTCGGCGCCGCGCTGCCGACGCGGCATGGCACCGCGCGCCGCGCGACGCGGCACCGGCGGCCGCGAAGACAGCGCGCGCTGCCGCGCATCCGCCGCAGAGCACGGTCGCGATGGAGGCCGCACGCAAGCAGCAGGTCGCGCGCGAGGCCGCCGCCAGGGCGCGCGCGCGCCGCGGATGCGAAGCCGGCAGCCAGGACCGAAGAGGCCAAGCACCGAACGCCAAGGACGACCTGCTCGAGCGTCACACTGCCGCCGTCGATCACGCCAGCGCCGGCAACCAGCGCGGCCGCGCCGCCGGCCCCGGGCGCCCTTCGTCCGGCGGGCGGAGACGCCGTCGCCGTTCCCGGCGCAGTCGCCGACCGAGACCGGTCGCCGACGCCGCCAAGGCCACGCCCATGGCGGCCACGCACGGCACCCACGCCGCGAACACGCCCTTCGAACACGCAGCAGCCCGCAGCGGCGCGCAGCCCGCGCCGAGCCCTTCGCCCTGGCGAAGAAGGCCGAGTCCGGCGAGAAAGGAAGGCGCGGCCGCCAAGGCCCGATCGGCCGCGCCGACGCCCGAGCGTGCGGGCACCCGCGTCGCCGGCGCACTCGGCGGCGCGGCGCTCGACCGCAGCGAAGCGAGCGCCGCCGGCCGGGCTCGCTGCGCAGAACGCGGCCGGGCCGGAATCGCGCCAGCCGGTCCGCGCCCGCCGCCTCGCCGCCGCGGCCGATGGCAGCCCTTGCTCGCCGCCCTGGCCAGCGAGGAGGCGCGCTGGTCGCGGCGGCTCGCGAACGGCGAGAGCGCCTCCTGTCGACGCCGCCCTGCGCGCCTGGCTGGCGCAGGTTCGAGTCCGCGGCGCCGCGCTGGGAGGCGGCGAGCGAGCGCAATGCGCGACGCGATGCACCGTCGGCGCGTCGCCGCGACGGCCCTCCTGCGCCTCGAGCGCGACGGCCGCGCCGGCGCGATCGTCCAGATCGAGGACGGCGGCGTGCTCTTCGACCCGCTCTCCGGCAGCGCCTGGTTCGCGCCGCTGCCGCCCGAGGTCGTCGCCCGGTTGCGCGCGACGCTGCCGCGCGGCCGCGCTGAAGTCCTGCCGCGCCGGGCGGGCTCGCGCCTTGCGGCGAAAAAGGCGCGCCCGTTATGATGCTCGGTTCGCCTTTTCACGCCGCCCATGTCTGCCGTCCAGCCCATTCCGCCGCCCGCCTCCCGAGGAGCCTCAGGGCGAAGCCGCAGGCCGGCGCCGACCGGCCGCAGCCCGCTGCCGAGCAGCGCCGGGCGGCGAGGCCGACGAGTCCGGCCGCTACCTGGGCGAGTTGCGCGGCGCGACGGGCGACGGCGCGGCCCTGATCCGGGTGCGCGCGGCGCGCACCCACAACCTGAAGAACATCGACCTCGACATCCCGCGCAACCGCCTGGTCGTGATCACCGGCCTCTCCGGCTCGGGCAAGTCGAGCCTCGCCTTCGACACGCTCTACGCCGAAGGGCAGCGCCGCTACGTCGAGAGCCTCTCGGCGTACGCGCGCCAGTTCCTGCAGCTGATGGACAAGCCCGACGTCGACGTGATCGAGGGCCTGTCGCCCGCGATCTCGATCGAGCAGAAGGCGACCTCGCACAACCCGCGCTCGACCGTCGGCACCGTCACCGAGATCCACGACTACCTGCGCCTGCTCTTCGCCCGCGCCGGCACGCCGTTCTGCCCCGAACCACGACCTGGCGCTGCAGGCGCAGAGCGTCAGCCAGATGGTCGACGCGACGCCTGGCGCTGCCGGCCGACACGCGGCTGATGATCCTGGCGCCGGTGGTGCGCGACCGCAAGGGCGAGTTCGCCGACCTGTTCGCCGACATGCAGGCGCAGGGCTACGTGCGCTTCCGGGTCGACGGCAAGACCGTCGAGGCGGCCGACGTGCCGAAGCTGAAGAAGGCCGAGAAGCACGACATCGACGTCGTCATCGACCGCATCCGCGTCCAGCCGCGCGGCATCGAGCAGCGCCTCGCCGAGAGCTACGAGGCCGCGCTGCGCATCGCCGACGGGCGAGCGCTCGCGGTCGAGCTCGACGCCGCCGTCGGCGACGCCAGTCGCCGCGCCGCCGAGCACCTGTTCTCGAGCAAGTTCGCCTGCCCGCTCTGCGACTACTCGCTGCCCGAGCTCGAGCCGCGCCTGTTCTCGTTCAACTCGCCGGTCGGCGCCTGCCCGACCTGCGGCGGCCTCGGCGTGACCACGGTGTTCGACGCCGACCGCGTCGTCGCCTTCCCTCGCTCAGCCTGGCGAGCGGCGCGGTCAAGGGCTGGGACCGGCGCAACGCCTACACCTTCTCGCTGCTCGAAAGCGTCGCCCGCCACTACGGCTTCGACATCGACACGCGCCTTCGAGGACCTGCCGGAGACGGCCCGCGAGGTGCTGCTGCGCGGCTCGGGCAGCGAGGAGATCGAGTTCGTCTACGAGGCCGAAGGGGCGCGCGGCAAGACGCGCGCAGGTCAAGCGCAAGCATCCGTTCGAAGGCATCCTGCCCAACCTCGAGCGCCGCTTCAAGCGAGACCGACTCGGCCGCGGTGCGCGAGGACCTGATGCGCTACCAGAGCGCCAAGCCCTGCCCCGACTGCCACGGCACGCGCGCTGCGCGTCGAGGCGCGCAACGTGCTTCCTGGTCGATGTCGCCGAGCGGCGAGCGCGCGAGCCGATCTTCCGCATCGAGCACTTCACGCTGCGCGAGGCGCTCGCCTGGTTCCAGAGCGCTGGCGCTGCACGGCGCCAAGGCCGAGATCGCCGACAAGGTGATCCGCGAGATCTGCTCGCGCCTGAAGTTCCTCAACGACGTCGGCCTGCAGCTACCTGAGCCTGGACCGCAGCGCCGACACGCTCTCCGGCGGCGAGGCGCAGCGGATCCGCCTCGCCTCGCAGATCGGCTCGGGCCTGACCGGCGTGATGTACGTGCTCGACGAGCCCGTCGATCGGCCTGCACCAGCGCGACAACGAGCGGCTGATCGGCACGCTGCGCCACCTGCGCGACCTCGGCAACAGCGTGCTCGTCGTCGAGCACGACGAGGAGGCGATCCGCGCCGCCGACCACGTGATCGACATGGGCCCGGGCGCCGGCGTCCATGGCGGCCAGGTCGATGGCCGAAGGCACGCCCGAGCGAGGTCGCCGCGCCTCGACCGAATCGCTGACCGGGCGCTACCTGGCGCATGCGCTGCGATCGCGGTGCCGCGAGCGCCGGCCGGCGCCGCCGGCCGAGGCGTGGTTGCTGCGATCGTCGGCGCGCGCGGCAACAACCTGCAAGAGCGTCGACGGTCGCGCTGCCGGTGGGCCTCTTCACCTGCGTCACCGGCGTCTCGGGCTCGGGCAAGTCGACGCTGGTCAACGACACGCTCTACGCCGCCGGTCGCCAAGAACCTCTACAACAGCCACGCCGAGCCGGAGCCGCACGACGCCATCGCCGGCCTCGACGCCTTCGACAAGGTGATCAGCGTCGACCAGTCGCCGATCGGCCGCACGCCGCGCTCGAACCCGGCCACCTACACGGGCCTGTTCACGCCGATCCGCGAGCTGTTCGCCGAGGTGCCGGCGGCGCGCGAGCGCGGCTACGGCCCGGGCGCTTCTCGTTCAACGTCGCCGGCGGGCGCTGCGAGGCGTGCCAGGGCGACGGCGTGCTCAAGGTCGAGATGCACTTCCTGCCCGACGTCTACGTGCCCTGCGACGTCTGCCACGGCCGGCGCTACAACCGCGAGACGCTCGAGGTGCTCTACAAGGGCAAGAACATCACCGAGGTGCTGAACCTCACGGTGGAAGACGCGCACGGCTACTTCAGCGCGGTGCCGAACATCGCCCGCAAGCTGCAGACGCTGCTCGACGTCGGCCTCGGCTACATCCGCCTCGGCCAGAGCGCGACCACGCTCTCGGGCGGCGAGGCGCAGCGGGTCAAGCTCGCGCTCGAGCTGTCCAAGCGCGACACCGGCCGCACGCTCTACATCCTCGACGAGCCGACCACGGGGCTGCACTTCGCCGACATCGACCTGCTGCTGCAAGCGTGCTGCACCAGCTGCGCGACGCCGGCAACACGATCGTCGTCATCGAGCACAACCTCGACGTCATCAAGACCGCCGACTGGGTGATCGACATGGGGCCCGAAGGCGGCGCCGGCGGCGGCCAGGTCGTGGCCGAGGGCACGCCGGAAGCAGGTCGCGGCGAACCCGGCGAGCTACACCGGCCGCTACCTCGAGCCGCTGCTGGCGCTCGCTTGACGCCGTCCGGCGGCGGCCGCCGGCCGCGACCGCCTAGACTCGCGTTCCCGAGCCCGGAGGAGACCGCCCGTGACCCAGAAGACGATCGACTACTACCTCGTCGCCGGCATCGCCTTGGACCTACCTCGGTCACGAGCGCTTCGCCGAGGTCGCCAAGGCGGCAGGCGCGACGATCAACGTGCTGCCGGTCGATCTCGGCGGGTGTTTCCGGTGCTCCGGCGGCCTGCCGCTGTCGAAGCGCGCGCCGCAGCGCCAGGCCTATCGCCTCGGGTGGAGCTGAAGCGCTGGAGCGAATACCTCGGCCGGCCGCTCAACCTCAAGCCGACCTATTTCCCGGTCGACGGCCACGACGCCGCCAGCTGATCATCGCCGTCGACGGCGCCGACGGCACCCGAAGGCAGCGATGAAGATCGCCGGCGTCATCATGCGCGGCGTCTGGGTGGAACAGCGCACGATCGCCGACCCGGCGGTGCTGCAGGCGATGCTCGCCGAAACCGGCTCTGCCGGCGCGCCGCCTCGACGATCTCGCAGTCGCAGGCGGTGCACGAGCGCTACGAGGCCGATTCGCAGCGAGCGATCGACTCCGGCGTGTTCGGCGCGCCGAGCTACATCTACGACGGCGAACTGTTCTGGGGCCAGACCGGCTCGATTTTCTGAGCGGCGCCTGACCCGCTGAGCGCGGCGAACGCGGACCGCCTCGGCGGCCGTGTCGCGGCCCGTCTTACTTGCCGTAAGTGCGCCTTGGCGTTAGCGATGCACGAGCTCTTGACATCGCCCGACATCGTGTCGCACTTCTCCGCCGCGACCTTGTAATCGGCGTCGCGCTTGTCCTGGTTGGCGTCCATGCGGGCTTCGGTGCCCTTCTGGGCGGCCTTGGCGTCGGCCTGACCTTGGTCATGGCCGCCTCGGCCTTCCTTGACGCAGACGTCCTTGTCGTGTGCCGGCCTTGTCGTCGCAACGCTCCTTCGCGACCTTGTAGTCGGCCTCCGGCGATCTCGTGGGCGGCGGTGCTCACGCGCCTTGGGCGGTGCTCTTGTAGGCCGCCTCGGCGTTCTCCCCGGTCCGCGTGCGCTTGGCCTTGGCCTCGGCGACGCAGATGTCCTTGGCGTTGCCGGCCAGGGCGTCGCAGGCCTTCTTGTCGGTGTCGTAGGCGGCCTTGGCCGACGCCTTGCCTGGTCGAGGTGGCCTTGTCGCCCTTGGTGTCGGCGGCGGTGGCGCTGCCGGCGAACAGGAGGGCGCCGGCGCAGATCGCGACCGCCTGGGCGAGAGATGAGCGCTTGAACGGGGTCATGGTTGTCTCCTGTGCGAGTGGATGCAGAACGCATGGAGTATTCCGGGCGGCCCACGCCGCCGCAGTCGGAGCGAGGGCGGTCCATCGGCGGCGGGGCGTCTCCTACATGCGCGCCGGAGGCCGGCAGAGAAAAGCCGGTGCGAGGCACCGGCTTCTCGTGAAGCGCCGCGGCCTGAAGCCGCGAGCAGGGCTCTCAGCTCAGTGGCTGTTGATCGTGCTTGGTCATCTCGAACATCGAGACCTGGGCCTTCTTGAAGATTTCCTTCAGCTTGGCATCGGCGTTGATCATCGTCCGCTTGGCGCTTGTCCTGAAGGTCGCTTCTTCTTGATGTACTCCCAGACCTTCTTGAGTGACCTCGGTGCGCGGCAGCGGCTTGGTCGCCGATGATCGCCGCGAGGAAGCCGCTCGGGGTCATCGCCTTCATGAACGCCGCGTTGGGTCCGCTTGGCCGGGCCTTCTTCGCCGGCCTTCTTTGCCGGCCGCCTTCTTGACCGCCGCCTTCTTGACCGGAGCCTTCTTGACTGCCGCCTTCTTGGCCGGGGCCTTCTTCGCAGCCGCTTTCTTTGCCGACTTTCTTCGCAGTTGCCATGTTGATTCTCTCCATCAATGGATTGGTTGATGTGCTCGGAGTGGGCGAAAGCCGCGGGACTTTCATTTCTCGCTTCGCGCGAGGCGAATAGTACTGCGTGCATAGGGGGTGAAGGAAGCTGGATTTCACTCGTGAGACATGCAATCTTCAGAGTGAAAGTCGCGTTTGTCGTTGCCACGCGTCACTGTCGCGTGCATTGCGATTGACCTTTCACCTCGCGTTGGTTCAGAAGCGAGCATCGCCGCGGCGCGGTTTCCTTGTGAACGCGCGCGGGCGGTCTCCGCGCGGCCACGAAAGCGATCGCAAGACCGGCCGATCGGTGCCCTCGAGCGCCTACGGCCGCGCTCTCGGATCGCTGATGAGCTGCCGACCTCGGTCAGGCGCCGGCCTTCGACGCGCCGGCCAGCGTCCGGCGACGAATCGATAGGGCGACGCTCTGATCGGCCTTGAGGTGGATTTCGGGCTTGCTCATCGGGCTTTGCTCTCGGCGCGCGAAGCGCTGCGCGCCTCGGCTCGCGCGAGACCGACCTCGCCGTTCCAGTAGCAGCAGCGCCGGCGGCGTCGATCGCGAACTCGATCTTCTCCGGCCTGCAGATCGTTGACCTGCGAGCTCGCCTTCGGCAGCTCGAGCTTGACCGCCTGGGTGAGCAGCGGCGCGGTGACGATGAAGATCACGAGCAGCACCAGCATCACGTCGATCAGCGGGCACCATGTTGATCTCGCGCCATCGGCGCGCCGGCGCTCTTGCGGTCGAAGCTGGCGAAGGCCATGGCGCTTCCTCAGGCGTGCGCGCCGGGCCGGGCCGCGATCGGCGCGCACGTTGCGGCGCTGCTCGGCTGCCGCACGCCGGTGCCGAGCGGCTGGCCCATCGACGACGAAGGTGTGCAGCTCGTAGGCGAAGGCGTCGAGCTTGGCGGCGAGCACGCGGTTGGCGCGCGTCAGCCAGTTGTAGCCCATCACCGCGGGGATGGCGACCGCCAGGCCGAGCGCCGGTCATGATCAGCGCCTCGCCCACCGGGCCGGCGACCTTGTCGAGCGTGCCGGCGCCGCTCATGCCGATGGCCACCAGCGCGTGGTAGACGCCCCAGACGGTGCCGAACAGGCCGACGAAGGGCGCGGTGGCGCCGACGGTGGCGAGCACGGTGAGGCCGTTCTCCAGCCGCGTCGTTTCCTCGTCGAGCACCTTCTTGATGGTGCGCGTGACGAAGTCGCTGCGCGCTGCCCGCCTCCTCGAGCTTGGCCGCGCCGTAGCTTGGCGTGGTGCGCCTGCGCGTGCATCGCGTGCGCTGGTCAGGTGCGAGAACGGATCGCGCGCGCCGTGCGTGGCGATCTCGTCGGCCACCGCCTCGAGCGAGGTCGCGTTCCAGAAGAAGTTCGAGGAACTCGCGGCTGCGGCCGTTGCGCAGCACCAGCGTCGAGCCCTTCACGGCGATGATCGCCCACGACGGCGACTCGACATCGACGATCAGGATCGCCAGCAGCGTCTTGCCGACGGCGTCGCTTTGGCTCGATGAAATGCTGAAGCAGAGGCTGGCGTCGCGCGGCGATCTGCGGTGTTCACGGTCACTTTCTCCAATGCGAAATCGTGGGATCGAGCGCCCAGCCCGGCAATCGCCTGGCCGTTCTCGCGTGTGGGGCTTGAAGCGCGCCTTCTGCACCGCGGCGATGGCCGCGTCGTCCAGACGCGGATGACCCGACGCTGCGCTGACCTGCACGGTCGCGCGGCAGGCCCGGCCTCGTCGATGTAGACACGCAGCATCACCAGCCGCTCTCGCCGGCGCGGCGTCGACAGGCGCGGGTACTCGAGCACCGGCGGCTCCGAGGTATTGCGACCGCCGAGGCCGGAGACGCCGGCGGCGGCGGTGCAGGGCGGCTGCGGCGCAGCGACCGCTGCCGCGACGCGGCGTGGACCATCGGCGGCGCGGCTCGGGCAGGCGGCGCCACGACAGACACGAGCGCCGCGCGCGCCGGCGACGGCGCCGCGGCGATCACGACGCGCCGGCGGCGGGCGCGTTCGGCGATCACGGTGGCGTGGCTGCGGCAGCGGCGGCGACTGGCGGCGCCGGCTCCGGCGGTTCGGGCGGCGCAATCAGGTTGACGAACATCGGCGCCGCCTCGGCGACCGCATCGCGTACCTCGCGGATCTGCAGCAGGCCCCAGAGGCCCGCCGCATGCGCGGCCAGGATCGCGATCGACCACCAGCCGACGCTGCGTCGGGCGGCGGCGACGTCGTCGCGCTCGCCGGCCTCGCGCGGCAGCCGGCGGCGGCACGAACGCGGCGCGCGCCGACGCCACGCCCGGGGACAAGCCCGCCGCGAGCGGCGCGTGATTCAGCCAGGCGGCACTGGCCGGCCATGATCCTGCGCAAAGGCCGGCACACTGTAGCATCGAATGCGCAACGACTCTATTGAAGTCGATGAGTTCCGTCCGCTGTTGGCGTCGCCAGCGCCGTCGGCGCGAGGCGACGGCGCTATCCCTTCGCGCCATGAAGACTCATCGTCCGCTGGCTGCTCTGCTCGCCGCCGCGCTGCTGCTGGTCGCGCTACCTCTACCCCGGCGTGCGTCGTCACCAGCTTCCGGCTCGGCGCGATGATCGCGGCGCTGGTGCTCGGGCCTGCTGCAACACGCTGCTGCGGCCGATCCTCGTGCTGCTGACCTTGCCGGTCACGCTGGTCACGCTCGGGCTGTTCCTGTTCGTCATCAACGCGCTGATGTTCTATTTCGCGCGCGTCGATGCTCGACGGCTTCCACGTCGACCGGCTTCCGGCGCCGCGCTGATCGGCTCGCTGCTCTACAGCCTGTGCGGCCTGGTCATGGGCGTCGCCCTCGAGCATGTTCCACCGCGCCGGCTAGGCGCGGTGGGCATGCAACTACAGCGCCGCTAACGAAGTCGCCGCCCCAGGCGAGCGACCACCGCCCCGATCGGCGTACTGGCGCCAGGCGGCGCTGACCTGACCGAGGCTCAGCGTCGCCTGAGTCTCGCCGATCGACCCGCTGCGGCTGCGCGAACGCTGCGCGCCAGGCGCAGGTTCGGCGGCCAGCTGGCCCGCCACGGCGGCGCGTCCTGCGCGCGCTGACAGCCGCCTTGCAGGCTGAGCAGGCCGGCCCGGGCACCGGTCGAGCTCCGCCTGCGCGAAGCCGTCCATCGCGCGAGCGCCGCCGGCTCCTCGCTGCACCGCCGCCTCCACCTTGCGTCGCGGTTCTGCGGCGCGAAGATCGCCGCTCACCGTCAGCTGAGTTCGGCGCCGTCGGCGTTCCAGTCGATCGCCGGAGCGCATCGTCGTAGCTCGGCCCGCCGCGCTCGCGCACCCGCACCCACAGGCCGTGACGACCCGCGCCGAGGCCGAACAGGTGGTTGGCCAGCAGCGAGCGCCGGATAGTCACGGCATCGGCTGTCGCATCGAGCGGCAGCGCTGCAGCGGGCCGCGCAGGTTGGCGTTCGCCGGTCGGGCGTGACTGATGAAGCGTGCGTCTGCAGGACGACCAGCGGCTGCGGCGCGCGGTTGGCGTCCGCCGGCGGGCTGCTTCCAGCCGCCGATGGTGTGAGCGCCTGGCGCACGGCCGCCGGATCGAGATCGCCGGCTGCGGTGAATTCGCCGTAGGTGGTGCTGTAGAAGCGGAGAGGCGAAAGGCTCTGGCGGTCGCGCACCGCCGCAGGCCGCCGCGCCCAGGAGGGCCTCCTTGGCGGCGCCGTCCGGAAACAGGGCGATCGCCGCGACCGCGCGCTCGACGTGCTCTCCGCACGCCGCACGGTGTCGGGCACGCCGCGATAGCGCGCGTGATGGCGAAACACGGGCGGCGGTCGCTGGGCTCCGCGTCGCCGTCCGGGCCCGACTCGCGCGCCAGGGCAGACGCGCGCGCTCCGGCGGACGTGCTCGGGGGGCTGGCCCGTCGCGGCGAGCGCCGCGTGCCGCGCGCGGCGCTCGCGGGCGTGCTGCCGCCTCGCGCTCGGCCGCGGTGCAGCGCTTGAGCGCGAGCAGGAGCGGCAGCGTCACCTTGCCCTCGCGCAGGTCGGTCGTACGGGCGCTTGCCGAGCTCGGCCTCGCCGGTCCTCGTAGTCGAGCGCGTCGTCGCGCAGCTGGAACGCGAGACCCAGCTCGCGGCCGTACTCGGCGAGCCGGCGCCGCTCGGCGCGCGTCACGCCGCCGAGGATCGCGCCCGACTCGCACGCCGCGGAGAGCAGCACCGCGCTCTTGCGCTCGATCACCTGGAAGTAGTGCGCCTCGGTGACCGACGGATCGAAGCTGCGCTGGAGCTGGAGCAGCTCGCCCTCGGCCATGCGGCGGATCGTGTCCGGCGAAGATCCACAGGATGTCGAGATCGCCGTCCTCGACGATCATCGACGAGGCGCGCGCGTAGAAGAAGTCGCCCGCGAGCACGGCGCGCCGGTTGCCCCAGACGCGCGTTCGCCGGACGGGCGGCCGCGCCGCAGCTCGGAGAGGTCGACGACGTCGTCGTGGAGCAGCGTCGCGGTGTGCAGCAGCTCGACCGCGGCGGCCACCTGGACGCGACGCGGGCCGGTGTAGCCGCACAGCTCGGCGGCGAGCAGCAGCAGCGCCGGGCGCATGCGCTTGCCGCCCGACGCGAGCACGTGATCGCCGAGCGCGACGACCACCTCGCTCGCCGAGCAGCAGCTGCTCGCGCATCGCGCGCCTCGACGAGCGCGAGGTCTCGCGCGAGGCGCTCGATCGCCGCGGCGTAGGCGGCGCGTCACGGCGCGGCTGCGTCGATCGCCGTGCGACATCGCTGAGCGCAAGCGGTCGGCCGCGCGCTGTCAAAGGAAAACGATCGTAAAATGCAGTAATTCCAGGTAGTTAACGATCGGTCACAGGCTCGTGAACGCGCCGTCGACGCAGCAGCCAGGCGCACCGCCTCGGCGAGATCGCCGACCGGCACGAGCCGCGCGCCGCGCGGCGCAGACAGCGCCGTCCTGCGCGCCTGCCGGAACGAGCACGCGGCGGAAGCCGAGCCGCGCGGCCTCGCGCGACGCGCGCGTCGAGCCGCGCGACGCGCCGCACCTCGCCGCCGAGCCCGATCTCGCCGCACGCGGCGGCGTCGGCGGGCAGCGCGAGATCGAGCCGGCTCGACGCGAGCGCGAGCGCGAGCGCGAGATCGGCGCCCGGCTCGCGGATCCGCACGCCGCCCGCCGCGTTGACGTAGACGTCGCGCGCGACGCAGATCGACGTCGCGCGCGCCGGTCGAGCACCGCGAGCAGCAGCGCGAGCGCGCGCGTCGTCGACGCCGATCGCACGTGCGCCGCGCGGTGCCGTAGCCGGCCGGCGCGACGAGCGCCTGGATCTCGAGCGAGCATCGGCCGCGCTGCCCTCGAGCCACGGCACGATGCACGAGCCCGGCGCGCCCGGCGCGCCGCTCGGCGAGGAAGCAGCTCGCTCGGGTTCGCGACCGCCTCGAGCCCGGCTCCGCCCATCGTGGAAGACGCCGATCTCCTGCGTCGAGCCGAAGCGGTTCTTGCTGCGCGCGCAGCAGGCGGAACGCGTGGCCGCGGTCGCCCTCGAAGCGCGAGCACGACGTCGACGAGGTGCTCGAGCACGCGCGGGCCCGCGAGCGTGCCCTCCTTGGTGACGTGGCCGACCAGCACGAGCGCGGTGCCGTGCGCCTTGCGCGGTCGCCGCGAGCAGCGCCGCGCACTCGCGCACCTGCGCGACCGAGCCGGCGCCGACTCGACGCGCTCGCGTGCGCAGCGTCTGGATCGAGTCGATCGAGCACGAGCGGCGGCGCGAGCTCGCGCCACGGCTCGGCGAGCGCCTCGACGCGCGTCTCGGCGCAGCACGACGAGCGCCTCGGGCAGCGACGGCGAGCCGCTCCGCGCGCAGCCGGATCTGCTCGGGGCTCTCCTCGCCGGTCGACGTAGAGCACGGGCCGCGCCGCTGGATGCCCGGCGCGCGAGCTGGAGCGCGAGCGTCGACTTGCCGACGCCGGGCTCGCCCGCCGAGCAGCACGACCGACGCCGGGCACGAGCCCGCCGCCGAGCACGCGGTCGAGCTCGGCGATCCCGGTCGTCGAGGCGCGGCGCCGCGTCGCGCGTCGATCTCGGCGAGCCGGCGCGGCTCTGGCGCGCGCGGCCTCGCGCGCGCAGCAGCTCGCGCGGCTCGGCCGCCCGGCGGCCGCGCGCTCCTCGACGAGCGTCGACCAGCCGCCGCAGCTCGGGCAGCGCCCGAGCCAGCGCGGCTGCTGCGCGCCGCACTCGGTGCAGGCGTAGACCGATGCGGCGCGCGGCCCATCGGCGCGCAGCTACCGCGCAGCCGCGGCCGTCAACCGCCATTGAGCCCGGTTGACAGCCGCGGTTCGACAGGTGCGAGCCGCGCTTCGCAGGCCGTGCGCCGCGACGTCCGCAGGGGAGGAGCCCGATGCTCGAGCGTTACGCCCGCCTCGCCGAGCGCGCGCTGCGCGACGAGCCGCCAGTCGAGCGCCGAAGCGCACTGGATCCTCGACGCGCCCGACGTCGCAGCTGCTCCCGCTGCTGCACGCTGCGCTTCGTCGCCGCGCGAGCGCCACTTCGGCCGCACGCGTGATGGTGCACGTGCTGAACAACGTCCAGAACGGGCTCTGCCCCGAGGACTGCGGCTACTGCTCGCAGTCGCGCGACTCGACGCGCGCGCGATCCGCAAGTACGCGATGAAGAACCGACGAGGAGATCCTCGCCGGGCGCGAGCAGCGCCGCGCGCGCGGGCGCGCACGCGCTACTGCATGGTGCTGTCGGGCCGCGGCCCGACGCTCGAGCGCACGCAGCGAGCTCGCCGAGCTGATCCGCGAGGTGAAGCAGCGCTACCCGATCGAGGTGTGCCTCTCGGTCGGGCTGCTCGACGAGGAGCACGCGCGCATCCTCGCCGACGCCGGCCTCGACCGCCTGAACCACAACCTCAACACGAGCGAGTCGCACTACGACGCAGATCTGCTCGACGCACACCTACGCCGATCGCGTGCGCACGCTGGTCGCGGCGAAGAAGAGCGGGATCGAGCCGTGCAGCGGGTTGATCCTCGGCATGGGCGAGCGGAGCGCCGACGTCGATCGAGGTCGCGCTTCCGCCTGCGCGAGCTCGAGGTGCCGTCGATCCCGGTGAACTTCCTGATCCCGATCGACGGCAACCCGGTGCAGTCGCGACGGCTCGCTCACGCCCGAGCGCTGCCTGCGCGCGCTCGTGCCTGATGCGCCTCGTGAACCCGCGCGCCGAGATCCGCGCCGCGGGCGGGCGCGAGGGCCACCTGCGCGCGCTCGAGCGCGCTCGCGCTCTGGCCCGCGAACTCGCTGTTCGTCGAGGGCTACCTGACCACGCGCGGCGACGCGGTCGCGCGAGACCTACCGGATGATCCGCGACGCGGGCTTCGAGGTGGACGGCAATCCGCTCTAGCGACGCGACGGCGGCGCAGCCGAGGCGCGGCGGGCGAGATTCGCGCATGACCGGGACGAGCGGCGCGCCGAGGCTTCCGGCTGCGCGCGCGAAGCGCCGCGGCGATCGCGGCGCGAAGCTCGGCGCCGCGGCGGCGCCGAGCGTCGATGCGCTCGGCGAGCATCGCCGCGCGAGCACGCTCGGCGGCGATCCGCGCGCGCGGCACCTACCGCCGCATGCGCGTGCTCGACGGGCGCGCAGGCGCCGCGCATGCGCGTCGACGGGCGCGACGTGCTGCTCTTCGCCGGCAGCAACTACCTCGACCTCGCGCGCCACCCGGAGGTGGTCGAGGCGCGCGGCGCGCGCCGCGCGCGAGCTCGGCTGCGCGGCCGGCGGCTCGCGCCTGATCAACGGCAACCTCGCCGTGCACGAGGCGCTCGAGGAGGAGCTCGCCAAGTTCCTCGGCGCCGAGGCCGCGCTCGTCTTCGCGCACCGGCTACATGGCGAACGTCGGCGTGATCCCGGCGCTGGTCGGGCCGGGCGACGTCGTCGTCTCCGACGCGCTCGCGCACGCCTCGATCATCGACGGCTGCCGGCTCTCGCGCGCCGACGTGCGCGTGTTCGCGCACGGCGACCTCGACGCGCTCGACGCGACGCTCGCGCGACGTGCGCGCCCGCGCACCGCGCGCGTGCTGCTGGCGCTCGACGGCGTCTACAGCATGGACGGCGACGTCGTGCGCCGCTGCGCCGAGATGGTCGCGCTCGCGAAGCCGCCACGGCGCGATCGTGCTGCTCGACGACGCGCACGGCACCGGCACGCTCGGCGCGCGCGGGCGCGGCACGCGCGGAGCTGCTGCGGCGTGCGCGGACGGCGTCGACGTGCTGCGTCGGCACGCTCGGCAAGGCGCTCGGCTCAGTTCGGCGCGTTCGTGGCCGGCATCCGCCGCGCTGCGCGAGCTGCTCGTGAACGTGGCGCGCACGCTTCATCTTCAGCTGCGCGCTCGCGCCGCCGCAGGTCGCGGCTGCGCGCGCCGCGCTCGAGCTCGTGCGCGCGCGAGCCGTGGCGGCGCGAGCGGCTCGCAGGCGAACGCAGCGCGCCTGCGCGCCGCGGCTCGCGGCGCACGGCATCTCGACGCGCGCCGAGCGCGACCCACATCGTGCCGGTCGTGATCGGCGACAACGCGCGCGACGATGGCGCGTCTGCGAGCGCCTGCTCGCGCGCGGCTTCTACGCGCAGGGCATCCGCCACCCGTCGGTGCCCGAGGGCACCGCGCGCCTGCGCATCACGCCGATGTCGAGCCATGCGGACGCGGAGCTCGACGCGCTCGCCGACGCGACCAGCCGAGCTCCCCGAAGCGCTCCCCGCCACGCCCGCGTGACCGAAGACCGCCCGCCCGGTCAGGTTCCGCCGCGCGTGAAATCGAAGCCGCCAGAGTCCGGACCAAACAGCGCGGTCGGACGGGCCCAGGCCAGGCTTCTTCGTGCGGGCGCCCGACGCCGGGTCAGCGAACCGTCGTGGCCTGCGCGATCGTGCCGCGGGCTTCGCGCGCCCACCCGGCCTGTCGGTCGGGGTGCGCAAACCGCTCGAGACGGGCGTCGGGGCCGGGGGTCCGCGCGACGCCGCGGCCCTCCGCGCAGCAGCTGGAACGGGCGGAGGTCGCTCGACGTGATCTGCGGGTCGCGCTCCGCTGCCCGCCGCGCCTGCCATTGGCTGCGACGAATGCAGGCCGGGAGATCGCGCCGGGCGCGCTGGTCGAGCGTGCATGACGCAGCTGCGCGGCCTGACTTCACCGTGGTCGAAGGCGCGGGCGGCCTCCTCGTACCGATCGCGCCGGGCTACGACATGGCCGACCTCGCGCGACGTCAGGCTCCCGCTCGTCGTCGTGGCGCGCACGCGGCTCGGGTCGATCAACCACACCCGGCTCACCCTCGAGGCTGCGAGCGCGCGCGGGCTAGCGTCGCGGGCGTCGTGCTCTCGCACGCGGACGGACCGCTCTCCGACGCGGACGCCGGAAGAATCTCCGGTGGCTGCGGCAGGCGCTGGGCTCCGTGCGGATAGGCGGGTGCCCGCGCTGGCGGCAGGCGCGCTGCCGCCACCGGACAAGATCGATTTGGACGCCCTCCTCGCGCGCTGCGTGGCCGAGCCAAGCACGGGTTGGCGTTGATCGCCGTCAGCGCGTCGCCCACGCCCCGGGCATCGGCTCGTACGGCCCCGCCTCACTCGGGCAGGCGTGCGCCCGCCGCAGCAGCCTGGGCAGCGACGCGGTGAGCGTATCCGAACGCCAGGGCGTTGGCGAATGGCTCGCCGTCAGCTGGCCGATGAAGGGCGGGCGGATCGAATAGCGAGCAGCTCCTGAGCCGCGCGGGCATCTGGCGCGCCACGTCCTGCGGTACGCCGAGGATGAAAATTCTCCTGCTGCCGCGCCCATGGCTGGCAATACTGGTTCGAGAGGCGCGGCGGGGCGCGGCGCTGTGGTTGCTCCGCCGCGATGCAGCAGCGTGCCGAGAAGACGATGCAGGCGCCCGCCGGCATCACGGCGCTCCGCGCCTGCCGTTCCAACCGCGCGTCGGCCGCCGTCGCCACACCGGTGAACGAGTCATCGGCGCGGCGCGCATCGTCCCAGAGGTGGCTGCCGGGGACCACGTGGGTGGCGCCGTTGGCTTCGGTGAAGGGATCGACCGCGACGATGGTCGAGCGGCGAGATCATGGGGCGTGGATGCGGCAGATGGTGGAACGAGTCGTCGCTGTGGAACGGCTGCGGCGTCTCGCCTGGGTGAATTAGGATCGCCTGCGACGCGGTGAGCAAAAGTTTGGCGGGAGGAAGCGCTCGCACAATGCGAGGATGTACGCCCGTCGAGCACGATGTCTCCCAGAACACGGCACGCGCGCGCCGCCTGTTAGCAATATAGATGGCGCTCGGTGCGGAGCCAGCAGCAAAATCATTGCGCCCGGGTGAGTGCCCAGGTAGAGCGCCAGCACGCGCCGCACTTCGTCCAGGCGGGCCGGGGTGAAATCCTCGATGACGGTGTACCCGTCGCGTTCGATGCCGGAACCATGCGCGGTAGCGTCGAAGGTCATGCGGGCTCCAGCATCGTCCACGCGGAGGGCTAGACGAGCGCCTGCAAGAGCTGCTTCACGATCACCGGCCCCGCGACTAAGCTCATGGCTCCCTCAGCGGCGTAGCGGACACTCTCCGCCGATCCAGGTCTCGCGCAACGACGCGTCCGGGCCCAGCACGGCGGGAGTCGGCGCGCGCCCGCCCGGAGCGTACCGCGCTCGCGCTCGAGGCCGAGCACACGGGCCGGACGGAGGTACGCGGCGCGCCGAACGGCGCGAGACGGCGGTGTACTCGCGGGGGAAGTGACGCAGCGCCGCGGCGAGGGTGAGACGGCTCCCTGCGGGCGGCCGTCAGGCAACCGGATCGCGGTTCCGTCGTCGCGCAGCACGGTGTCGGGCTCGCTGCTCGTCCCGCGGCGCACCGCCGGCGGTACGGATCGACACGGTCGGTGATCTTTGAGCCGGTCGCCCTTCGCCCGCGCCGACACTCGCACGGGTCAGGGTGCGTGGACCCGTCGCAGATCAGGTCGCAGGTCAGCCGATCGTCGGCGAGCGCGAACCAAGCCACGCCGCGCTCCCGGTGATGGAGGCCGCTCATCGCATTGAAGAGGTGTCGTGGCGCGCCCGCGGTCACCGCGCGCTCAGCGCCTCGGGCTCCGCCCGGGTGTGGCCGATGGCCTGGCGGCGATCCCCGCGCCGGGCGAGCGCGGCCAGCAGGGCTCGCTTCCACTCGACTGGGTGCGAAGGTCACGGGCGCGTCATGCCGTCCGACGCGCCGAGCACGTCGACCTCCTGCGCGACGCGGCGCGGACCGCCGCCACGGCTGGGCGCCAGCCGCGCCTCTGTCGATCAGGGTCCCTCGAGATGGACGCGCCGATGGCGCGGGCCGCCGGTAGGTCGTCACTCCGCGATCGCGGCGGCGAGAGACGACACAGGCCGGACGAGCTCGGGCTGGGGCAGCGCCACCGTCGTGGCGAGGAACGCGGTCGTCCATGACGCGCAGCTCATCGCGAAGCGCGACGGGAGCGCAGGGTTCCGTCGCGGACCGGTAGAACGCGAGGCCGCCGTGGTAGTGGAGATCGACGGAGGCTGGCGCGGGCGCATCGCCGGATCGACGCGCTCGGCGTCGCAGCCGCCGCAGCGGGCGGGTCCAGCACGGCCTCGATCCGCCCGCCGGCGACGAACGCGCCCGGCCGGGGCGCGAGCCCCTCCGGATCGAGCAGCGCGGCGGGTTTACGGAGGCGGCGCTTCACGCCGGCGCAGTCTACCGGCCGGGTCTTCGTTGCGCCTCACGTGACCCTCCACGCGCGACTCAAGGCCGCCGCGCGGGGCCGATCTGATGGGGGTGGAGGCCCGCACGTGGCGTTGACGAACCTCAGGTCCTCGGACCAAGATCAGACGCTGAAGCTCGACTACGACCAATTGCTGCACGGGCACGCGTCCCGGGAGCCGTCGCAGGCCCGCGGAGAGGTCAGAAGCTCTTCGCGCTGCGCTCGCAGCAGCCGATCCAGAACACCGCGCTCCGCTTCCGGTACAACAGCATCCAGGCGCGGTGGCGCGCTGCTGCGGCAGTGGGACGAGACGCAGCGCAAGGTCGAGAGGGGACGTACTCCCGGCACGTCTTGAGCCGACCTGCACGACAAGCTGCGTTCGCAGAAGGGTGGCGACGCGAGGCGCGAGGAAGCCGAGGAATAAACACGCCCGCGACGTCGAGCGCCGAGCCCGATCTTCGAGGCCTACCGGGATGCGTGTGGAGCACGGGGCGGGACGTCTCGGCGCTTGAAGCCGGGAGAAGCTGGCCACCGTGCTGTCGAAGCGGGAGGCGGCGCTGCGCAAGCAATGCGCCTGCTCCGAGGTGCGGTTCCGCGTCGTCGTGGAGGACGGCAAGGCGCGCCTCAGGCGCAGCCGGTCGGAGCGTCGAAGCGGGCCTGAAGCGGGCTCTCAGGCGGAGAGCAGCCGCGCACCGGATGATCTGCGCGATCTGTCGCCACCGATTCTCCGCGCTCATCCAATGGTCGCGGTCCGTGTCCTCGGCGACGCGCTCGAGCGGCTGGCCGGTCTGTTCGGCGATGATCCGATTGATCCACCGCGCGTCTTCAGGATCTCGGTGGCCTGGATCTGGATGTCGGTGGCGTCGCCGCCGAACCGCCAGCGGGTTGGTGGATCCAGAAGCGCGTGTTGAGGCGCGTAGCGGTCGCTCACGCTCCGCTGCGAGATAGATGGTCGCGGCGCTCCCGCAGCCGGTTCAACCATTACCGGACGACAGGTTTCACGTGGATCATGTCGAAGATGGTGTCGCCCGACTCCATGTGTCCGCCAGGCGAGCAGATGAAGGGTGATCGGGTCGTCGCTCTCGAAGGCCACCGCCAAAGAGCTTCTCGGCCGTCCCGCG
>ERZ1370068.5984-contig-4985_pt1 | contig 41817 bp, 51 predicted proteins | sample MGYA00561227_ERZ1370068 | MGnify/ENA primary metagenome ERZ1370068 (study PRJEB38410, sample SAMEA6850437) | metagenome | study: Metagenomic assessment of the ecological functions of the soil: analysis of the soil microbiota associated with the... | reverse complement strand
CTGATCTTCGCAGGCACCTTCACCACCGGCGGGCTCAAGACATCGGTCGTGGATGGTCAGCTCAAGATCCTCAGCGAAGGCAAATCGTCGAAATTCATCGACAAGGTCGATCAGATCACGTTTTCGGGCAAGCTTGCCGCAAGCAACAAGCAGCCGGTTCTCTATGTGACCGAGCGATGTGTGTTCAGGCTCAGTCCCGGAAGGTCTCGAACTGATCGAGATCGCGCCGGGTATCGACATGGAGCGGGACATTCTGGCGCTGATGGGGTTTCGGCCCATCATCCGCTCGCCGAAAGCCATGGATGCGTCGCTCTTCAGCGAAGCGCTGATGCAGCTTGACGACCGGCTTCTCAACCGGCCGCTGGCGGAGCGGCTGTCGTACGATGCCGATCGCAACACGCTGTTCCTCGGTCTCGACGGATATCGCGTCCATACCGAGGCCGACGTCGAGGCCATCCGGGCCGCGATCCTCGAAGTCTTCCATCGCGTCGGGCACCGGTTTTCCGCGGTCATCAACTACGATTCGTCTGACATCGCGTCCCACATGGCGGACAAATGGTTTTCCATGGCCGCCGACATCGAGCGAACCTGCTACGACCATGCCTCGCGCTACACCACCAGCGCATTCATGCGCCTGAAGCTCGGCGACGCCCTGTCCCGCCGCGACGTCGCTCCGCATATTTTCGAAACGTCGGCCGACGCCCACCGGTTTGTAGTCGAATAGACCGATGGAGTTGAAATCCCTGAACTGCGCGGAGCTTTCGAAAGTATCCGCGGATTGGCCTGAAGGACGGCAGATGGCGCCCGACCGGACCGGATCGGTGCGCGGGCTGACGCGGCGCAGCTTTCATCGCATTGCGTTCACGGATTGGGGACCAGCGTCCGCGGTGCGGCCGGTGGTTTGCGTCCACGGACTGACCAGAAACGGCCGGGATTTCGATCACCTCGCGGCCGCGCTCGCAGATGCGGGGCGCCGCGTCATTTGTCCGGACTTGCCGGGGCGGGGACAAAGCGAACGGCTGCACGACAGCAGCGACTACGTGCTTGCCTCAGTATTGCAGCGACATGACCGTCGCTGATGGCAGCCCTCGGTGCAACGGAGGTCGACTGGATCGGCACGTCGCTGGGCGGGTTGATCGGGATGGTTCTGGCCGCACTTCCGGGCAGTCCGATCCGTCGCATCGTCATCAACGATATCGGACCTTATTTGCCCTGGGCCGGATTGCTTCGCCTCGGCGCCAATCTCAACGATGCGCCAAAATCCTTCGAGACGATCGAACAGGCCGAAGGCTACTACCGTACGGGTTCTGGCGCCCTTCGGGCAGTTGGAGGATGCGCACTGGCGGCATCTGACAACGCATAGCGTCGCATGGAGCGCGGAGGGGCGCTGCTTCAAGCCGCTGTGCGATCCGAACATTGCCCATGCCTTTCGAAACCCCTGGCATTACAGCGTCGACCTCTGGAAATACTGGGACGCGATCGACGTCCCCATTCTGGTGATCCGCGGGCAACAATCCGATCTGCTTCCCGAAGCCGTTCTCAAGGACATGATGCGGCGCGAATCGCAATGTCCGTGTCCACACCATTCCGGACTGCGGCCATGCGCCGGCCCTGATCGCTGACGATCAGATCGAGGTCGTCGCCAAATTCCTCAGCGGCAACGACCCCGGCGCACGCTAAGCGGTTTACGCCCGTAGCGTGACGCCCTTCACCTTGCTCATATCAACTCCAACCTGGCTGTATTCAACATGACTTCGAAACTCACTCTCAAAGATCCGACACTTATTGCGCGACGCTTGTCTGGTGGCGGGCGAGTGGGTGGCCGCCGACAATGGCGGCACCATCGCGGTCGATAATCCATCGACCGGCGCCGTGATCGGGCATGTTCCCAATATGGGAGCGGCCGAGACCAGGCGCGCGATCGAGTTCGCTAACGCCGCGCTGCCGGCATGGCGCGCCCGGACCGCGAAAGAGCGCGCGGCGCATCCTGCGGCGCTGGTTCGATCTGATGATGGCGAACCAGGACGATCTCGGCGCCATCATGACGGCGGAGAGCAGGCGGGCAAGCCGTTCACCGGAAGCCAAGGGCGAGATCGCCTATGCCGCTGCTGGGGCTTCATCGAATGGTTCGAAGCAGGGGTAAATCGCGGAATGGGCGATATGGAATGTGGGAACGACTGCGTTGAGGCTGTCCGGAGGTGGATGAGATTTTCCATATACGTGGGGCTAATTTCAACATCGACAGCGCGGCATGCGACCTCTATCTCGCCCTCTTCAATGTTTCAAAATCTTGCCGTTCATCAGGAGGGCGATTTCGGAGGCGGGCAGCGGCTTCTGGCATTCGGATAGCGGATTGAGCCAGAAATTGGAGTTGGGCAACATTTCGAACAGATTGCGCGCGGCGGCACCGAGGCAGGTCTCCGGCTCCTTTACGTAGTCGGATATGCGTTTCTTGGACGTAAAGGCTGGGTGCCATTTCATGCCCTGGAATTCGACTGTGGCAATGTTGATCTTTTCCTGAAATTTGAGCGAGCGGCGGCGGCCGGGCTTCATAGGCGCTTCAGGAGTCAGAACATAAATCTCGGTTTCAAGCAGCGCTTGATAGAATGCAGGAACGACACCGGGATCCTCCCGGCGGCCTGCATCAGGGCTTCGAGACTGTTTTCCGGTTCAAACACGGCGACCCTCCCATTGAACGTAATAGTGGATCAGATTTCTCGCGTGCAGCGCTTCTCGTGAATCGCGCCGCTTTCACGCAAAGCCTCCTTGCCTTGGGCGATGGTGTCAGCTCTGCTTGTCACGAAGGGCGCGATAGATCGTATTGCGTGAGACGCCGAGCCGGCGCGCGGTCTTGCTGATGTTGTTGCCGGTCTCCGCATACGCGGTCAGCACATGCGCGCGCTGGATCTCATGCAAGTCGTGTTTCGAGCCCGCCGTTGCCCGGCGCCTTGCCGGGCAGCCGCTCGCTGCATGAATGTACGACAACGGGATCGACTGCCGTCTCATCGATCAGGTTTCCCCGCCCGGCCAGGGATAGTCTTGAGAGCACGTTGCGCAATTCGCGGATATTGCCGTCCCAATTAAGTTCGGCCAATCGATCAATTGCGCTTTCGGTCAGGTCTGCGGAGGGCATCAATCTTCTCGATCAGATGGCGCGCAATCTCGGCGAAATCCGAGCGTTCGCGCAAGGGCGGCAACGTTACCTCAAGCGTGTTGAGGCGAAACAGCAGGTCGGATCGGAAGCGGCCCTTTGCAATTGATTCGTCGAGATTGGCGTTAGTGGCGGATACCAGGAGGACATCGACCTGGCGTTTGGTGCCGCCGACCGGGCGCACGGTCCAATCGTCCAGAAAGCGCAGCAGGACGGCTTGCAGCGTCACCGGCATGTCGCCGATCTCGTCGAGGAACAGGGTACCGCCGTCCGCCTCTTTGAATAATCCCGCGGCGCCGCCCTTTTGGCGCCGGTGAAAGCGCCCTCGGCATAGCCGAACAGCTCCGCTTCGATCAGGCCATCGGGGAGCGCCGCGCAATTGACGGGGACGAAGGCGCCTCGGCCCGCCCGCTGGCGGCATGGGCATGGCGGGCAAGTTGTTCCTTGCCGGTACCGGTCTCGCCACGGATCAGGATCGGCATCTTGCGTGCCGCGGCGCTCTCAACCCGTCGCACAACTCCCGCGATCGTCGGATCAGCGGACACGAATTGCGCGTGGCGACTGTCTTTCGGTGGCGGCGGACGCGGTCTGGAAATTCCTTGGATCATTGGGAACTGACGCGTGTTCTCGATTGTCGAGACAAACTGGCTTCCGACGTCGTCTTCAAGGCGCTGGCGTTCCTTGCGCCGGCCCTCATCGACAAACGTACTGAATTTCGTACGAAAGACGTCGGCGAAGCGACGGCCCGGCGAGACCGGCAAACCGTGCAACAAGATGCCTGCGGCTCTGTTCGCCGCGAGTATCCTGCCTTCATTATCGACGGCCAGCAGGCCCGCGCTCAACGTGTGCAAATATTCGCCGCGATTGTGGAACGCGATCAGGATATTTCCGCGATGATGTTCGCGGAACAGTCCATTCTCGATCTGGGTCGCCGCCATGGCGACGAGCGCCTGGGTGTGAGCCTGCCTGGACATGCAATCCGACGAAGCATCCAATATTCCGGTCAGTTCGCCATCGGGTCCGAAGATCGGCGCTGCGACGCAGGTAAGATTGTTGTAGCGCGAAAAAAGTGCTCGCGCCCATGCACGACGATCGGTCGTTTGAGATGCGCCGCGGTGCCAAGGCCGTTGGTGCCGCAAATACTTTCCGTCCAGCACCAGTACCTGGCCGAATGCCCGCTGCGTTCGAAGCGTCGCTGAAGCTCGGGTCGGATATTATGTCGAGCAGCAAGCCATCCGCGTTCGCAAAGGCGATCATGAAATTGGAGCCGGCGATCTGCTGATGCAGCGTGTGCATCTCAGCGAGCGCGAGGCCACGGACCAGCGAACAACGCTGTTGCTCCTGGCGCAGGATTGCAGGGCTGACAAATTGGGGCGAAGGCGGGCGCAGCGTGTCGAGGCCGAACGAAATGCAGCGCATCCAGCTATCGTAAATATCGGCCGACAAAGTTCCGCTGGCGGCGCTCCGCGCTGCTCGAGCGTCATCCACGCACTTTCGACGCGCCGGCTGGCAGGCAGCATCATCGGTCCTCCGGAACTGATGTTCGGCAATTTCCTCTGATCATAGCCCGGTTCGGTCTACGTCGCGCATCCGCGCTGTTCTCGATGATCTAGATCAAACAATCAAAAATCGGAACTCCTCTTATTCCGTTGTTGTCGTCCTTGAAGTGTTCCGTCTCGGAACAAAAGCAGCGCCAAGTTTGGTCCGATGCGGAGCGGAGCGAACTTGCCGAAGTGCAGAGAACGTCAAGAAGATCAACTTAGTTATGGGCTTGGCACAGCCCTTGCTGACTTACTTGGTGAGTGGGGCTGGGCGCCATAGCGCCACAACATAAAAAACCACCGAGGGGAGAGACAAACAAATGAAAGCCGCGGTGCTCCATGCCTTTGATGAAAAGCTGACGGCGAAGGAGTTTGTCAAATACGAGGATGTGACAGACCCGAAGATTTCGCGCCCGATGGATGTGATCGTCCGCATCGGCAGGTGCGGGCGTCTGTCGCACAGATCTCCATATTGTCGAAGGCATTTGGCGTAGCAAGGTCGACGTCAAACTTCCGTACATCATGGGGCACGAAAATGCGGGCTGGGTCGAGGCGATCGGGCCCGGCGTCGAGGAGTCAAGGTTGGGGACAGCGTCATTTGTCATCCGCTGGTGACCAGCGGACATTGTCTCGCATGCCGGCGCGGCGATGATATGCACGCACTGGATAGTTCGTTTCCTGGCATCAACGCCAACGGCGGTTACGCGCAATACCTGCTCACGGGCCAGCGTTCTCTTATCAAATTACCCACGTCGCTGGCGCCGAAAGATGTCGCTCCATACACCGACGCCGGGCTGACGGCCTATCGTGCCGCCAAGAAAGCATCCCGCCATCTGCTGCCTGGCGAATATGTCGCGGTGATTGGTGCCGGCGGACTTGGGCATATTGGCATCCAGGTTCTCGCCGCGCTCTGCGCGGCGGAAATCATCGTGATCGATCGCGCCGACAAGTCTCTCGATCTCGCGAAGGAGTGCGGTGCGCACCATGTCGTGAAGGCAGACGGCAACGAAGTCGAAGCCGTGCTGGCGCTAACCGGTGGGCGCGGCGCCGAAGCCGTGATCGATTTCGTCGGGGAGGGCGACGCGATTGCCAAAGGCATCTCGATGACGGCGAACGGCGGCTACTACTACATCGTAGGTTACGGCGGCAAGATCGAGCTCCCGACCATCGACATGATCACGACGGAAAAGACCATCGTCGGCAATCTGGTTCGGCACCTACGCCGAACTCGTCGAACTGATGGCGCTCGCGGATCGCGGCCTCGTCAATCTCTACACCAAAGAATACAAACTCAACCAAGCCAACGATGCTCTGCACGACCTGCATCATGGACGCATCCATGGGCGCGCCGTGCTGATCCCGTAACAGTCCAGCTGAAAGATCTGCTCCTCTTGTACGGGATATCGAACGAGGGTCATCATAGTGAACGCCAGCGGGCGCGGACCACAAATTACTGCCGAGGAAGCTGCCGAACTTGAGCGCGCTCGGGAACGGATGTTCGCGCGGCACAAGCTGATCGAAGGCATGATTCGGAATAACGAGATGCAACTGAAAAACGAAAGTGCGCGTGGCGGAGCGGAAATCGAACTCGAATGCGCCCGGCGCGATGTTGCGCAGGGAGATGCCGGAGCCGGAGCGCAAGCCGAACTGGAAAGCGCGACTGCGCGTCTGCAGGCACTCCAGGAGGAGCATCAGCGTCTCGTCGCCGAACGCGAATGGCTCAATGCGTCATTGCTGGAATTTGAAAGCGGTCCTTCGGCCAATGAACACCAACGCTTCGGGACATTCGTGATGACCAAGATCGGGATTAAAGCTGCGGGAAATGTTGCGCAAACTGGACAAGAACGAGCGCCGCCTCAGCAATTGGAATTGAGTGAGGAAGAAAGGTCGAAAGACGCCTTCTTCGTTCAAATAGCCGAAATCGCTGAGGCAATGATCGCTCGGCACGGCAAGGATTTCGCAATTGGCGCCTTCGTCCTTTCGGCGAAATTCATCGCCGAAGGCAAGCCGCTCATCAACCGAAACAACGGAGGTGGCGAGACGGTCAGCACCGTCAAACCGGTCTGAACTGGAACTGTGATTTCGCAAATCAAAGTACATTTACCGGACTTAAAGTTTGTTTTCGCAGACGTGAATTTCGAGAATGCGTCAAGAAACGGCAATTGAGCTTTCTTTGATCCGGCGACAACAGCGAGAATGCTGAAGCCAACGCAACGTTCAAAGGAGATAGAAATGTCTGCAAGTCTGACGCTAAACAAGATTACAGCCCAGAAAGGCATCACCATTGCCGAAGCGGCAAGCCGCGTCGCCGATCTCGGCTGGACGCCAAGCTACGTCCAGGAAGCGATGACCTTCCCCACCGACTACAAAATCTCGAAGACGCCGCGCGATCCTATGAGACAGGTCCTGCGGTCGTATTTCCCGATGCAGGAAGAGAAGGACAATCGCGTTTACGGCGCGCTGGACGCGGCCTTGCGCGGCGACATGTTCCGCAATGTCAGAGCCGCGTTGGGTCGAGTGGATGAAGCTGTTTTTGGCGATCATCCCGTTCCCGGAAATCTCGGCGGCGCGTTCGATGGCGATGGTCGGTCGGCTGGCGCCCGGCGAGGAACTGCGCACCGGGTTTACCATGCAGATGGTCGACGAGCTCCGGCACTCGACGATTCAGATGAACCTGAAGAAATGGTACATGGAAAACTATATCGATCCCGCCGGGTTCGATATTACCGAAGCTGCGTTCGGCAAATGCTACGCCACCACCATCGGCCGTCAGTTCGCTGAGGGCTTCCTGACCGGCGACGCCATCACCGCCGCCAACGTCTATCTGACGGTGGTTGCGGAAACCGCATTCACGAACACGCTGTTCGTGGCGATGCCTTCGGAGGCCGCGCGCAACGGCGACTACGCGCTGCCGACGGTGTTCCTGTCGGTGCAGTCGGATGAATCGCGCCATATCGGCAACGGTCACTCGATGTTGATGGCGCATGATCAACGATCCGTCGAACCATCAGTTGCTGGAACGCGATCTGAAGTATGCGTTCTGGCAGAACCACGCGATTGTCGATGCCGCGATCGGGACCTTCATCGAATACGGCACGACCAACCGCGACAAGAACAAGGAATCCTATGCCGAACTCTGGCATCGCTGGATTTACGAAGATTATTATCGGACCTACATGCTGCCGCTCGAGAAATACGGCATCAAGATCCATCACGACGACGTCGCCGCCGCCTGGGATCGCATCGTCAAGAAAAACTACGTCCACAAGACCGCACAGTTCTTCACGGTCGGCTGGTCGGTCGAATTTCTGGCGCATCGAAGCCCAGACCGAGAAGGACTTCGAGTGGTTCGAGCACAAGTATCCAGGCTGGTACGCCGAGTTCGGCGACTTCTGGAAATGGCATGCCAAACTCAGCGTTCCCGGCGAGACCAACATCCTCTTCAACAGCGACGTGGGCTATGTCGTACCCGCATCGCTGCTGGAGCTGCATGGTTCCCTGCCTGATTCGCGAAGACTTCGTTTGCGACGAAGTCGACGGCAAAATGTACACCTATTGCTCGGAAGGCTGCCGCTGGACGCACAAGGTGGGCTTTGCCGCCGAGTACGAAGGTCGCCCCACCCCAGCGATGGGCCGCTTCAGCGGTCGCCGTGAATGGGAGGACTGCTACCATGGCTGGGATGTTGCCGACGCGATCAAGGATCTCGGATTCGTTCGGTCTGACGGCAAGACCCTGATCGCGCAGCCGCATCTGCGCTTTGACGCCAAGGACATGTGGACGCTGGATCATGTGCGCGGACACCAGCTTGGCAGCCCGCTCCGCGGATTCCGCGCGCTCTCGCCGATCGAGCGTGAGGTCGCGGTGGCCGATTATCGCAAGGGCTTCAAGATCAATCCTTGTCACTGAGCATAACAACCGGAAGGGACCGCTTCGGCGGCCGCTTGCCTGAGAGCGGCATGATGCTCCGGCCATTCTGTTCAGATCACGACTACGACAAGGCCGAGATGATGACGGACGCGCAGGTTCACAAGGTTCGGTTCGAGCCGGTGGGCATCGAGATGGAAGTGGAAGAGGGCGAAACCGTGCTCAACGCGGCGTTTCGTCAGGGCATCTCGCTCATGCACGGCTGCAAGGAAGGACAATGCGGCAGCTGCAAGTCGAAAGCTCATTGATGGCGACATCGAGCTGCTAAAATATTCGACCTTCGCCTTGCCCGATTACGAGAGCGAGACCGGTCACGTCCTGTTGTGCCGCACGCACGCCTACAGCGATGTCAGTTTCGAATTGCTCAATTACGATGAAGACCTGCTCAGCCGTTCGATCGCGGTAAAGGCATTTGGCGGCCGCGTCGCAAAGATCAGCGCGTTGACGTCCGACATCAGGCTGCTGGAAATCGAAATCGAAAGCCCCTGAAATTCTGGGCCGGCCAATATGTCGATCTGACGCTTGGGGATGGCGCCATCACCCGCGCCTTCTCAATGGCGAACGCGCCCAGCGAAAACACAAACCTGCGCTTCATCATCAAGAAATATCCCAATGGGGCGTTTTCGTCCCAACTCGATGGAAAATTGAGCGTCGGCGACGCCCTGATTGCCAAAGGACCTTATGGAACCTGCTTCCGGCGGGAGGAGGCCCGGCCCGATGCTGTTGATCGGTGGCGGCTCGGGCATGTCGCCGCTTTGGTCGATCCTGGCCGATCACATAGCGAGTGGCGAAGCAAAGGCCTGTCTGCGGTTTTTCTACGGGGCTCGCACGCGCGCCGATCTATTCTACCTCGAGGAGCTGGCGGCAATCGCGGCGCAGCTCAAGGACTTCAAATTTGTACCGGCGCTGTCGCACGCGGAGGCGGATGACGAGTGGGATGGGGAGACCGGATTCGTCCACGAGGTCGTCCTGCGCCATTTGCGCGAAGAGAATTGACCGGCGCGATCGACGCCTACGCCTGTGGTCCGACGCCAATGATCGACGCCGTGTTGCCGGTCTTGCAGATGAACGGCGTCGAGCCCGACCACATCTATTTCGACAAGTTCACGCCGGCGGTGCGATGACGGCGTTCAGAGTTCGTCGCAGGAGAGAATAGACAAAGGGAGTTAGCAATGAGCGCACAATCGAGCAGAGCGGCCACGAAGCCGGCATTCGTCAAGTCCGGGCCGCCGGGGCAGCGACGTTTCCGGGCTCCGACAGCCGCAAGTACAACTACTTCGAGCCCAAGGGCCGCAAGGCGACACACTACGAGGACATGACGGTCGATGTTCAGCCCGATCCCGAGCGCTTACCTGCCTGCAGGATTGGATCATCTCGCTTCCCCGACGGAACGCCGACTTATTGTAAGGACTGGACGGCCGCAAAAGCTCCAACTGGCATAAATTCCGCGCCGTCGACCAGGAATGGGAGCGCACGCACTATCAGCGCCAGTCGACGATTTGCGGCATGGTGCAGAACACCATCGAGAACGGCCGGAAATCCGGTGCGCCCGCGCGCTTCGACGCAGCCTGGGTGAAGATATTGCAGAACCATCTCGGCGCCTACAAACACGCCGAATTCGGTCTTGGCACCTCGACTGATGCAGGCGCAGCGTTACGGCTACACCCAGATGGTCAACAACGCGATCCTGACCAATTCTTCCTACAAGATGCGCTTCGCGCAGGACATCACGCTCTATCTGGAGCGAGATTGGCTCTCGACCTCCCGGGCTTCGACTTTGCCGCCGGCAAGCAGCACTGGCTCGAGGATCCGATCTGGCAGGGCGTGCGCAAGTCGATTGAATCGATCATGGGTTCAAACGACTACCTCGAGCAATACTTTGCGACCAACGTCGTGTTCGAGCCGCTTCGTCGGCGAGCTGTTCCGCTCAGGATTCCTGATGCAGGCGGCTGCGGCGCAGAACGATTTCATCACCCCTGCCAGTCGTCTCCGCGGCGGAGGCGGATTATGAGCGCAATCTCGCCAACACCGTCGAACTGTTCTACATCCTTGGCGAGCGATCCGACGCATGGCGCCCATAACATTGCGCTGTTCAACAAGTGGCTGGCAAAACATGCCGAGCTCGCACTTGACGCCGCCAATCGTCTGCAGCCGATCTGGTCGCAGCCGCGCGTCAAGGTCGCAACATTCGGCGACGCTTTGGGGCATGCGAAGAACCGCATCAGGGTATCGCGACCGAGCTTGGCCTGCAAGGTTCCAGCCAATCTCGCATCGTAACCCAACCCAACGCCCTTAACCAGACCCTTCAGGAGACAGACATGTTGCACGAGCACGACAACATCTTCAAATCGATGAAAGACATCACGTTCGAGGATACGATTTCGCACCAGTGCGGGGTCACGATGAACGACAGCGTCGAGGCACGCGCCATCGCCGACGTCATGAGCCGCCACGATCATATCACGGTGACATATCATGCCGGCGATGATCCGCGATCGACGGCGACGGCAAGATGGAATTCAAGATGGATGAGATTTCGGAGGAGCTGGGTCGGGTCATGACCCCGCATCTTTCGAAATTTCAACCTCGACGCATTACGGCCGCATGGTCATGACGGATGACAACACCGTCATGCTGTTCGGCGACATGAACGAGATGATGAAATACATCGTTTGAAGATTACTGCGAACAATGCTTGGCCGGCGCGGCGTGCCGGCCAGGCCAATCCGGCTACGCCAACGGCGAGCCTCATAACACTCAATCCGAGCGGGAGCAGGAGAAACGCCATGTACAGGACAGCCAAGGGCGAAGAAATTTTCGTCATCGATGGGCATACCCATTTCTGGGATGGAAGCCCGGCAAACCAGAAGAATATCCACGGCAAGCAATTCATCGAATGCTTCTATGCTTACCACTCAAATCTTAGTCCGCCATCGGAGAAGTGGGAGAAAGAAAAGTTCGAAAAATATGACGCCAAGACGATGTTCGACGACCTGTTCGTGACCGGCTATGACGACATGGCGATTTTGCAGCCGACCTATCTCACGGATTTCTACAAGAACGGCTTCAACACGACCGAGCGCAATTCGGCAATGAAGAAGAACCATCCGGATCGCTTCATCCTGAACGGCGCCTTCGATCCGCGCGACGGCACCAAGGGCCTGGAAGATTTGCATGCCCTGTCTGAGAAGCACAAGCTCAAGGGCGTCAAGCTCTACACCGCCGAATGGCGCGGCGAATCCAAGGGCTACAAGCTGACCGACAAGGCGTCCTACAAGTATCTCGAGGCGGCGCAAAAGCTCGGCATCAAGAATATCCATGTCCACAAGGGACCGACCATTATTCCGCTTAACCGCGATGCGTTCGATGTGGCCGACATCGATGACGTCGCTACGTCGTTCCAGGATCTGAACTTCATTGTCGAGCATTGCGGCCTGCCGCGCCTTGACGATTTCTGCTGGATCGCGACCCAGGAAACCAACGTCTATGCCGGTCTCGCGGTGGCGTTGCCCTTCATCCATTCGCGCCCGGGGTATTTCGCCCATGTCATTTCCGAGCTGCTGTTCTGGGTTGGGCCGGACAAGATCCTGCTACGGCAGCGACTACGGCATCTGGACGCCGAAATGGCTGATCGACAAGTTCATGGCGTTCGAGATTCCCGCCGACGTCACCAAGGAGACCGGTTCGGTCTTGTCGATGGAGACGAAAACCAAGATTCTCGGCCTCAATGCGGCGCGCCTCTACGGCATCGATGTCGAGGCCCAGAAGAAGAAGATCAGGGCGGGCGGCGGCTATGCCCATTTGCCCGAAGCCGTCCACGCGCCGCGGTGAGTGCCATGAGCGGTCACGCCGAACGGAACGAACAGGCGCGAAGCCGGCAGCCCCAGGACAGGCAAGCCGAAGTCTGGGCGTGCCTGCAAGGCGTGACTGATCCGGAACTCGATGAGTCCGTTACCGAGCTGAACTTCGTCACCAAGGCCGATGTGGATCCGGAAAACCGGGTCCACATCGAGTTCCGTCTGCCGACCTATTGGTGCGCCGCCAATTTCTCGTTCTTGATGGCGGACGACATGCGCCGGGCCGTGAGCGCGCTGGACTGGGTCGAAGGCGTCAGCGTCGTGCTGGGCGAGCACATGTATGCCGACAAGATCAACGCGGGTCTCGCCAAGGGACTGTCGTTTCAGGAGACCTTCGGCGCCGAGGCCGATGGCAATCTGGATGATTTGCGTCAGACGTTCCTCGTCAAGGCATTCCAGCGCCGGCAGGCAGCGCTGCTCAACCACCTCATCGGGGTAGGGCACTCGCCCGAAACGATCGTCAGCCTGACGCTGATGGAGCTTGGTTGTCTGCCGGTCGATGATGAAGGTGAAAAATTGGTGCGGCGCTATCTTGAACGGCGCGCCGTCGTCGGGCCGCTGCGTGCCGACGCGCCTGCTTTCGTCGACGCGGAGGGAGCGCGGTTGAAAGCCGACAGCCTTGCTGCCTACGTTTCGCAGCCTGCAGGCGCGTCGGCGTCAATGCCGAGTTCAACGGCGCTCTCTGCCGCGGTCTGCTTTCCGTGCGCTTCGATCTCGAAACGCCCTTCGTGCCGAAATCGAAAGCTTCGTCGAAAACGCCGGACTCGCAGCACGTGCCCTGACACCGGCGTGCCGGACTGTGAATGACTCCAAGTAAGACAACTCTTTAGTAAAAGGTGAGGACATCCAATGCCGAAAATCATGCTGCATGATGAAGCGGCGCGGGCAGCGCTGGGCAGGGGCGTCGCCAAACTCGCCAAGGCCGTACGCGGCACGCTGGGTCCAAAGGGCATGAACGCGATCATGGACCGGCCGATCGGCACGCCGATCGTGTCGCGCGATGGCGTCAGCATCGCCAGCGAGATCGAGCTTGAATGCCCGTTCGAGAATATGGGCGCGCAGGTGCTGCGCGAGGTCTCGAAGCAGACCAATGAGGTGGCGGGCGACGGCACCACCACCGCCACGGTGCTGGCCGACGTGCTGGTGCAGGACGGCCTGAAGTGCCTCGCCGCGGGCGCCAACCCGGTCGAACTGGTCGAAGGGCTCGAGCTGGCGGTCACCGAGACCATCGCGGCGCTGAAGCGCTCGGCCAAGGCTCTGCAGGGCCCCGCCGGTCTGCGCGCCGTTGCGAGCATCGCCGCCAATGACGCGGCGCTTGGAGAAATGGTAGCCGAAGCCTTTGAGCGAGCCGGCAATCACGGGATTGTCGCGGTGGAATTCGGCAACACGGTTGAAACGACGTTGGAAATCATCGAAGGCATGGCCTTCGAGCGCGGCTATCTCTCGCATCACATGGTTACGGATGTGGAGAAGATGCAGGTCGTTCTCGACAATCCGTTCATCCTCATGACGGATCACAAAATTCAGACCGGCGAACAGTTGGCCGGTGTGATCTCGCTCATTGAAAAGAGCGGCCGGCCCTTGCTGATCATCGCCGAAGAAGTCGCGCCGCCGGTGATCATGCAATTGCTGGCGCGCCGGGAGAAGACCAATTTCAAGGTTGCTGCGATCCATCCGCCGGAATTCGGCCATTGGCGCAAGGCGATGCTCGAGGATATCGCGATCACCACCGGAGGCCGCGTGATTTCGGTCGATCTTGGCGGCAAGCTCGAAAAGGCGGAACTGCACGATCTCGGCTCCGCGCGCCAGGTGCGCATTTCGGCCTCGAAGACGCTGATCACGGCGGGAGGTGGCGATCAGAAGAAGATCGCCGCGCGCCGCGAGCAGGTCATGCGCCAATATGATGCCGCTCCCGAAAATATCGAGCGCGACAAATTCCAGGAGCGGATCGCAAAGCTGTCCGGCGGCACGGCCATGATCCTCGCGGGCGGCGCGACGCCGGTCGAGCAAAAGCGCCGCACCCAGCTGATCGAGGATGCGATCAACGCGACCCGCGCGGCGATCGAGGAGGGTATCGTGCCGGGCGGCGGGCGTCGCTTTGCTCAGAGTCGCGCCGCAAGCTCGACGGCATGATCAATGGATTGAACGGCGGCGCCAAGCAGGGCGCGGAGCTGCTGTCAACGCGCGCTGAGCCGTCCGCTGTTTTACATTGCCGCCAATGCCGGCCTGAACGGTGAAGCCGAGGTGACGAAGGTCGCCAAAGGCAAGAATGGCCACGGCCTCGACGCACGCAACGGCGCATCCGTCGATCTCGTCAAGGCCGGCATCATCGATCCGGTCAAGGTCTGCTACAGCGCGGTTCGCAATGCGGCCTCCGTCGCCGGCCTGATCCTGACGACGCAAACGCTGATCGCCAAGAAGCCGGACGACTACGATCCAACGGCTGGGCCTGGCCTTGGGCGGCGGCGCCGAGCTATTGCGATGTTGCAGCAATACATTGGACGCGCTCGCACCCGCAGGTCATCTCGGCTTTTTTGTCCGAGTGCCCGATAGATAGTATTTCTTGAGACACCGAGACGTCGCGCAGTTTCGCTGATGTTTCCAGCGGTTTCGGCATAGACCACAAGGATTCTGGCCCGCTGGATGTCGTGGAGTGATCCAGGCGTCGTTAGCGGGGCCTGATCAGATCATGGCCTCCACGCCGACCTCGTCGATGAAGCCGTCGGCGTTGGCGAGGGTGAAGCGTGCCAGTATATTGCGCAGTTCGCCGGATGTTGCCGGGCCAAGGACGCGCGGCGAGACGAGCGATGGTCGCCGGTGTGATTTCGCAATTTGGATCGATGGCGCCAAGCAGATGGTGAACGATGGCGTCGAAGTCGCTGCGATCACGGAGTCTCGGCAGCGTCACCTCCAGGGTATTGAGGCGATAGAGCAGGTCGGAGCGGAAGCGCCCCTCGGCAATGGCCTTGTCGAGGCTGGCGTTGGTAGCGGAGACCAGAAAGACATCGACCTTGGTTCTGACGCCGCCAACGGGGCGCACGGTCCAGTCGTCAAGCAGGCGCAGAAGCACGGCTTGCAGCGCGACGGGCATGTCGCCGATCTCGTCGAGGAAGAGCGTGCCGCCGTCAGCCTCCTTGACGAGTCCAATTGCGCCACCGCGCCGCGCGCCGGTGAACGCGCCGTCAGCATAGCCGAAGAGCTCGGCCTCGATCAGGCTTTCGGGAAGGGCGGCGCAATTGACGGGGACGAAGGCGCCGGTCCGCCCGCTGGCGGCATGGGCGTGGCGGGCGAGTTGTTCCTTGCCGGTACCGGTCTCACCGCGGATGAGGATCGGCATCTTGCGTGCTGCCGCGGTCTCGACCTGACCGGACAATGGCTCGCACCGTCGGATCGCGGGCGACGAAGCTGGAGGTCGCGCTCGCAAGCTGGCCATCCAGATGCTGAGGTCCCGGCGTCAGATCTTTCGAGGGCGCGACAAGCTCGCGGTCTCGCGGCGTTCAAATGCGGGTTTCAGCTTCTGAACGTCGCGATCGGCGATCGGCAAGCGCCGCCGGGCATGCAGCACCAATATAGCGCCGATGCCGGAGGTTTCGTTCTCGACGAGATCGAAACTCGCGTTCGGAAGCAGTTCTTTCAATTTGATCGGCCACTCATCGAAGGGAAGCGTCTTTAAAAAGCGGGTTGGCGCATCGCCGCCAATGCCGTGACGGTTATTCTGGAGAGCACTCAGAGCGCGCTCGGTGGCGTGGAGGATCGTGCCTCGACGGTCAAGCACAATGTACTCGTCGCTCAGCCACAGCGCTCTCTTGGCGAGAAAGTGGCACAAGCAGCTTTTCGTGATCTTGCCGGACCGATTGCGCCAACACGCTTTCCACGTGATGACCGACGGAGACGGCCAAGAGCGAGGCTCTGCGGATTGAAGGTGCTTGCCGGGCCCGAGATGTCCACCACGCCAAGCAGTTCGCCATCGGTAGGATCGTGAACCGGAACGGCAGCACAGGTCCATCGCTGCACCTTCGAGCAAAAATGCTCTGCGCCGCGGATCTGGACAGGTTTCGATTCCGCTATCGCAGCGCCGATCGCGTTGGTGCCAATGTCGGCCTCGCTCCAGCGTCCTCCATGTTCCAGATGAACCGTGCGACCGGCGTCGATGACCCTGTCATCGCCCTGGGTATCGATGATCAATCCGGTGGGATCGGTGAGGATCATGATTGAATTCGCATCGCTCAGGAATGTTTTCGAATTCTCGAGCGCGCAACGGGCGGCATGACGCGAGTGAAGCGTGCTTGGAGCGGTGACGAAACAGCTCAGCGTCTGCAACAAGCGGCGCCCGCGCGCGGTCGATCGTGACCCGATGGTTTTGGATCTCTGCCACGATGCAGCGACCGATGATCTCAAATCGGACGATAAAGCTCCGCGCTCGACGAACTTCTCCCACGCGGCCAGCACGTCTCGTTGGTCCATCCCGGCTCCTCCGAGGTGACAAAGTTCGAGGCCCGAACATTAACAGGCCTCGTGATCAATCACCTGAATGCGGGCTGCTTGTCGCAATTGCCGTTTTCATCACGCAAACGCGCAACTTCAAACCCTTTCCAGGCACCGGAACGGTGGGCGCCTGGATCGAGTCGAATACCTGTCACGCGTGTCATGAGGACGGCTGCGCCATCCAACCAAACATCCCATCCAGCGTTCACTTCCCAGACGTCCCATGCGGTTCTTTGGCGCCGCTGATCAGCGCAGCCTATACTTCTTGGCTACTTGGCGCAAAGGAGGAGTCCAAAGGTCCGGAGCCTTTGACGAGTTCATCGGTGATGCGTGTCACCGAAGAGGCCCAAGGCATCCGGTTTGAACTCCAAAATGGCCGCCTCACCGGAACTCGCAACTTGCGGAGGCTCTTGCGGCTCAGATCCGGCCGCCGGCCGGATTTGATAGGTGCAGCGCAGCATCCAGGGATCGAGCGGCGCGCCATTATCCCAAGCTGCCTCTTCAATTCCATCGCGGAACAGCCCGCTACTACTGCCGCCCGCTTGTAACGACCTGCGACCCGCTCGCGCCAACGGTGATGTTCGTGGGAAAATTTCGTGCGGTATCTGGCGATCCAACGCCATCGTTGATAGGCTCTCGTTTGAGCTCGGTTGCTCGAGCTAGATCAAACTTGCCTATGATGGACTGGAGCGAGAGTTCAAGTTTTTCAATCGGTTAGAAGGCGGCGTGTGCACGATGTGTGCACCGAGAGATCAAACAAAATCTAAAGTCGACCAATGTAAGCGGGTTGAACTGAATCGCGCTGCAGTGTCAGCGGTGAGCTGATGTGAGTTGTCCGTTCGGATCTGGTTCAATCTGCCGCGAAACTGCGGGCGGCGTTTGGCGACGAAGGCGGCAATTCCTTCTTGCGCGTCGTCGGTGCTGCTGGCGACGACGATCGATTCTTTTTCGGCGTCGAGCTGATCCGACAGGCCGGTTTCGAACGACTGCCGCAGCATCCGGCGGACGGCGCCGAAGGCGCGCGTCGGGCCGGCGGCGAGTGTCGCGGCGAGGGCGGCGGCTTCGCTCTCCACGCTGATCGCTCGGCGCCAGACGCGACACCAATCCGAAGTCGAGCGCTTCCTGCGCGGTGAGGCGGCGGTTGAGCAGGAACAGCTCTTGCGCGCGCCGCATCCCGACCATGCGCGGCAGGAACCAGGTGTTGCCGCCGTCGGCCGGTCAGGCCGAGCGCGCCCATAGCCCAGCGCGAACCGCGCGTCGTCGGCCGCCACGACGATGTCGGCGGCGTAGAGCAGGCCCAATCCACCGCCGCCGGCGCCGCCGCGCACCGCGGCGACGACCGGCGCGTCGATGCTGGTCAGCCGCTCGATCGCCAGATGATAGCTGTCGATCATGCGGCGCAGCCGGTTCGGCAATTGCTCGCGCGCAGTTCCGGCAAACAGGCCCGAGATCGCCGCCGACCGTGAAGTTCGGCCCGTTGCCGGCGATCAGGACGGCGCGGACATCAGAGCGCTTCGGCAATCTGCGTTGCGGCCTCGGCGAGATCGGCGGCCATGCGCTCGTCGATCGCATTGCCCTTGTCCGGACGGTTCAGGCGCAAGGTGGCGACGCCACCTTCGAAATCGAGCAGCACGGTTCGCAGCGGACCGGCGGCGTCATGCCAGCGCGCGGTGTCGGTGAATTGCTCGAGCGACTTGATGCGTCCCTGGTCGACCGCGATCAGATGCGCAAAGGCCGCATCGAGCGCAGCGCCGCCTTGTTTGCCGCGGCCGCGATAGCGGCCCGTCACCAGCAGGCGGCCGTCGGCGAGATCGAGAAACCGTTCCGGCTCGGCGCGCGCCTCGAAATGCCGGGCGATCGCGCCCCAGCCATTGCGCCGCATCGCTGTGGGACCGTCATGATCGCCGCCGATGCCGAACGGCATGCCCTCGGCGGTGCGGCCGGTGAATTCCGGATGCAGCAGCGCATCGAGCTGGTCGCGGTCGCCGGCGGCAAGTGCGGCGTAGAGCGCGCGGGCGAGATCGGCAGGCGCTGACGTCTTCCATCCCGATGATCCTGCTTGCAAATCCGCTGTTTTGGCGGCTGAACCGGCAAAATCCGCCTTGAAGCTGCCAAACGCCGGTGCTATTATTCGAACGGTCAGTCGGATTATTTTTAGCCTAAGCCGCAGGTCTCCGCAAGAGAGCCCGGGCCAGACCAATGGGAGATGCAGCGATGAACGTCGTGCCGCGCGCGTCGCAATGGGGCGAATTGATCCGGCCGGACCGGGTGCACGGCTCGCTCTACAGCGATCCCGCGATCTTCGAAGCCGAATTGCAGAACATCTGGTACCGCACCTGGGTCTATGTCGGGCACGAGAGCGAGGTGCCGAACGCGAACGACTACGTCGTCAAGTCGATCGGCCCGCAATCGGTCATCATGACCCGCGACGAGCAGGGCAAGGTCAATCTGCTGCTCAATCGCTGCTCGCATCGCGGCAACCAGGTCTGCTCGTACGACAAGGGCAATGCGCGCTCCTTCACATGCCCGTTCCATTCCTGGACCTTTGCCAATGACGGCCGGCTGGTCGGCTACGCCTTCCCGGACGGCTATGAAGGCCAGGACAAGTCAAAGCTTGCGCTCGGCCGCGTGACGCGGGTGCAGTCCTATCGCGGTTTCGTGTTCGGCTCGTTCGCAGCCGAAGGCCCGACGCTGGAAGAGCATCTCGGCGGTGCGGCCGAAACCATCGACCGCCTGGTTCGCTTCTCGCCGGAAGGCGAGGTCGAGGTCACCGCCGGCTTCCTCAAGCACCGCGTCAAGGCCAACTGGAAATTCATCCTGGAGAACGAATGCGACGGCTATCACCCGGCCTTCGTGCATTCCTCGATCTTCGGCGTCGCCGACAGCGCGATCGGCAAGCTCTATGGCGGCGCATCGACCGCGGTGACGCGTGACTATGGCAACGGCCATACCGAGATCGATCTGCGGCCCGAGTTCCGCAAGCGCGACGCGCCGATGAGCTGGTTCGGCACCACGGAAGAGCGGCTGCCGGACTATACGGCGCGGATGAAGGCCGCCTATGGCGACCAGAAAGCGCGCGAGATCATGATCGATGGCACGCCGCATGTGATGATCTTCCCGAACCTGTTCATCGCCGAAATCCAGATGTTCGTGATCCAGCCGCTCGCGGTCGACGACAGCGTGCAGCATGTCACCGCGTTGCAGTTCAAGGGCGCGCCGGACATGAACCGGCGTCTGCGCCAGCAGACCATGGGGTCGGTCGGCCCGGCCGGATTGTTGCTGGCGGATGATTCGGAAATGTACGAGCGCTGCCATCGCGGCGTGCTGGCGCGCAATCCCGAATGGATTTTCCTCGGCCGCGGCGAGAAGCGCGAGCGCCAGGACGAACTCGGCTTCAAGGTCGGCCACGTCACCGATGAAATCCCGTCGCGCGGCATCTGGCGCCACTATCGCAGCCTGATGGAGGCGGTGTGATGCTGTCGCGCGAAAGCAGCGCCACGCTGATGAGCAGCCGTAACGGCCTTCATCTACAAGGAGGCGCGGCTGCAGGACGAGCACCAATATGAAGCCTGGGAAGCGCTGTGGACCGATGACGGCGTCTATTGGGTGCCGGCCAATGGCGACGACATCGATCCCGAAAAGGAAATGTCGATCATCTACGACAACCGTTCGCGCATTTCGCTGCGCATCAAGCAATTGCTGACCGGCAAGCGCCACACCCAGACGCCGCAATCGCGGCTGCGGCGGCTCGTCTCCAACATCGAACTGCTGGACCGAGCAGCCCGGCGGCGATATCTCGGTCGCCAGCAACAGCATGGTGTTCGAATCCAGCCTGCGCGACGACACCATCTGGGCCGCCCGCAACGAATACCGGCTGCGCTATGTCGATGGCGAGCTGCGGATGGCGTACAAGAAGGTGATCCTGGTCAACAACGAGAAAGCGCTGTTTACGCTCTCGTTCCTTATCTAGCCGGCAAAGGCGGAAACTTGCCATGATCGATAAAGGTCCTGTTCTGCTCGACATCGCCGACGGCATCGCGCGGCTGCGGCTCAACCGCCCCGATGCCGCCAACGGCATGAGCGCCGAGCTTCTGAGCGCGCTGTGCGACGCCATCATGGTCTGCCACGGCCAGCCGGACCTGCGCGTGCTGCTGCTGAGCGGCGAGGGCACGAATTTCTGCGCGGGCGGTGACGTCAGTGCGTTTGCGTCGAAGGGCGAGAAGCTGCCTGACTATATCAGGCAGGCGACGGCCTATCTGCAGAACGCGGTGACGGGGTTGCTGCGGCTGGAGGCGCCGGTGATTACCTCCGGTGCAGGGCTTTGCGGCAGGCGGCGGCGGCTTCGGTCTCGTCTGCGCCTCCGATATCGTCATCGCCGGCGAATCCGCAAAATTCCTCGCGGGTGCGACGCGTGTCGCGATGGCGCCTGACGCCGGCGTGTCCGTCACGCTGTCGCGCCTGGTCGGCCTGCGCCGGGCGATGTCGATCCTGCTGACCAATCCGGTGATATCGGCCGCCTGAGGCGCTGGCCATGGGCATCGTCACCAAGGTCGTTCCCGATGCCGAACTGGCCGAGGCGTCGCTCGCGATGGCGCGGGAACTGGCTGAGCCGGCGCGCCGAAGGCGCTGGCGGCGACCAAGCGGCTGGTCTGGGCCGGGACCGGCACCAGCATCGAGCAGTGCCTGTCGGAGGAAGCGCGCACCGTGTCCGAACTGTCGGGGATGGCCGACGCGCGGGAAGGGCTCGCCGCCGTCATCGAGCGGCGCAAACCAATCTTTACGGGACGCTAGTCAGTGCCGGCGCTCGGCACGCGGCCTTTCGGGCGGCTCGACGGCCGCCGCGCCTTCGTCTCGGGCGGCGCGCAGGGCATTGGTGCGGCGATCGTGCGCAGCTTTGCCGATGCCGGCGCTCACGTCGTGATCGCTGATCTCGATATCGCAACGGCATCCGGTCTTGCCGGGCAGGTTGGCGCGACCGCGGCACGCCTCGATGTCGGCGACACCGGCATGGTGCAAGCGATCATGGCGCAGCACGGACCGTTCGATATCGTCGTCAACAATGCCGGCGTCGACCAGCATGCGTTCTTCACCGACACGACGCCGGAAGATTGGGCCAGGCTGCTCGCGGTCAATCTGGTCTCGGCCTTTGCCTGCACCCACGCCGCGCTGCCGGCGATGCAGGCGGCCGGTTTCGGGCGCATCATCAACATCACCTCGGAAGCCGGCGCGGCTGGGCTCGAAGGGCGGCGCGGTCTATTCCGCCGCCAAGGGCGGCGTGATCGCCTTCACCAAGAGCATTGCGCGCGAAAATGCGCGCTTCGGGATTACCGCCAACGCCGATCGCGCCGGGGCCGATCCGCACGCCGATGCTGGAAGCGGCCGTCGCCAAGGGCGGCGACAAGATCCTGCGCGCCATGACCGACGCCACCCTGTTGCGGCGGCTCGGCGAGCCCGAAGAGGTCGCCGCCGCCGTATTGTTCCTGGCGTCCGATCAGGCGGCCTATATCACCGGCGAAACCATTGGCGTGTCCGGCGGCATGGGATTGGGCGGCTGATATGGCGCGCGCAGGCGACGATATCGCAACGGCTCCGATCGATCTTGCGATCGCGCGCATCCGCGCGGTCTATCGGCAGCTGGAACCGCGATACGTCAGTGGCCCAGATGCGCAGCGATTGGGATGCGGCCTTCGGAGGCAGCACCGCACCCGTTACGTGCGAACGCGTCTCCGCCGGTGGCGTCGATGGCGAATGGATATCGCCGGCCAATGCGCCAGAGGACAAGGCCATTCTCTATTTCCATGGCGGCGGCTTTCGCATCGGCTCGGTGGCCTCGCACCGCGACCTGATTGCGCAGATCGCACTCGCCAGCGGCTGCCGCGTGCTCGCCATCAACTATCGCCTTGCGCCGGAACATCGCTTTCCGGCTGCGCTGGACGATGCGCTCGCGGCCTATGGCTGGATGCTCGATCGCGGCCTGAAACCGGGCAACGTCGCCTTTGCCGGAGATTCCGCCGGCGGCAATCTCGTGCTCGCCGCGATGCTGGCCTTGCGCGAACGCGGGCTTCCGCTGCCCGTATCGGCGGTGCTGATGTCGCCATGGACCGATCTCGCGGCGACCGGCGCGAGTTACGTCAGCCGGGCCGAAGCGGACCCGATCCATCAGCGCCCGATGATCCTGGCGCTGGCGAAGAATTATCTGGGCGGGCAGGGCGATCCCTGCGATCCGCTGGTATCACCGCTATATGCCGACCTCGCGGGCTTGCCGCCGCTGTTGATCCAGGTCGGCGACCGCGAAACCGTGCTGGACGATTCCGTCATGTTTGCCGACATGGCGCGCGCCGCCGGCGTCGATGTTCAGTCTGGAGGTCTGGGACGGCATGATCCATGTCTTCCAGATGTTCGGCGCGGAGCTTCCCGAGGCGCATCAGGCCATCGCATCGATCGCCGGATTTCTCAACCGGCACCTTCACATCAAGGCCGAGAGGGCATCATCATGAACGTCAGGCCCGCCGATCCGCGCAGTCACGCCGACAGCGAATTCCATTTCTCGGAGCAGCCGCAGCTGTCCGAGGAGTTGCGGATGCTGCGCGAGCAGGTCCGCCGCTTTGTCGAGAAGGAAGTCGTGCCGCATGGCGAGCAATGGGAGCGCGACGGCAAGATCCCGCGCGAGATCTACCGCCGCATGGGCGCGCTCGGCTTTCTCGGCATGCGCCACGCGGCCGAATATGGCGGCACCGACATGGGCCCGCTGGCGTCGATGGTGTGGGCGGAGGAACTCGGACGTTCGACCTTCGGCGGTTTCACTTCGTCGGTGCTGGTGCACACCGACATGTCGGCGGTCCACATCACCCTGCGCGGCACGCCCGAGCAAAAGCAGAAATATCTGCCCGCGATCATCCGCGGCGAGACGATCTGCTCGATCGCGGTGACCGAGCCCGATGCGGGCTCCGACGTCGCCGGGCTGAAGACGCGGGCCCGCCGCGACGGCGATAGCTGGGTGATCAACGGCTCAAAGATGTTCATCACCAATGCGGTCTATGGCGACATCCTGATCGTCGCCGCGCGCACCGATCCCGCCGCCAAGGGCAGCCGCGGCATTTCGCTGTTCATCGTCGAGCGGACGACGCCCGGCATCTCCGTGACAAAACTCGACAAGCACGGCTGGCTTTGCTCCGACACCGCCGAGATCGGCTTCCAGGATGTCCGCATCCCCGCCGCAAATCTGCTCGGCGAGGAGAACCGCGGCTTCTACGGCATCATGGAAACCTTCGAGAACGAGCGGATCTGCATCGGCGGCATCTGCGCCGGCGAATCCGCCAAGGCGATCGAGCTGACCGACCAATTATGTGAAGAGCCGCCAGGCGTTCGGCGGCCCCTTGTGGAACCAGCAGGCGGTGCGGCTCAAGCTCGCCTCGCTCGCGACCAAGGCCGCCGCCGCCCGGGCGCTGGCCTATCATGCGGCGGAGCTCGTGGAGGCCGGCAAACCGTGCCCGCGCGAAGTGTCGATGGTGAAGGCGCTGTCGCCGGAAGTGCTGCACGAGGTCGTGCATGGCTGCCTGCAACTGCATGGCGGCACCGGCTTCATGCGCGGCACGCCGATCGAGCGGATGGTGCGCGATGCCCGGGTGCTGACCATCGGCGGCGGCGCCACCGAGGTCATGCTGGAAGAAGTCGCCAAGCGGATGTGAGGCGTCGCGAGTGCTTGCTACCCGGCGATCGATCGCGATTGCCGGCTCAGGAGTCTCCGTTCTGCTCGTTGCTTCAGTTCACCGGCTTGAAGCTCAGCGTCGAGAACTCGGACTGCATGATCTGCAGCTTCTGGTTCGAGAAGCGGACGCCGGGCCGAAGCTGATCGGCGCCATGATGCCGGTTTCGACGTTCTTGGTCTTTTCCAGCTCCGCGATGGTGCAGGCCCAGGTCGGCTCCTTGCCGCAGCGCGTCGATCGCGGCAATCAGCACCTTGGCGGCGGCATAGCCGGTCATGGAGTAGCGGTTGATGCCTTTCATTTCGGCTTCCGGAAGCAGTCCCTTGGCCTTCTCGAGGAAGGCCTTTGCCGGCTGGCGCCCGCGAACGGCTCGACATAATCGACGGCGTAGATGCCGTCGCCGGCCGGTCCCATCAGTTTCAGCACCGGCTCGACCCGTCCGGGCCAGAAGATGCCGACCACCGGCTTGATGCTGAGCTTCTCCAGCTCCTTCATCATCGCGATGTTCTCGCCGATGATGCCGCCGGCCAGAAACACCTCGGCGCCGGAATCCTTCAGCTGCAGCATGTCGGAGGAAAAGTCCTGCTGTCCCTTCTTGTAGTTGCCGCTGTAGACCACGTTGAGTTTCTTGGCCTTGACCACGGTATCGAAGCCGTCGCGCACGGTGATGCCGTAATCGTCGTCCTGCGTGATCAGGCCCCATTTCTTGCCGGGATTCTTCTCGGCGAGATAATTGACGAGGTGGATGATGCCTTCCTCGTAGGATTGCCCGACCACGAACACGTTCTTGCGCGGTGGCTCCCAGAGGAATTTGACCGGCGCCACGTCGATGACGGTGGGAATGCCGGCTTTCTCCAGCAGCGGCATCACGGCGATGGACTGTCCCGAGCCGGAGATGCCGAGCAGCGCAAACGCCTTGTCGACGTCGATCACCTTCTTGACGCCCTGGATGGTGCGGGCGGTGACGTAACCGTCGTCTTCCAGCACATATTTGATCTTGCGGCCGTTGATGCCGCCGGCGGCATTGGCTTCCGCAATCGCGATCTTGTGGCCGATCGATGCGGCGACGCCGAGCAGCGCCGGCGGACCGGTCAGGGGTTCGACGTCGCCGATCACGATCTCGGTGTCGGTGATGCCAGGATCGGCGGCCAGCGCAGGGCCGGTCGTAGAGATACGCGCCCGCGAGCAACAGCGACGCGGTCGCCAGATATTTGATCATTGTTTCCTCCTCCTGTTCGATTGCTTTTTGGTTAGTAACGAAGCGGCCAGTTCACCCACATCCGCCTGATGTCGTGCCAGGCGCCGACCAGGCCGCGCGGCTGGAAGCGCAGGAACAGGATGATGACGAGGCCGTAGAGCATGCTCTTGAGCTCCTGCGCGCCGGTCGTGAACGTCGCGTCCATCTGCGCGCTGAACAGGCTGAACACGAGCCGCGTCGCTTCCGGCAGCAGCACGATCAGGATGGTGCCGAGCACGGCGCCGAGCGCGGAGCCGAGCCCGCCGACGATCAGGATCGCCAGCGCCTCGATCGAGAGCAGGAACGGAAAGCCTTCGACGCTGACGAAGGAGAGGTAGATGCCGTACAGCGCGCCGGCGAGACCGGTGATGAAGGCCGAGGTGACGAAGGCGAACAGCTTGTAGGCGTGCAGATTGATGCCCATGACGCGGGCGGCGGTGTCGTTGTCGCGGATCGCGACAAAGGCGCGGCCGACGCGGCTGCGGCGGATGTTGAGCGTGGCAAACAGCGTGAGGACTGGCGAAGCCGAGGCAGAGATAGGTAAAGGCGGCGTCGCTGTCGAAGCTGAGGCCGAAAATCTCCGGCCGCTGCACCGAAATGCCGCGGGCGCCGTTGGTCAGCCACCGCGCTTCCAGGATCACGGTGTTGATGATGAAGGAGAACGCCAGCGTGGTGATCGCGAGATAAAGCCCCTTCAGCCGCAGCGACGGCGCGCCGACGATGAGGCTGGCGAGCGCCGGCACCACGCCGGCGCCAAGGAAGCCGACCAGCGGATGCATGTGATATTTGGAAACCAGCACCGCATAGGCGTAGGCGCCGGTGACGAGGAAGCCGACATGGCCGAGCGAGATCAGGCCGGTATAGCCGGTCAGGATGTTCAGGCCGAGCGCGCCGACCACCGTGATCAGGATGATCATCAGGAACGACAGCGCATAGGAGTTCAGCACGAAGGGCGCGGCGATCAGCGCTGCGACCAGCACCGCCGACCACAGCCATACCGGCGGGGAATCGACGAGGGTGACGAGTTCGCCGTAGGTCTGCTTGAAATCGCCGGTGCGCATCGCTCAGACCCTCTCGATGTCGCGTTCGCCGAAGATGCCGAACGGGCGGATCATCAGCACCACGATGATCATCGCAAAGCCCGCGACTTCCTTCATGCCGGAGCCGACATAGCCGCCGGCGAGATTCTCGGTGATGCCGATCAGGAGGCCGCCGAGGCCGGATCCGAGCACGGCGTCGAGGCCGCCGAGGATGGTGGCCGGAAACGCCTTCAGCCCGAGCTGGAACATCGCCGGCGACAGGTCATAGGACAGCGCAAAGAACACGCCGCCGATCCCGGCGATCACGGAGGAGGCCGCCCAGGCCAGCGCATGGACTCTGGTGGCGCTGATGCCCATCAGCAGCGCGGTGCGGTCGTCGGCGGCGACGGCGCGCATCGCGACGCCGATCTTGCTGTAGCGGAAGAACGCCCAGATCGCCGCGAGCAGCGCGAGAAGCGTGACGATGACGGCAATCTGCCCGGTGCGCACGCCGATCGAGCCGATCCGCACGATGGTGCGGCCGAAGCCGACGTCGAGGCCATGCGGATAGGCGTCCCAGATGAAATTGATCGACGAGCGCAGGATCACGGCGAGGCCAATGGTCACCATGACGGTGGCGAAGACCGGCTCGCCCAGCATCGGCCGCATCACCACGCGCTCGATGACGAGGCCGAGCACGACGGCGGCAAGGATGGCGCCGAGCGCCACGACGAAGACATTGCCGCTGACCGTGGTCGAGATGGTCCAGGCGATATAGGCCGTGATCATGGTCATTTCGCCCTGCGCGAAATTGACCAGGCCGGTGGATTTGTAGATCACCGCAAAGCCCATCGCGATCAGGCCATAGATGGCGCCGATCGCAAGGCCGGAGATCAGCAGCTGGATCAGATACTGCATCAGCCCTCCGCCTGGTAGATGATGGCGAGTTCGCGCGCGAACTTCTTCTCGATCATGGCGCGGCGCACCTTCTGCGTGGCGGTCAGTTCGCCGTCGTCGTGGTCGAGTTCCTTCTCGAGGATGGCGAAGCGGCGGATGTTCTCGACGCGCGCAAAGCGCTTGTTGGTCTCGTTGACGATGCGCTCGACGAGGTCGTGCACTTCGGGCAGTTGCGACAGCGACTTGTAGTTGGTGTAGGGCAGGGCCTTGTCGCGGGCCCAGCGGCCGACATTGTCGAAGTCGACCTGGATGATGGCGCCGAGATATTTCTTGGCCTCGCCGACCACGATCGCTTCCTTGATGAATTCGGAGTCCTTCAGCGCGTTCTCGATCTCGGAAGGCGCGATGTTCTTGCCGCCGGCGGTGATGATGATCGCCTTCTTGCGGTCGACCACGGTGATCTCGCCATTGTCCATGACCTCGACGATGTCGCCGGTGCGCAGCCAGCCGGCGGAATCGAGCGTGGCGGTGGAGGCCTTCTCGTCGAGGAAATAGCCTTTGAAGACGCCGGGATTGCGCAGCAGGATCTCGCCGTCGCTGTCGAGCTTCCATTCGGTGTGGAGCAGGGGCAGGCCGCAGCCGCCGAGCCGGTGATGGCTGCCGGTCTGGATGAAGGCGACGCCGCCGCTTTCGGTCAGTCCATAGCCCTGCGACACCGGGCGGCCGACGATGTCGAAGAAGCGCAGCGTCTCCGGCGAGATCGAGGCGCCGGCGCAGAGGCGGTGACGGCTGCGGGCGAGCCCGAGATGGCGCTGGATGTTGCGGAACAGCAGGATGTAGAGCAGCGCGTAGCCGAGGCGGTCGAGCCAGGTAGTCGGTCCCGTTCTGCCGCCGGTCCGACAATTTGCGGCCCCAGGCGAAACAGGCCTTCGACAAATCGCTGCCGCAGCCGGCCGCTCTCGCCGAGCCTGAACAGGAAATTCTGCTGCAGCTTTTCGTAGATGCGGGGAACGCCGACGAAGAAGGTCGGCGCGATCTCGCGGATGTTGAGCGCGACCGTGTCGATCGATTCCGCAAAGCTGACGGTGCCGCCGAGCACGAGCTGCATCACTTCGGAATAGCAGCGTTCGGCGACGTGGCAGAGCGGCAGGTAACTCACCGATCTCGAACGGCTTTGTCGGCGATCCCGACCGCCTCGGCATAGATGTACGACGGCATAGATCAGGTTGCGATGCGTCAGCATCGCGCCCTTGGGCGGACCTGTGGTGCCTGACGTGTAGACGAGGATACAGACATCGTCGGGCGAGGCCTGCGCAAATCAGCCGGTCGAGCCTCGTCATTGGCGTCGGGGTTTTCGAGCGCGTAGCGCTTGCCGCGTTCGCAGAGCTTTTCGAACGACATCAGTTGCGACTGGCCGTAGTGCCGCAGGCCCTTCATGTCGACGCAGACGATGGCCTCCAGCGCCGGCAGGCCGTCATTGTTGGCGATGGCGTCCAGGACCTTGTCGGTCTGCTCCTGGTCGCCGGATGATGACCACGCCGCGCGCCTGAGTGCCGGACGATATATTGCAGCTCGACCCAGGGATTGGTCGGATAGATGCCGACCGCGATCGCGCCGATCATCTGGGTGCCGAGATCGGCGTAAAACCATTCCGGCGTATCCTCGCCCGCGATGGCGACGCGGTCGCCGGGTTTGAGCCCGAGCGACAGCAGGCCGAGCGCGACGGAACGCGCGGTCTCGTAATAATGGCTCCAGGAATAGCGGTTCCAGATGCCAAAATCCTTCTCGCGCAGCGCGAGCTTGTCGCCATGCAGTTCGGCCCGCTTTCGAAGCAGTTGCGGAATGGTGATCGCGGCATTCTGCAGCGTGGTCCGCAACGACGTGGTGTCGGGGCGGACGATGCTCTCGGCCGAACCCGCCTGCATCAGTCGGATGCGCTGTTCGCATGGTGTCGAGGGTGGACATCATGCACCCACCTGTCGCAAGCGCTTCCGCGCGGTGGCCGCCGAGATAGGCTTCCGTCACGGCCGGATCGCGCCGCACTTCGGCGGGCGTGCCTTCGGCGATCTTGCGGCCGAAATTCAGCACATGAACGCGGTCGGAAATATCCATCACGATCCGCATCTCGTGCTCGATCATCAAGCACGGTGATGCCAAGATCGTCGCGGATATCGAGCACAAAGCGGGCGATGTCCTCGGTCTCTTCCTGGTTCATGCCCGATACCATTTCATCGAGCAGCAGCAGTTTCGGCTCGCAGGCCAACGCCCGCGCCAGTTCGACGCGCTTCTGCTGGCCGTAGGACAGCGTGCCGACGATGGCGTCGCGGATGTGCTCGATCTCGAGGAATTCGATGATGTTCTCGACCCGCTGCCGGGCCTCGATCTCCTCGCGGCGGGTGCGGCCGAAGAAGATCACGGCATCGAGCACGTTGGAGCGCAGATGGGTGTGCCGGCCGGTCAGGATGTTCTCGACCACGGTGCCGTGCTTGAACAGCGCGAGGTTCTGAAACGTCCGCCCGATCCCGATCGCCGCGAACCGCGACGGCGAGACGGTCGCAAGATCGGTGCCGTCGAACAGGATGCGGCCGCCGCTTGGCCGCAGCACGCCGGAGATCATGTTGAACAGCGTGGTCTTGCCGGCGCCGTTCGGGCCGATCACGCTGCAGATTTCGCCTGACGGTCACATCAAGGCTGACATCGGCAACCGCCTGCAGGCCGCCAAAACGCTTGCTGAGATTTTCGACGCTGAGCAGGGCGGTCATGACAGCCACCGCTTTGCGCCGCTTGTAATGCTTGACGTCGCGCAGGCTCTTGCGCCCCGAATTGGAGACGCCGAGATAGAATTCCTGCACGTCCTCGTTCGACGCCAGCTTTTGCGCCGTGCCGTCGAGCACGACGCGCCCGGTTTCCAGGATGTAGGCGTAGTCGGCGATATCGAGCGCGCGCTGCGCGTTCTGCTCGACCAGCAGCACCGTCATCTTCATCTCGTCGCGCAGTTTTGCGATCACCTCATAGATGCGGTCGATGATCAGCGGCGCGAGGCCCAGCGACGGCTCGTCGAGCGCCAGCAGCACGGGATCCGGTCATCAGCGCGCGGCCGATCGCCAGCATCTGCTGCTCGCCGCCGGACATGTAGCCTGCGATCTGGTCGCGCCGTTCGAACAGGCGCGGGAACAGCGCGAACACTTTTTCGCGCCGCTCGCGCGCTTCCGCTGCGGTCCTGGTGTAGCCGCCCATCTGCAGGTTTTCGTCGATGGTCAGCGCCGGAAACACGCGGCGGCCTTCCGGCACCTGCACGATGCCGCGCCGTACCAGCTCATCGGGCGCGAGACGATGCACTTCCTCGTTGCGGAACCGGATCGTGCCGTTCTCGATCACGCCTTCCTCGGTGTAGAGAATTCCCGACATCGCCTTCAGCAATGTCGACTTGCCGGCGCCATTGGAGCCGAGCAGGGCGACGATGCCGCCTTCGGGAACCGCAATGCTGACGTCGCGGATCGCCTCGATGGCGTTGTCGTAGACGATGCGGATGTTGCGGAATTCGAGCAGGCATGACGGATCAGGCGCTGCCTGCGCGCCGCTGATATCCGCCTGCGTCGGGATCGTTGTCGGCATCGCGCTCACACCCGGCTCGGCTGCGGCATGCGCGGCCGCTGCGCCAGGATCGCGTCGGTGACGATTTTCGCGGTTTCGGCGCAGGCTTGCGTGCCGCCATTGCCATATTGCTTCACCGCGTCGCCGACGCACCACAGGCCGCTCGATGCCGGTCTCGCGCGGCAGATCGTAGCCGGCGCAGCTGCGCTGGCGCCGGCCAGTCGTCGCGCATCACCCGGATCGACAGGATCTTGGCCTGGCAAAATTCGGAAACTGCTCGCGCAAATCCGTCAGCGCCAGTTCGACTCTCGGCGTCAGGATCGAAATCGCCGAGCGCCGGGATCGGCACCGGCGTAGGCGACATAGAGATGCCAGCCTGGCGGCGCGAGTTCAGGGCAGGTCGCCGTGAGGTTGGCCATGTTGCAGCAGCCGCGCGCGTCTTGCCGAAGGTCACGATGCCGGGATGGGAGATCAGCGGCTCCGGCTGGCGATATTGATGACGATGTTGGCGGCGGGCGTGAGCCCGCTGCGCACCTGCTCGACATAGGCGGGCGGGAAGGCGGCCTCGCCGCCGAGCGCAACGGTGGTCTTCGGGGCCGGCATTGCTGATGACGAGATCGGTCTCGATCCGCACCTTGCTGACCGTCGCGAACAACCGTGACGCCGTCGACGCGGCCGTCGGTCGTGTGAATCTGCACCGCCGGCGTCGACAGCCAGATATCGCCATTGCGCTTGATCGCGGTTCGCGAGCGCGTTCCAGACGCCGATCGTGCCCTGCGGGCAGAAGCCAAACCGCTTGAAGGCGCCCTTGCTGGTGAAATAGGTCAGGAAGGCGCGCGCCGGCAGTTCGTCGGCGTTGCAGGCAAAGATCGCCGCGCAGAGGTTGCGGAAGATCGCGTGCACCGAGGCGTTGCTGGTGTAGGTCTTGAGCCAGTCCTCGGTCGATTGCCGGCCGTCGGGAAGGTTGCCGGAACGGGCGTCGGCGAATTTCTCCAGGATGCGCGAGGCCTGCTTGGTCAGTTGCCCGAGCAGCAGCGACCAGCCGCCGCGGCCGACATCGATCAGCTTGCCGTCGATAAAGAAGGAGCTGGCGGGCTCGGGCGTGCGGATATCGAGCGGCGCGCCGACGGTGTTGAAGGTCTCCTCGAATACCCCGCCCAGTTCGATCGCGATCGCGCCGATATTGACCGTAAAGCCGTCGATCTGCTCGGTCGAGGCGCGTCCGCCGATCCGCTCCTTGTCGTCGACGACGAGGGTATGAAGCCCGGCATGGGCGAGCCGCGCCGCGGCGCAAAGCCCGCCGGCACCGGCCCCGATCACGACAGCATCCGCACGAACGACCGTCATTCCACCTCCCAAAGCGCGCTGCACGGTTGATCCGGGCTGTCCTTGATTTAGATCATTGTATTATAATCCGACTGGCCGTTCAAATAATTTTTGCGATAAGGGCGATGCGGTCGGATTGAGCCGCAGGTCGGGCCGAACCGGCGGCTGGACGAAGCGCCGATACCTGAAAAAGGGCTGCTGAATCAGCTAAGCATGTCCTTGGGAATACGAGCTAAAGCTGAATGGAAGCGGGCAATATCCGATGGCGCGAACACGCTCTGAAAACTACGACGGCATCCATCTCGGCATACTGACCAATGCCGCCCGGTTGTTTTCGGCCCAGGGCTATATGCGCGCCTCGATCGCCGACCTTGCGGATGCCTGCAAGCTGTCGCGCGGCGCGCTCTATCATTATTTCGACTCCAAGGAAGCGATCCTGTTCGCGATCCTGGACGCCCATATCCGGGAAATGATCGAGCATGTCGAAACGGCCGTGGCGGCCGGCGGCCCGACGCTGACGCAGTTTCAAAACGTCATTCGCGCGATCGTCGAGGTCAACGCCAAATCGCCGCATGAGCAGCGCGTGCTGATTCACGACCTCTCATTCCTGAACGAGGATGAGCAGCAGGCCATCAAGGATCTCGAGCGGCAGCTGGTCGATATCGTCACCGATCTTCTGGTCAGGCTCGACGCCGAGGGGCGAGATCGTCAAGCGCACCAAGAAGATCTACACGATGATCCTGTTCGGCATCATCAACTTCACCTACACCTGGTACGATCCCAAGGGCGGGATCGGCCCGCAGGAATTCGCCGACATGGCGGTCGAACTTGTTCCTGCACGGGTTCGCGCCGGGTGACGCCACGGAAATCTCGCGGTCAGCGCACCAGGCGTGCAGAACGTCTGAGCCGGGCCGCAGCCGTCAGCAGTTGCCCGCGATATGGCCAGAGATCGCAGTCAGGTCATTTACGGCTTATCGAAGCAGCTCGCGGGCAATGACCACGCGCTGGATCTGGTTGGTGCCTTCGTAGATCTGGGTCAGCTTGGCGTCGCGCATCATGCGCTCGACCGGATAATCCATGGTGTAGCCGTAGCCGCCGAAGATCTGGACGGCGTCGGTCGTCACCTTCATGGCCATGTCGCTGCCGACGCACTTGGCCATGCTGGCGAGCACGTTGAGGCGTTTCCAGTCGCCGGCATCGCCGGCGCGGGCGCATTCATAGACGAGGGCACGCGCAGCCTCGATCTGCATGGCCATGTCGGCCAGCATGAACTGCACGCCCTGGAACTCCGAGATCGACTTGCTTGAACTGCTTGCGTTCCTGGCGTAGGCGACGCACGCGTCGAGCGCGCCCTGCGCCAGCCCGACGGACTGGGCGCCGATGGTCGGGCGGTTGAGGTCGAGCGCGCGCATCGACGCCCGGAAACCCTTGCCTTCTTCCCCGACCAGATTCTCCGCAGGGACGCGGACATTGTCGAAGAAGATCGGCGTGTTCGGCGCGCCGCGGAAGCCCATCTTGCGCTCGTGGCGTCCGAACGAGATGCCTGACATCTTCTTCGGTTCGACGATGAAGGCGCTGATCCCGTCGGCGCCCGGGGCGTCGCTGGTCCGCGCCATCACCACGATGTAGTCGGCGACGACGCCATAGCTGCACCATTGCTTGCGGCCGTTGAGGACGTAGCTGTCGCCGTCCTTCCGCGCACGCGTGTTGATCGCGGTGACGTCGGAGCCGGCTTGAGGCTCGGATATCGCGATCGCCGTGACGACGCCGCCCTTGGCGATGATCGGCAGGTATTTGGTCCGCTGCTCCTCGGAGCCGAAGTGAAGCAGCGGCATGATGAACATGGTGTTGAGTGCTGCGATCGAGGCGCAGGCCGGCGAGACCCTGGAGATCTCCTCACGGGCGAGGCAGGCCATGGTCAGGTTGCCGTTCGGACCGCCGTAGCGTTCCGGCACCCAGAGCTGCATCAGCCCCATCTCGCCGAACAGCTTCACGAGTTCGAGCGGGAAGCGGTCGGTTCTCGTCGATCTCGGCCGCAATCGGCGCGACGTGCTTTGCGACCATCTTCCGCACGGTGTCGCGGAACGCGATCTGCTCCTCGGTGAAGCTCATGTCGATCCCTGGGCCATCTTTTTTGCCGGAAGCCCAAAAGGGACTTCCATTGAATGGGTGATCCATTTAATAATTCACCGCATGAGCACCAAGTCAAGCCCTCGCGCGCCCGCCCGTCCCAGGTCCTCGTCGGCCAGTCGGCGCGAACGGGTCCCCGATCACCGCGCGGCCGGAGCGCCGGCCGCGCCGAAATTCCGCCCGATCCACACGCGGCGTGCGTTCGAGGAAATCTGCGAGACGCATCCGCGAGCAGCTCGCGCTCGGCGTCCTCAAGCCGGGCGACAAGCTGCCGCCCGAGACGCGATCTGGCCCAGCAGCTCGGCGTCAGCCGCAACGTCCTGCGCGAGGCCTTGCGCAGCCTCGAAATGGCCGGCGTGCTTCGGCTGCAGAAGGGCGTCAAGGGCGGAGCCTTCATTCAGGAGGGCGATACCGAGCCGCATGAACGGCGTCATGCGCGATATGCTGAGTCTCAGGAACGATCTCCGTGCGGGAATTGTCGGAAGCGCGCGTTCACGTTCTCGATCTCGTGGTGCGGCTGGCCTGTGCCAATGCGCGAAAAGCCGATCTCGACGCGCTCGAGGCCAATATTCGGCGCACCGAGGATGCGACGCGGGAAGGGCGGCTGCTGGACCGCGTCGAATGCTCGCGCGAGTTCTACAAGCTGCTCGCGGCGTCGACCGGAAACAAGGTGATCGCCATGATCATGGATTCGGTCACGGAAATTCACATGCGCTTCGTCTACGCCAAGGTCTCGTCGAGCGGCGTCGCGATGGCGCGGCTGGCGGAAAAGCGGCGGCAATTCCTGGCGGCGCTGGGTGAACGAAACGTTGCGACGGCGACGCGCCTGATGCGTACCCATCTGGAATCCGTGCAGCGGATGCTGGAGCAGGATCCCGGCGCGATGTCGCTTCACGTCGCGTTGGCGGAGGTGCAGCCCGGAATGCGCAGATAGCAGAGGGTGGCTCGATCCACGCTCGAACAATACATAACAACGGAGGAAAACGTGTCCCAGATACGCCAGATACGAATGCATGACGGTCGAGGTCGCGGACAAGGTCGCGACCGTGACCTTGAACCGGCCGCAAGCACGCAACGCCATCAATCAGAAGCTGATCCGCGAACTGCGGACCATCTGGGACGATTTGGCCGACGATCACGCCGTCAACGTCGTGGTGCTGACCGGCGCGGGCGACTTCTTCAGCGTCGGTGGCGACGTGAAGGCGATGTCGGAGCGGCCGGGCGGCGACGTCCTCGAAGAGAGGGAAATCCACGACCCCATGATCAGCCGCCGTGCCGTGACCCGCCAGCTCGAACTCGACAAGCCGATCATTGCGGCGATCAACGGCGACGCCATCGGCCTCGCCGCGACCCACGCGCTTCTTTGCGACATCACGGTGATGGCGGAGGACGCGCGCATCGGCGACACGCACGTCTCGCGCGTCGGGCTGGTCGCCGGCGACGGCGGCACCGTGATCTGGCCGCTGCTGATCGGCATCAACAAGGCCAAGGAGTACCTGATGCGCGGCACCCTCCTGAAAGGCAAGGAGGCCGAGCGGATCGGGCTGGTCAATCATGTCGTGCCGCGCCGCGGAGGTGCTCGCCAAGGCCCGCGAGATCGCGATCGAACTCGCCAACGGTCCGACCTGGGCCATTCGCTGGACCAAGCTGTCGATCAACCAGATCGTCAAGGATCGCGTGAATATGATGCTCGAGGCCTCGATGGCGCTCGAGCAGGTGACGTTCGCGACCGCCGACCACAAAGAGGCGACCATGTCGTTCAAGGAGAAGCGCAAGCCGAAATTCGGTCAGGCATAGTCTCTCATGGATGCGACCGGGCTTCCGAGCGACGATACCGCCGAGATGCTTCGGGATTCCTGCGCGGGTTTCTCGGAGGCGCATTGGGCGCAGGCGGTGCGAAAGGAAGCCCGTCGGCGGACGATATCTCTGCGATCTGGCGCAAGCTCATCGGGCAGGGGTCGCCGCGCTGGGCTCCGGCCGCGACGAAGGCGGCCTTCGCGAAATCCTGGTGGTGATGGCGGAACTTGGCCGCGCCGCATGTCCGGCGCCGATGTGGTCGACCGCGCTGGCCAATCTTGCGCTCTCGGGATCAACAGGCCGACGGCGCGGTGCGAACTGCTGGAAAAGCTGCACGCCGGCGCAGCGGTGGCCGCATTCTGCTTCGGCGCCCGCGATCCTGATGCGAGGCGCGGGCTCGATCCGCATCGATGGCCGGCGCGCAACGGGTGTGCTTCGCTTCGTCGAGGCGGCCGGCGCCACGCATCTTCTGGTGGCCGTCGACGCAGTCCGCACTTGCCCTCGTCCAACTGGATGCTCCGGGCATCGTCTGGCGCCGACGCGCGCCATGGGCGCCTGGGGCTCTGTCGAGGTGCGGCTGAATTCGGTACCGCTGACGCTTCTTCCGCTGGAAAGCGGCGACCTCGACGATCTCCGCCTCAAGGCCCAGATCGCCTTGCTGGCGCGGGCACATGGCGCGGCCCGGCGGGCGTTCGAACTGGCCGTGGACTACGCCAAGGAGCGTCACCAGTTCGGGCAACCGATCGGAAAGTTCCAGGCGATCCAGCACAAGCTCGCGAACTGCCTCGATCGCGCTCGAAGGCGTCCAGCCTCGTCCTGGATCATGCGGCCAGGCTGCACGACACTGGCGACCGCAACTGGCGCTATTTCGCCGATTGCGCGGTTGCCTTCGGCGGCGACGCGCTGCGGCGCGTTTCGCTCGAGACCCAGCATACGTTCGGCGCCATCGGCTATGCCGAAGAGCACGAGGCGCGCGCAACATTTCAAGCGCGTGCATCTCGGATACGGTCGCACTCGGTGGGGCGCCTGATGCGCGGCGGAGGCTGGCTTCGTACCTGCTGGATCGCGGCGGCGCGCCGCTGCCGCAATACGATCTCGGTCCGGCCGGCAACGAGTTGCGCGAGCAGGTGCGGCGATGGCTCGATCAGAACTGGTCGGGAGACAGGAAGGCCACGTTCGACGAACAGCCATTCTAAAAGCGCGAGTTCGACGCCGACTTCGCGCGCGATATCGGCAAGACCGGATGGATCGGCCTCGGATGGCCAAAGGAATTCGGCGGCCGAGGCGCGTTCTCCGCTGGAGCAGATCGCATTCATGGAGACCGATGGAGCAGGGCGAGGCGCCGCGGATCGGCGCGTCGATCCAGGCCAACGCCCTGATGATGTTCGGCACGCCGGCGCAGCAGCAAAAATACCTGCCGGAAATCCTGCGTGGCGAAGCCATGCACGGCATGGGCTACGGCGAGCCCCAGGCCGGCTCCGATCTCGCGGCGCTGCGCACCAGCGCGGTGCGGGACGGCGAGCACTGGGTCATCAACGGCCAGAAGATCTGGACCACGACCTGGTGGGGCAAATACATGTTTCTTGCGGCGCGAACCGACAGGGATGCGAAGCCCGCCGCACGCCGGCATCAGCATGTTCATCGTCCCGATGAATGCGCCGGGCATTACGATCCAGCCGGCGACGCACGATGTACGACGGCATCGTTTGCCAACATCTTCTACGACGACGTTCGCATTCCCCTGGAAAACATCGTCGGCGAGGTCAATGGCGGCTGGAAGGTGCTGACGGGCGCGCTCGCCTTCGAGCGCGGTCTGGTCGGCGGCGGCATCGTGCTGAAGGTGGCCCACGCCTTCGAACAACTGCGCCGGCATGTCATGGCGACCGAGAGGGCGATAGGCCACCGCCCGGCGATGATCCGATCGTGCGCGACAAGATGGCGACGCTGGCCTGCGAAATCGAGGTCGGCCGGCAACTGATGATGCATTGCGCCGAACTCGCGGCCGATGGCGTGACGCCGCCGGAATATGGCGCGATCAGCAAGGTCTTTTCCGGCGAGCTGATGGAGCGCTTCGGCGAGGCGGCGCTCGACATTCTCGGGATGCGCGCCGCCGTTTCCGAGCAGATGCCGGGCGCGATCGACAATGGCCGGTTTCGAGCAGAACCTGCGGCATTCGCTGATGTGGGTCGATCAGCATCGGGACCAACGAGATACAGCGCAGCCTGATCGCCCAGCGCGGGCTCGGGTTGCCGAGATAGGAGCAGACAGCATGCAGGACCAAACATCGACATCGCCCCTCGAGGGTGTGCGGGTGCTGGATTTCTCCATCATGCTGGCTGGGCCTATTGCGCGCGGCTGCTGGCGGATGTCGGCGCGGAAGTGATCAAAATCGAGCCGCCGGAAGGCGACGAGATGCGCCTGCGTGCGCCGGTGCGTGACGGCCACAGTGCCTATTTCCGGCCAGCTCAATGCCGGTAAGCGGAGCATCGCGCTCGACCTGAAATCGCCCGAAGCGATCAAGCTCGTGCATCGCATGGTCGAAAACACCGACATCCTGGTCGAGAATTTTCGACCCGGTGTGATGGAGCGCCTGGGTCTCGGATATGAGGCGTTGCGAAAGATCAATCCGAAACTGATTTACTGCTCGATCTCCGGCTACGGCCAGACCGGTCGCGCAGGCCGAGCGCGCCGCCTATGCGATGATCGTTCATGCCGAGAGCGGCTTCGACCGCGCCGCTGATGCGGTATGCCGGCGACCGCGACCGGCCGGCGGCGGGTGCGGTGTTCGTCGCCGATATCCTCGGCGGCATTTTCGGTTCTCTGCCATTCAGACGGCGATGGTGCAGCGGGCGCGCACCGGCGAAGGGCAGCGCATCGATGTCGCCCTGATGGACTGCATGCTGAACCTTCTGGTGTATGAGCTGCAGGAAGGCGCAGTTCTCAAGCCGATGCCGCGGCCGACTTACGGGCCCGTGCGCGCCAGGGACGGCGACATCCTGATCGCGCCGGTGTCGGCGCGCAACTTCGCGCGCACTTCGCGACCTGACCGGCCTGCCGGAGCTTTCTATCCGACCCGCGGTTCACATCCGGTGCCGGCGCGCGGCGCGCGAACTGGACCGCCATGATGCAGGTCATCGAAAAGATGGACCATGCAACACACGATGGACGAATGCCTTGCCATGCTCGATCAGGCCGGCATTCCGAGTGCGCCTGCTTCGTGACCCGGCCGAGGCGCTGGGCGGGATCCCGATCTGGCCGATCGCGGTGCATTCGCGCCGATCGCTGACGCCTGCCGGCGAATTCAAGGGCGTCAACGCCCCGTGGCCGGATGTCGGGCGCGCGTAGCGCGATCGGGCGGAAATTCCATCGATCGGATCGCACCGCGCACGACGTCCTCGCAGCGCGTGCTCGAGGACTGTCCGCGCGATGAGATCGCCAAGACAGCCGCCTCCGGCGCGTTCGGGAAGGTCGCCGGTGACAGGCAGCGGAATGACGCCGGTCCGGAGGAAGACTGCATCGAGAGACAAAGACAACGACCTGACGGGAGGATCGACGTGAAACGATTTGATTTCTTCGCTCTTGCACTCGGGCTCGTGGTGCTTGCCGGACCTGCCGACGGCGGGACAATTACCCGTCGCGGCCGATCCGGCTCATCGTGCCATATCCCGCCGGCGGCTCGACCGACATCATGGTGGCGCGCTGCGGGAGCCGATGGCGAAGATCCTCGGCCAGCCGCTCATCATCGACAACCGCGGCGGCGCGGCAGGCACGACCGGCGCCAACGAAGCCGCACGCGCCGGATGCGGATGGCTACACGCTGCTGTTTGCGAACAACGGGCCGATCTCGATCGCCCCGCTGCTGCAGAAGGGCGTCGATTTCGATCCGCTGAAGAGCTTTGCGCCGGTCTCGCGCTCGTCTCAAGGCGCCGCTGGTTCTGGTTGCGAGCGAAAAGGTGCCGGCGAGCGATGTCGCCGGCCTGATCGCCTACGCCAAGGCGCAGAGCAAACCCTGCTGTATGCGACCGCCGGGCCCGGTTCGCTCGGTCATCTGAGTACGGAGCGCTTTCACTCAATCAGGCCGGGTTACAGATGGTCCACGTTCCCTACCGCTGGCCAGGCGCCGACGACGCTTGCGATCTTCACAAGCGAGGTCGATATCTTGCTCACAACCACGTCCGACACGCTGAACGAGCATATCCGCTCCGGCAGGGTGAAGCTGCTCGGCGTTTCTGTCGCCTGGAACCTCTGCGGTTGCTCCGGGTGCCGCGCCCATCGGCAATGTCCTGAAGGGTTTTCAGGTCGAAACGTGGTTCGGGATCCTCGCTCCCCGCTGGCACGCCGCCTCAAGTCATCGGCAGAAGCTCAACGCCGCGATCAGTGCGACGTTGGCCGCAGCCGCAATTGCGCGATCGCTTCCTCGGCCTACGGCGTGGAGGCCGCGGCCAGTACCGCCGAACTGTCCGCCATCGTGCGGCGGAGATTCCTTCGTGGCGCAAGGTGATCGGGGATCGTAATGTCAAGGCCGAGTAGCTGCCGGCAGAGACTGCTACCATTCTCCGGAAGACAACGAAATGACTCTTGGTCCAAGGGGACCCGACGTACGCCAAGCGTGGAGAAGAGTTCCCGGCTGGAGAATCCATAGTGATCTCATTTCAAGAGTCGCATTACTGCTTCGACCTCCACTCGACATTCGCTGGAAACGGATGCCATTCCAGCAGCCGAACGGGCGTGTTGACCGGCATCACTCAAGACGTTGACCAGAAGCTGTGAACATCCTTCCATAACGCGTGCGTGGTCGCAAAATCGGGGGTGGCATTCACCATGCCGAATACCTTCAAGAACTCGACATGATCAAGTGAGCCTGTAACTGACCCTCGCAATCGAAAGAAGATGCATGCCGCAGGGGCTTGGCGTGTTGCAAATGGTATGAGCGAATTGCGCGACTGCGTTTTTGAGGCAATTTCTTTGGCATCGCGGGAACCGTGACCCCGTAAGCATGAGTTGGCGGGTGTGTTCCAAAAAGCAATTTAAGCGCCGCTTATGTAGATTGTGAGTTACCGGCACGGTAATCTTAGAGCGTGGGCCGCCGTTTCTCTATTTCGAGTCCGACCGACCGCTTCTGGCGCAATACGTAACTGAACGAAGTACGCGC
>ERZ1370068.6971-contig-5919_pt1 | contig 41818 bp, 64 predicted proteins | sample MGYA00561227_ERZ1370068 | MGnify/ENA primary metagenome ERZ1370068 (study PRJEB38410, sample SAMEA6850437) | metagenome | study: Metagenomic assessment of the ecological functions of the soil: analysis of the soil microbiota associated with the... | reverse complement strand
GGTTACGGCATTGCTTTGCTGGGAATCCCAGCCCGAGAAAAACTGTTCAGGACCACCGCTCCCGGAGCCACAGGGCCTCATGTTACCCGTGCCGTCGAGATCGGCTATGGACAGTCCGGGGCGCGAAGCGCAGCCGCCACGCGGTTCGACTGACTGCGCGCGCGGTCCACCGATCTCGAGCGCCGTCCGCCGACCATGTTCGGCGTCATCAAGCGCGCCCTGTTCCCGCGCGACGGATCCGCCATCCGATTCTGGATATTGGGCCCAGCCGCGCTGCGTGCGCAGGGCGGGCAACGACGACCGTAGGGCCCTCGTGCTCCGCATCCCCAGGGTGCGTCAGGGACAGTCCGGCAAGCGGCGGCCCGGCGGAGTCAGTATGTGTCAGAGCATGATGACGATGGTCAGGTTGCAGGACTCGGGTCGGGCTTGCGGCCCCAATTACCCCTCTAATATCAGCCGGTTATAGATCATCATGCTTGACGTGACGTTCGGCGTCTGGCTCGTCGCTTGCACCCTGTGCTCTTCCGGTGGAGCGGGGCGACACGAGTGCGATGCGTACTCAAAGCCTGCACCTCGACAGAGGCAATCTGAACACGTCGAATCCTGAGGCCGGTGAAAGCGTCACGATGATCGGGAGAATCGACCAGGCGCACCCGGCCGTCGTCTACGGATTGCTTGCTGCTCTTCTGGCGGCTGTCTTCGTGCCGATGTCTCTCTTCAGGCTTGTCGACGGCGATGAGGGCATCGTACTCTGCTCGTCTCTCGGCTTGTCGCCGAAGGCCAACTGCCATACCAACGACTTCTACTACCCGCAGATGTACCTGCTCCCGTACGTCTACGGCGGCTGGATGAAGGTCGTCGGCTTTTCCTGGTACGCGGCCCGCCTGCTCTCCGCGGTCTTTTCGGTCCTCCTGGGGCTCCTCGTTTATCGGCAGGTTGCGAACTTGGCGCGCTCCCGCGCCTGGGGGTGCTCGCAGTCGTCCTCTTCGCGACCTCGAGCCTCGCGTTCGGCTGGTATCCGCTGGTCAAAACGTTCGTGCTCCTGACGCTCCCTGCTGTTCGCGGCCTACGCGGTGCTCTCGACGCGGTCACGATGGAGGTGGATCGCGAGCGGTCTCTCTTCGGACTGCGCTGCCGCCTGCCGCGTCTCACGTGATCGGCGTCGCCCCGGCATTTCTCATCGAGATGTACCCTCTCCGAGCCAGACCGGCGGGCGCGGCTGATGCAGTTCGGGCGCTTCACAATCGGCTGCGTCGCCGCGCTGCTACCGACCGAGTTCTTCCTGCTCATCGATCCCGCGACGTTCTTCTACAACATTGTGGGCACTCATCTCATTCGAACCGACTACCAACAGTTCAGCTGGTGGGATCAGAAGGCCGCTCGCACCCATGGTCCTGATGGCGCTCGGGGAATCCGAGGGCCTGACGAGCCTGCAGTTCATTCTTCTCTTCCTCGGCAGCCTGGCCGCCTGGGTCTCGAGCACGCTGGCGCGGGAGCGCCTGTCCCTCGCCTCCTCGATCGCAGTGCTCCTGATCCTTGCGAGCTTCGTGCCCACGCCCGTCTACACCCAGTACTTCTGCATGCCGCTGCCCTTTCTCTTGGTCAGCGTCGTTGTCTCTCTGCGCGACGCTCGTTCGCGAGAACGCGACGCCGCAGCTGCGCCATCTGCTCGTATCGCTCGCGGTGGTCTACGTGGTGGTGTCGCCTCTCGACGTGGCTCCGCTACGCGATCAGTGGGCGGATGATCCCGGGGCTGCCCCGGAGCCAGCCCGACAGACTGGAAGCTCTCGACGATCCGAGCAGTCGGCCGGGCGATCGACCGTGAGGCGTCCCCGGGTCGCAAATTGGCGATCAGCCTGTGGCCTGGCTATTTCGTGGAAACGCAGGCGGCGATCCTGCCAGGCATGGAGAATCACTGGGCGCTGACGTACTCAGCGCGTCGCGCCAGGCGATACGTCCAGCGGTTCAAGCTGATGTCCTACCCCGCACTGTTCTGGCACCTCCGTGAGCACACGGCCGACGTCGTCGTCCTCGGCAACTGGACGGACTGGACTTCGAATGGCGCGCTGATCCGTCACCAGGTGCAGCAGAACGGCTACGTGCTGAAAGAGCGGATCGAGCAGGCCGAAATCTACACACTCCCACGCCAGGCGGCCCGGCAGTGAGCGCACGCGCCTTCCGGGACGTTCGCGAGTTCAAGTCGTGGAACGACGCGATGGTCGAGAAGTAATGACGTCGAGCAGTTCCACAACCATCCAAGCCCTGATCCGGTACATCGAGCGCAAGCGGATCCGCCGCATACTCCGCCCTGCTCGCCGCACGCCCCGGGATCGCGTGCTGGAGATCGCGGCTGCGGCGCCGGGCATATTCTGGCCCAGATCCCGAACGCCCGGCGCTTCGGGATCGACCCTCGCCGAGTCATTGCTGGCGAAGGCCGCGCGCCGCCTCGCGAAGCGCGGCGGCCTGGTTCAGGTGACGCCGAGCACCTGCCCTTCCGAGACCGCGCATGGGAGCGCGTCTACTGCTCGGAGGTAGCTCGAGCACATCCCCTCGCCGGGCGGCCGCGCTCGCCGAGATGGATCGGATCGTCGTGGGGAGGCGTCGCCGTCGTCTCCGTGCCGAACGAGCGGCTGATCAACCGGCTCAAGGCGATGCTTCGCAAGAGCGGTCTCTATCGCGCCCTGGTGGGCTCTGCGGTCCGAAGACTATCAGATGCCGGAACGCATGGACGACGAGTGGCACCTGCACGTCTTCGATCTCGCGGGGCTGCTCGCTCTTGATCCCGCCGGGCCTGCGGGTCACGCATGTCGAGGGCGTTCCGTTCCGGTGGCTCCCGCTGCGTTACGTCGTCCGCTGCGAGTCCCGCGACGAGAGGCGGCGTGATGGTCGGAGCCCGAGGGCGTCTCGGTCGTCCTGCCGGTTCTCAACGAGCACGACAACCTGGAGCCACTCCACGCACGCCTCGTCGAGGTGCTCAAGAACCTCGGCCGCGACTACGAGATCATCTACGTCGACGACGGCTCAGCGACGGATCCTGGGACGTGCTGAAGAGCACTCGCCGCCGGCGATCCAGCGTACGTCTGGTCCGGCTGCGGAAGAACTCGGTCAGACGCCGGCACTGTCGGCCGGGTTCGCTCATTCACGCTATCCGATCCTCGTCACGCTCGACGCCGACCTCCAGAACGATCCCCGGCGACATCCCGCGACTCCTCGAGGCGCTGGGCGATTCGCACGACGTCGTCTCGGGGCTGGCGGCGGCAGCGAAACGATCCCTGGCTCTCGCGGCGTCTGCCCTCGAACGTCGCGAACTTCCTGATCCGCGCCGTCAGCGGCGTGCGCCTCCACGACTTCGGCTGCACGCTCAAGGCGTACCGGCGCGAGGTCATCGCGGACGTGAGCTTCTACGGCGACATGCACCGCTTCCTTCCGCGTGCTCGCCGCGTGGGTCGGCGCGCCGCGTGACCGAGATGGAGGTGAACCATCATCCGCGGACTCGGGGCGTGTCGAAGTACGGGCTGACCCGAATCTACAAGCGTCCTCGTCGACCTCATCACGCTTGAAGTTCATCGGCGACTTCTCGTCACGGCCCAACTATATCTTCGGCGGCTTCGGCCTCCTGAACCTCGCCCTCGGCGCCTCGCGTTCGCCGTCGTCGCCTATCGGGCCGCTGGTCCTGCGGACACCTGGAGGCGACACCACTCATCTTCTTGATGGTGCTCTTCGTCATCACGGGCATTCTCTCGCTCTTCATCGGCTTTCTCGCCGACATCGTGATCCGCGGTTTCTACGACACCCAACGCAAGCCCACGTACTACATCCGCGAGACGGTGGGCGTCTACCGGCCAGACTAAGCGTCGTGTGCGGCATCGTCGGCAACGTCTTCGCCCGCGGCGACCGTGCTCCCGATCCGGCTGTCCTGAAGCGGATGAACGATCGGCTCGTGCACCGAGGCCCTGACGACGAAGGATTCTTCCTCGAGGGCCCGGCCGCGCTCGCGATGCGGCGGCTCAAGATCATCGATCTCGCGACGGGCCATCAGCCGATGAGCGGCGAGCACCGGCGCGTCTGGGCGGTCTTCAACGGCGAGATCTACAACTATCGAGAGCTGACGGCCGAGCTCGCCGGGCGCGGCCACACTTTCACGACCCGTTCCGATACCGAGGTCATCGTCCACGCCTACGAGGAGCGGGGCCTCGCTTCGCCTCGTTGGGCGATCTCGAAGGGATGTTCGCGTTCGCGCTCTGGGATGCCCAGGCGCGCACCTTGGTGCTGGCGCGCGACCGGCTCGGCATCAAGCCCCTCTACTATGCCGTGCTGCCCGAGCAGATCGTCTCGCCTCCGAGCTCAAGGCCCTCGTCGAGCACCCGGCGATCGATCGCTCGCTCGACCTGACCGCGTTGTCGCATTACCTCGCCCACGAGTACGTTCCGGCACCGTCGTCGATCTTCCGGTCGATCCGCAAGCTGCCGGCCGGCCACTGGCTCACCTACACCGACGGCCGCGTCAAGGTGGAGCCGTACTGGATGGTCGACTTTCGCCCAGACGCGACCATCGACGCCGCGGAGGCGGTCGAGAAGCTTCGCAGTGCCCTCGATCGCGCCGTGAGCCAGCAGCTGGTCAGCGACGTCCCGCTCGGAGTCTTCCTCTCCGGCGGGATCGACTCGAGCACGGTCGCGGCCTTCGCCGCCCGGCACGTCGGGGGCCGTCTCAAGACCTTCACGATCGGGTTCGAAGATCCATCGTTCGACGAATCCGCGCACGCCCGTCGCGTGGCGAGCGCGCTCGGCACCGACCACCACGAGGAGGTGCTCGACGCCCGTGTCGCGCGCGATCTCGTCGAGCGATTGCCGGACCTGCTCGACGAGCCGCTCGGCGACGCATCGCTGATCCCGACGTTCTTGTCTCGCGCTTCACGCGCCGCTCGGTGACCGTCGCGCTGTCGGGGACGGCGGCGACGAGCTGTTCGCGGGCTATCCGACCTACCAGGCGCATCGTCTCGCTCGGGTCGTCGAGCTGGTCCCGCGCTGGCTTCGGCGGCGGCTTCTCCAGCCCATGGTCGATCGCCTCCCGGTCTCGCTCAATAACCTGAGTCTCGACTTCAAGCTCAAACGGTTCTTCGAAGGCATGAACTATCCCGACGTCGACCGCCACGCCGTGTGGCTCGGCTCATTCACGCCGGCCGAGCAGCAAGAGCTCTTCACGCGCGACGCGCTCGGACGAATCGAGCCGCCGCCGTCCTACGCCGCATTCCGCGAGATCCTCGCGTCCACGCCGTCGGTGCAAGGCCTCGAGCGCATGCTCTACCTCGATCTCAAGGGCTACCTGGGCGAAGGAGTCCTCACGAAGACCGGACCGCGCCAGCATGGCTCTGCTCCCTCGAGGTCCGGGTGCCGCTTCTCGATCAGCGCCTCGTGGAGCTGGCGGCGCGATTGCCAATGAGCCTGAAGCTCCGCGGCCTGACCACGAAGTACATTCTCAAGCGCGCCCTCGCCGGCATTCTCCCGCGCGAGATTCTCGCCCGGCCGAAGAAGGGCTTCGGGATCCCGCTCGGCCAGTGGTTCCGCGGCACGCTTCGTCCGCTGGTACGCGAAGCGCCGCGGAGCCGCCGCGATCCGCCGGGGCGGTGCTCTTCCGCCCGAGACTGTCGAGCGACCTCTCCGAGCACGACGAGCGGGCGACGCGACCACCGGAAGAAGCTCTACACGCTGCTGGCCTTTCAGCTCTGGGCCTCGCGGTACCGTCCGGCATGAAACGCCGCCTGCTCGACTGGCTGGCCTGTCCAGCGCGCCGCGGCCCGATCGCGCTGGCGCGTGCGGTGCCCGATGCCGACGAGTCCGCGAGGGCGAGCTCCGCTAGGGCGCCTGTGGCGCGACCTACCATCGCGGATCGTCCCGCGCCTGCGCCGCCCGCGGTCTCCGTCGAAGCGCTCGATACTGCCGAGCGCTTCGGCTACGAGTGGACTCGCTTCGCCGAGATCCGTCCGGAGTACGAAGCGCAGCGTGCCGGCTGATCGCCCCGGTCGGCCGCCGAAGATTTTGTCGGGCGACGCGTGCTCGACGCTGGCTGCGGCAAGGGCCACGCTCCGCGCCTCGCCGCGAGGTTCGGCGCCAAGGAAGTCATCGGCGTCGATCTCGGCCGGCGGTGGACGTCGCCGCCAGGAACACGGCCGACCTCGACAACGTGCACGTCATCCAGGGAGACCTGACGCGCCCGCCTTTGCGTCCGGAGAGTATGGACCTCATCTACTCCATCGGAGTACTCCACCACCTCCCCGACGCCCGAGGCTGGATTCCAGCGCTCGCGCCGCTCCTCCGTAGCGGCGGACGATTCGTGGCGTGGCTCTATGCCAGCGAGGGAAACGGCTGGGTGTTGGCGCTCGTGGATCCGGCGCGGCGCCTCACGAGCTGCCTCCGCTGCCGCTCGTGAGCGCGCTCGGCGGCTCGTGACGGTGCCGCTGTGCGCGCTGCGCTCGCTCTGCTCCGGCCCGAACACACGCCGGGCTCGCGCGGCTCTCCCCTACAGCAGCTATCTGATGGATCTCGTCCCGTTCCCGTTCCGAGAGGTGCACTCGATCGCCTCTCGATCAGCTCCCGGCGCCCGATCGCGCACTACATGAAGCGCGGTCGCGTGGAGCACTGTTTGACGTCGGCGGATTCGCCCTGAGTCCCTCCGATGGCATCACGCCAACAGCTGGGCGGCGAGCGGCACGCGTGCCAGGTCGCCTAGCCCATCCTCTCTGCGCTCGTCGCGCGTTGGCCTCGACCAGCCGCTGGTCCTCGAGAGACTCCGCGCGTCGCGGCCGCGGTCAGCGCGCAGCATGTGCTCGTGGTGGTGCTCGTGTGCCGAGACTCCTCGTCTCGGCCGCGCTCGTCGCGGTCATGGCGGTGGAGAGCCGGATCAACGCCCACCCGGACGAGGAGCTTCATCTCGTCGCGGGCTTGTATTTTCGCGAGCACTGGCTGCCTCCCGCGGTCGGCGCGCGCGACGCGGCGGCGACGTATCAGCAATGGTGGGGTTCTCTTACCTGACGAGGCGGATATCGTCTACTTGCTCTTCGGCAAGGCCGCGGCCGTCGGGAGCTATGCCGGGCTGAGTCCCGCCCTCGCGATGCGATGGCTTCAGGTGTTGCTGTACTGGGCCCTGATCGCCTGGACGCTTGCGCGAACGCGAAGATTCGCGCGCCGATGCTGCGGCTTCCTGCTGTTGACACCGCAAAGTCTGGTACATCTTTTCGTACATCAACGGCGACGCGCTGCCGTTCGCGCTCCTCACGGTCCTTCTCGTCGAGCTCGGCCGGCCCGACTCCTCTGTTCGTGCCTTCGTGAGCGGGTGTCACAGCCGACACCGAGCCCCGGAGTGTTTGTCGCCGGTGCACTGCTCGGGCTCTCGTGCTCTAAGTTGAACTATCTCGTGAGCGTCGGCTTCGTCGGCTGGGCCGTGCTGTGGCTCGGCATGCGTCGCGGGAAGCGCCTCGCGCTCCTCGCCCTGGTCGCGGCCGCCATTGCGCTCCCGTGGGTCGCGTACCACAGCTGGGTCGAACTGACTTTCGAGACTGGACAGCGGGTCGTCGAATACGCCGGAGCGGGTGGCGGCGCCCGACTTCAAGCCTTCGGGTCAGGGCGCTCACCCATTTCCCTACATCGCGCTCCGGGCCAAGGGCGTCACCTTGTGGCAGGTTCTCACGACGTTGAACTGGGTGGGCTCTCGTTCCGCAGCTTCTGTGGGCTCTACGGCTGGATGAGCTTCGTGGCCGACGAGTGGATGTATGCCGTCTTTGCCGTCCTCTATGCCGCGTTGCTCGCGATGCTCGTCCTGCCGGTCGCCGCGCGAGGCCCGCGACGAGCCCAATTCTTACTGCTGGGCGTCCTGGTCTTCGCCGGCCTGGTGCTGGGGCAGTCGGTCTACCGGTCCTGGGTCTACAATTTCCAGGGACAGGGTCGGTATCTGTTTCCGGTCCTGCCCATGCTGTTCTTCTACTGGCGGACCTGCGAACCGGCCTCGCTCCGCGTCCCTGCACTGGTCGTGATCGCACTGCTCGGAATGCACTCGCTCATGTCCTTCGTGCTGATCGGGCTCGGCGCCCTGACCTGAGCGGTCGGGATGCCTATGCCGCGGCTCTCGGATCTTGCGCTTCAGAGCGTCCTTGAGACGATGCTCGAACACCGTCGCCGCTGACTGTCGGGACCAGAAGACGTTTCGGATCGTGCGCCAGATCCGAGACGGATACAGTCACGTAGCCGATCATGTAGTTGAACAGCATGAAGGAGATCCGGTAGAGCGCGAGCTCGCGCGGCCCCATCACGGGTTGAACGTCAGAGGATTGGTCCGCGTATAGTCGCTGTTCAGCGAGGTGAGCTGCAGGAAGTAGCGATCGCCGAGCTGAATCCGGTTGGCCTCGGTGAGCTCGCGGTAGAGCTCGGACCCCGGGTACGGCGAGAAGATGTTGATGCTCACTTCGTCCGCGCCGCGGGCGGCGAGCATCGAGGCCGTAGCGGATCGTCTGAAACACGTCTCGACGGGTCTCGTGCGGGAAACCCGATGATGAGATTCGTGCGCACGACGATCCCCTGCCGCTTGGCCTCCAGGATCGAGGCCGTGATGCGAGGCAGCTGGATCTTCTTCTTGATCCTCCGGAGCGTGTTCGGCGAGCCGCTCTCCGGGCGCGTACACGAGATAGTGGCAGCCCGTGCGCTGGAGCAGGCTGAGCGTCTCGTGGTCGAGCGCCTCGCTGCGCGTGCCGGACTGGACAGCGACCACTTCAGAGTCGATCCTCGCGGTCCAGGAGCTTGTGCGCAGAACTCGACCGTCCAGCTCTTCTTCGTGATCGCGGTGAGGTCGTAGAGCTGGAGACTCGTGATCCCGTACCGCGCCTGGTACGTGCTCGATCTCGGCGATCACGTCGTCGGGATCGCGCAGCCGGTACAGCGTCGTCCACATCTGTGGGCTCGAGCAGAACGTGCACTGGTACGGACAGCCGCGCGAGATCAGCAGCGGCATGTCGCGCGCCGGAGGTCACGCCGTACGACTTGCCGGCCGCCCAGAACTTCTCGAGGTATCCCTCCGGCCAGTCGGGCCACGGAATACGGTCCAGCTCCCGGATCCGCGGCACGTCGTGGTTCGAGTGGAACTAGCCGTCGCCGTCCGAGGTACGCAATGCCGTTCACCGACTCGAGAGATCGCCGGCCCTCCGATCACGCACTCGAGCACCTCGTAGAAGCGTGTGCTCGCCCTCGCCGCGCACGCACACGTCGAGCGCCGGACAATCGCGCAGGCTGTACTCGGACAGCGCCGTGATGTGCTCTGCCGCCGGCGACAACGACCGCCTTCGGAGACTCCCGGTGGATGGCGGTAATCAAGTCCTCGCTGGACCGGCCACTCCCCGAGAACATCGCCGAGAAGCCGACGACATCGACGTCGCGCGGGATCCGCGCCAGGACGTCCTCGACGGTCAGTCCCCGACAGGCGTAGCCTGGGTGCTCACGCAGCGCCCAGTACCGGTTGAGGCCTTCGCCGATGGCGTCGACGATCGTCGTTGCGTACCCGCTGGGCACGTACGTAGGCGGACACGTATGCGAGGCCGATACACGGCGTCGCCTCGTTGTTGACCGACCGCGCAGTGGAGACGACCGGCCCACGGACCAGGGCGACGCGGAGTTTCGAGGCGGGGGCCGCGCTCATGGCATTGCGACCCAAGATGTGCAACTCGCGGGCCAAAGCAGCGTCGGGCCCTTGCATAATGCTTGATCTGCCAGCACGTCGCTGCCGCTGCTTCTCGAGCCGGTGACACAAAGCACGGCGCCAGCTGACAACCCGAGGACAGAAGCTAGGGGCTCGCGCTGTGCCCCGTGATCGCGATCGCGTCAGATCGATCCGCAAAGTGAACTAGGCCTCGTCTTCCGTCGGCAGTTTCATTTCACCGGCCCGAGCGCCACGGCGGTGCGCGACACGCATCGGCGGGCCGCCTTCGGGCACTCGGTACCAGTGGAGGTAAGGCTCCGGGATGTTGTCCCACGCCGTGTCCGTCGACGGTGACGGCACGCGCGACGTAGTGATTCGTGCCGAGGACGCTCTGAAGCCAGGCGGACTTCCGCTGAGCATCAGCGCGGTGTACCGCCCGACCGCCGAACGCAAAGAAGCTCCGGACGACAATCCACTCCGGTTCCGGCCAGCCCTCGAGAGATCGACCTGACTGGCCGCCGCGAACCTCCAGCCCGGTGTAGAACACGACGATCAGGTCGCCGTACGTGATGAAGACTCGATCGGTCGGCGCCGCTGAGCGAGCGATTTGGTCCACGAGCAGCTCCATGGGGCCGGCGTAGGGCAGTGCGCGAACTCATACAGGAGATTCCCCAATGGGAATAATAGGTCTGCAGCGACGTAAAAGGACCGCTGTCTGGACTCGTCAGGTGACGCGGAAAATACTGAGGGGCGTCGGCACGGTCACGTGAAACAACGCGGTCAGCATGAGGCACGCCGTGATCGGAACGCCCACGAGGCGGCTCCAGCGCGAGCACGCTCGCACACATGAAGGCCAGCATGACGCCGGCGACCGGAAGCAAACCCACGGTATAGCGATAGAAGAACCAGGGTGCCGCCGCGACCACTAACAGGTAGCCGGCCAAGGCTACGACGAGCATGAGGAGTGACCGCCATGCCCAGGACTCGACCAACGGTCGGCGGCAGCTCTCCACGCAAGTGCCAGAAAGAGCGGGGCCGTCACGAACGGGAACGTGTAGCGGTTCGTCATCTCGGAGATAGACACGGACTTGCTGCCAGAACGTAAATAAGCGCGGCTCCGATATGGCCGGGCTGAAGAGGTAGACGGTCGGCGCGTTGAGGACAAGCGACACCGCCTGCTGCCAGGGCGGCGCGCCGCAGGGCCGCTGCGTCGAAGCGGCTCACGAGCACGCAGGGACGAGGGCCACCGCGGTCGCAGCGGCGTTCAGGATACTCGACTGAAAGAGCAGTGTCATCGCCGTCACGAATCCCGCGACAGCACCGCTGTCCGCGCGCCATACCGACGAAGAAGTACAAGACCAGATCGTGCACAGGATTGCGGGGCTGTGGTAACGGCACTGGCGGACATGAAGTATGAACGGAACGGAGGCGCGAGAAGCGCCATCGCGAGGACACCGATCCGCCGGTCGCGGAAGAGCGCCAGGGCCAACGGATAGACGGAGATCACGCAGAGAAGACCGAGCACCGCGAACGGAAGCGCGCGGCGAACGTCGATACCCGAGCACGGCGAAGGCGGCGGCGGCCAGGTACTTGTCGAGCCACGGGGTCCACCGCCACACGTAGTCCGGGCCGTATTCCCGGCCCAACTCCTGGGAGATGACGTTTCGTCCGTCGAAGGCCGTGGGCACGCCCCGGTCCAAAATGCTGCGGCCGAAGCGCGGTCTCCGGCCTCCGTCGATCCAGAGGATACGTTGGTCGAGGGAGAAGAAGATGAGTGACGCGCTGATGAGGACGACGGCCAGCGCCGCCACCGTCACCGCATCGGGCGCCCTCGACGTGACCCGATCCGCGGCGCGGTCGACTACCGACGAGCGCCACCTAGCCGAAGTGATCGAGCGTGCCCGGAGTAGGGCTGCCCAGAACATATCAGCATTATTCAACGGCAGCTGATCGCATCAATCATCAAACATGCAGCACCTCGTCGAACCGGCTGAACACTGCCGACGGGGTCGCGCGATCGACCGCAGGCCGATGGTCGACGCCGAGGCCATTCGAGGAGCCAATGCCCCTGGCGGGGCGCGACGTCGCGAGCGGACCGCCCCAACCGCTAGTGCTCGGTGTTCACATCTCCCCTCGCGGTGCCACCTAAAGGATTGTTTGTTGGCCTCAACGCGCCACGCTATTCCTTGAAGATGGGTTGTGCTCGGCCGTGGGCGCCGGCGCTCGGTGCTCTCGGCCTCGTCGCTCTGCTCGCGGGATGCGGGATGTCTCGGCAGGCCGGAGCGGCGGTGGACGCGGGACGCCGGTCGACGGAACAGGGCGACCTTCTCCAGGCCCTGGAGCACTACCGCACGGCGACGAGGCTCGCTCCGGACTCCGCCACGGCGCAACTGGCTCTGGGAGAGGCCGCCGAAGCCCTCGGAGAGTTCGACGAAGCGCTGAGCGCCTACCAGGCGGCAGCTCGGCGCGCTCCTTCCACGACGACCTGGCTCCGTCTTGGCGAGATGGCCGATCGCATGGGGCAGGTGGACGTGGCGATCCAGTCGCTCGAGCAAGCGTACGGGCCATGGCGCCAGCACGCGTCGCTCGGGCTCAAGGTCGGCGTGGTGGTGCTCGTGACGTGCGTGCCGAGCCACTGGCCGGATCTCTCCCGCGTTGTGGGCGTGTGTCTGCCGACGGCGACCCGGCTCGGCCGCTCGACGTTCCGCTCGTCGCACGAGGTGGTTCCGGAGTACGTCTTCCGCATCCTGGTCGAGGCTGGGCGTCGCGAGCAGGCCATCGCCCTCGCGCGCACTCGCGGCTGGCTCCGGGAAGAGGGCGACTACTGCCAGGGCCAAGATCTGCCGGTGTCAGCGGAAACGGCCGGGCTGCTGGCGATGATGCTCGAGCCCGACCGCGCCGACTGCCTGCTGCCTCTGGGCGTGCGGATCACCGACGAGGGGCTCGCACGACTCGGACGGTTGGTTCTGCTGGACCGGGCGCAGCGCTCACGGAATTCCGAGAGCAGAGCGCAGGCGGAGTGGGTGCTGCGCTATCGCCTGCCCGACCACGAGGTGCCCAAGCTCGCCGAGTCGCTCAACGTGACGGGCTGGCGCCTGCAGAACCGCAACAGCAAGTCGACCGCGGCACTCGCCGTGTTCACCAAGGCCATCGACGCCGATCCCGCGTTCTCGTGGCCCTATCACAACATCGGACGGCTTTACATGAGCCAGGACAACGACGCGCAAGCGCTGACCTCGGCTCACCAAAGCGCTCCAGGTCAATCCGAATCACCTGCGCGCGCAGTTCAATCTTGGCGCGGCAGCCGGTCGGCTCGGACGCCATGACGAAGCGCTCGCCGCCTACGACCGCGTGCTGACCATGGACCCCATGGACGCCGAGGCTCACGCGAACATCGGCTGGCTCCACCTGAAGGCCGGCCGTCGAGGCGAAGGCCTCCGCGAGCTTCAAATCGCCGTACGTCTCGAGCCGAGCCTCGACGATGAGCGGCGATACCTCGACGAGCAGTTCGGGCGCGACGCCCGCCAGGGACCGACCCCCTTCAGCGCGCGATGACCATCCGCATCTCGAGAGCCATCGCGTCGGCGATCGCGCTGACGCTCTGTGTCGCGGTGGCCGAGTCCGCGCCCGAGCGACCGGCGCAGCCGGCCGGCGATCTGGACCGCGCGCAGGCGGCATTCGAAGCCGGACGCTATACGCGAGGCGCTGAGCCTGGCGCGGCGCGCGGCGAATACCGCGCCGACGTCGGTACGCGCGCTGACCGGGCGGGCCGGCATGGCCGAGTTCATGGGCGAGTTCGACGAGGCGCGCACGTTCTACGACCGGGCCGCCGCCCTCGCGCCCGACGACGCCGAGGCTGATCGCCCGTACGGCGTCCTTCGCCGTGCGTGTGGGCGAGTACGATCGGGCTCTCGCTCAGCTCGACCGACTACTCGCGCTGCATCCATCGCACGTGCGCTGGCTCTTCCAGTGGGCGCCGACCTACATGCAGCCCGCTCTGCTGCGCGACCATCCGTCGCTCGAGCAGATCGTGCAGGTGAAGCTCGACATCCTCACCGAGAAGGGCGATCTCGCGCAGGCCCGACAGCTGGCGCGCTCGTACGCGATCGTCAAGCCCGGCGAGAACTATTGCGGCGAAGCGCAGGCCAAGTCACGAGCGGGCGCCGAGCGCGACGAGACCTTCAAGGCCTTCCGGCTCGCCACCCTGGGCCAGCCGGAGGCGGCCGACTGCATCTGGTGGTACGGCCAGTGGCTCTCGGACGAGGGCTACGTGCGCCTGGGGCGCCTCATGGTCATCGAGGGCACCCGCGTGACCCCGTCGGCCACGAACAAGGAGTCAGGCGCCCGCTATCTCAAGATTCGCCTCGGCGGCAACCGCGAGGTCCCCAAGCGCGCCGAGCAGCTGTTCCTGATCGCGCGCCAGCGCTATCTCGCGATGGCGACATCGACGGCGCCACGAAGCTCTTCGACGAATCGATTCGGCTGGCGCCGGCGTTCGCGCGGCCCTACAACTATCGCGCGGCGATCGCCGCGGATCTCGGCGACCGCGAGGCCGCGCTCGCGTGGCTCCAGCGCGCCGAGCAAGCCGATCCCGACTCGTGGCGCACCCATCGGAATCTCGGCAAGCTGCTCGCGGATCTCGAGCGCTATCCCGAGGCCGAGATGCACCTGAGAAAGACCGTTCAGCTCTTCGGCGACGATGCCGGAGGGCGCCTCGCCCTCGCGCGCGTGCTCTACGCGCAGGGCAAGTACGACGATTTCGTCAAGGAAGCGAAGGCGGCCGTCGCCTTCCTCGCGAACTGGAACGCACCGGTCCCCGAGGTGCGCGATTTTCTCGCCAAGTTCGACCGGTGGGGCCCGGGCGTCTCGCTGCCGCCGGCTCCCGATCCGCGAATCATCATCGGATGGAACTATGACTGACCGGGTCGGCGCGGTCCTGATGCTGAGCGCCATGCTCGTGGTCGCGTCGACGCCGAGCGCGGCGGAGACGTACCGCTGGGTCGACGAACAGGGCAACGTCAACTACTCCGATCGTCCGCCCCAGCCGAGAGAGATCCGTACGCCGACGCCCGAGGCGAAGCCGACGCTCGATCCGAGGACGCCTGACGCGAAGCTCAGGAGATCAAGGCGCCGGAGGTGAAGGCGCCCGCCCCGAAAGTACCCGAGGCGACGACGCCCGACCTGAAGCCGTTGGACGTGACGAGACCGGAGATGAAGACGCAGCCGGAGTCCAGGGGCCTCGACGCGCAGTCGCCGCCGCGGGCCCGCGACGCGAAGGCGACGATTCCGCCGCTCCCGCTTCCGAAGGCGGGCCCGACGAAGATCGATGAGCTCCTCGAGCTGTCGGGAGCTCGCGCCCAGCTCGTCCGGATTGGTGGCCCGGGTCGCCGCAGATCTGCGGCCGGCACCGGGCCAGATGAGCGCCGCCGACATGGCGACGATCGACCGGATCCTGGCCCAATCGCTCCGGCACGAGGCGGTCTACGGTGCGGTACGAGACGCGTTCCTCCCGCACGTGGACCGGCCAAGCCTCGAGACGACCGCCGCATGGCTGCGGACGCCCGTGGGTCGCAAGATCATCGCCCTCGAGATCGCGTCCTCGCAGCCCGGCGCCGAGCAGAAAGTCGCGGAGTACACCGCGGTGGTCAAGGCGAACCCGCCGCCCGCGCGGCGGCTCGAGCTGCTCCAGCGATTGGACTGGGTCACCGGAGCCAATGAAACGTCGGCTGACCTCGTCGCGGCGATCGCACGAGGACTCTCGACGGCGGTGTCGGCGGCCGGGCCGCCGGAAAGCCGGCTGCGGCCGGGACAGATTGAAGACCGAGCCGCGCAGAGTGAGAGCTCGGGCGAACGAAACCCTGCGTGAGGTGCGCACGATGTCGATGCTCTATACCTATCAAACGCTGGAAGACGACGAGCTCTCGGAGTACGTGCGGTTCTCGGGCACCGACGCGGGCCGCTGGTACAACACGGCGATGCGCAAAGCGCTCGTCGGCGCGATCGGGAAAGCGGTCGAGCAGACCGTGACCGAGCTCGTCCGAGCCGTGCCGCTCGATCGATGGGCGCGCGCCGCGATGCCGGCGCCGCAACCGGTGAAGTGATGGCCACCGCATGCCCTCGCTGTGGCGCGCCCGCCGTCGAGCGCGACAAGTGCGCTCAGTGCGGTGTCGTCGCCTCGGTTTATACGGCGGCACTCGAGAAGATGCGGCGCCCGCCGACACCGCCGGGCGCGCCGCGGGCCAGCGGGCCTCCAGCAGCTGCAGCACCGTCCGCGCCGCCGCGCGCCGAGATGACTCAGCCGGCTCGGCCGGCTCCGACGGTGTCGGCCGCCTCGGCGACCGCGGTCATCGACCGCACCGCCCCCGCGAGCTCGACGTCTGGAGCCGCGGATCCCGTCGGTCCGCGGCGACTCACGTTCCACGGCTCGGGCGGGACGCTCTTCGGCATCTACGTCGTGAACATCCTGTTGACGATCGCGACCTTCGGCGTCTACCGGTTCTGGGGCCGGGTCAAGATTCGCCGCTTCCTGCTGAGCCAGACGGGCTTCGAGGGTGATCGCTTTGCCTATCACGGCACCGGCAAGGAGCTGTTGCTGGGATTCGTCAAGGCGCTGCTGTTCGTCGGGTTGCCGATCACCGCGCTGAGCGCGGTGGCACGCCTCTCCGGAGACAAAACGATTCACATCGCGACCCAGGCATTCACGTCACTGCTCGTCTTCCTCTTCATCCCGATCGCCATGATCGGAGCTCGGCGATATCGACTGAGCCGTACCTCGTGGCGTGGGATCCGCTTCTCGTTCCGCGGCCCGGTGTGGGCGTTCGTCAAGGTCTTCGTCGTCGCGTCGATCCTGAGCACCTTGACGCTCACCCTCTACTACCCCTTCTTCCAGACGCGACAGCAGGGGTTCCTGGTCTCGCACTCGTACTTCGGCCGGCGGCCGTTCCGCTTCGACGGACGCGGACGCGATCTCTTCGGCGCGTATGTCGTCGCCCTGCTCCTGCTCGTACCGACACTCGGGATCTATCTGTTCTGGTTCAACGCGAGGAAGACCCGCTATTTCTGGGAGCACACCTACTTCGAGACGGCGCGCTTCCGCTCGACGATGACGGGCGGGCGGCTGATGGGCCAGACGCTCGCGAACTGGGGTCTGCTCATCGTCACGCTCGGACTGGCGTGGCCCTGGGTGCTCGTGCGACGCACGCGCTTCGAGTTCGCGTATCTCACCATCGACGGACCGCTCGACCTCACGGGGATCATCCAGGAGCCCCAGCTGGCGACGGCCACGGGCGACGCGCTTTCAAGTCTCCTGGGCGCCGACGTCGGTTTCGCGTAACACCCGGGATGCCCGGCGTATTCACGGGCCACTACCTCGACGGGCGCAGTGCCGCGCGCCGGCAGGCGTCGGTGCGCCTGGCTGCGAGCGGGCTCGAGATCGCGCTGGCCGACGGCACGCGTCTCTGGTGGCCGTTCCGGGACGTGCGCCAGACACAAGGCTTCTACGCCGGCGAGCAGATCCGCCTGGAGCGCGGCTCGCCCTTCCCGGAGATTCTCCTGGTCGACGACACCGCGTTTCTGGCGGCGCTGCATACGACTGCCCCGGGCTTCGGGCGCAAATTTCATAACCCGGGCCGGCGACGGTCTCGCGTCCTCTTCACGATTGGAGCGGCGCTGACCTCGATCGCGGCAGGCGCGGTGCTCTACGTGTGGGGTATTCCCGCAGCGGCCGGCCTGGTCGCCGCCCGCGTGCCGGTGTCGTGGGAGGAGCGGCTCCGGGCGAGGCCGCCGTGGAACAGATCACGGCGTCGAAACGGCGCTGCGTCGATCCAGGAGCGCGAAGAAGCGATCGGCGCGATCGTGCAGCGGCTGCTCGACCCGCAGCCGAAGGCTCCTACACGTTTCGGGTGATCGTCGTGGACGACTCCACCGTGAACGCGTTCGCCGTCCCCGGCGGCCGGGTCGTGCTCCTCCGAGGGCTCGTCGAGCGCGCGCGAACACCCGAAGAGCTGGCCGGCGTGCTGGCGCACGAGCTCCAGCACGTGCTCCAGCGCCACGCGACGCGGCTCCTGCTGCAGCACGCCTCGACCGGCCTGCTGCTCGTCGCCATATCGGGAGACATCACGGGCGCGATGGCCTACGGGATCGAGAGCGCACGCGTGCTCGGGACCCTGCGCTATAGCCGCTACCTCGAGAACGAAGCGGATGTCGAAGGGCTGCGGATGCTGCTGGTGGCCGACGTCGATCCCCGAGGGATGATCGCGTTCTTCGAGACCTTGCAAGCCGCCGAGCGCGGCACGCCGGCTGCGACGCGCTACCTGGCCTCTCATCCACTCGCGGCGGATCGAGTCGAGACCCTCAAGCAGCTGGCCGCCTCGCACACGAAAGAATTTCGGCCGCTCTTACCCGGCCGGGACTGGACCGACGTCAGGCGGGTGTGCGGCGAGCTAGGCTCTAGCGGCGCGGAGCGTCACCGAGCGCAACGACGACGAGCGAGCCATGGGAGTCGACCGGCCGGACACCCCGTCCGTAGCCCGCGACGTGGTCGCAGAGCCAGCCGACGCAGGGTGTACGGGAATCCACCTCGCTCTTGATCGCGGCCCACTCGTCGGCCGCCGCGCGACCTAGCGCTCGATGGCGGGCACTCGACTCGACGACGAGGACCAGCCGCGCCCCGTCACCCTCGAGCCGCTTCAGGGCCGACCGGGCGGCCTCCACGGACCCTGGATGAGGGTTTCCGGGTCGGGCGAAGACCCCGTCGTCGAATCCCTCGGCATAGCCCAGTCCGGTCGAATAGGCGGCTTCGAGACACGCCGCGCTGGCAAGCGGCTCGCTCGTCGAGGCCCCGTAGACGACCGGGGACGAGAGCACGCTGCACACCGTCCGCATCTTGGGGCCCATCAGGATTCGCCAGGGCTGCAGGAACGACTCGGCCGGCGTGCCGAATCCAGGCTTCACGAACGCGAGGCCGAGACCCCGCGGATACCGCATCCTGAACGGCCAGCCGGACGAGGATCAGCCGCGCCGCACCCTGCCCCGCCTCCGTCAGATCGCGACCTCCCGAAGCGGCGACGCCGCTCACGGCACCCTCTCCGTTGGTCAGGCAGACGACCAGGCCCCGGACGTCACGGCGCCGTTGATGGGTCAGGATCGCCGAGGTGGCGCCTCCCGCCACCCCTACCGGCCCCAGAACCCCCTCGGATGAGCGGGACGACGTCCTGGGCGGGCACACCTGCCGTGATCAGCAGGACAGGTCGGGTGACGTCCCGTGGAGGCCAGTGCGCGCCATGGCAGTCGCGCGAACGGCCGCCCAGATCGCGTCCTGGTGCGAGGCGAACCCGATACCGATCTGGAGGGTTTTCGACTCTGTTTCGACAGGGATGGTCGCGTACATGGCTCGAAGCATCTGCAGCAGGGGTGCCAATCCGGAAGGGCTTGAAGATCAGGGACTTTCTTCGACGACAGACACGGAGAGGTGTCAGTTCGGCAACAGGTGTGCTATTTAGAGCATCCCGTACTCCTTCAGCCGGCGGTAAATCGTCCTTCTGGAGATCCCCAGCGCGCTCGCAGCCGCCTCCTTGTCGTCCTTGTAGAAGGACAGGGCTCGCAAGATCAGGTCCTTCTCGACGTCAGCCAGCGGGGTACCGACCCACTGGCCGGAGCGGCTACCGCCGGCACTGAGGCCGTGCCGAGGACCGGCAAGTCGGTCAGGGTGATCTGCTCTCGAGCCCCCATGGCGAAAGCCCGCTCGATGACGTTCTCGAGCTCACGCACGTTACCCGGGAAATCGTAGGCGGCCAGCGCGGCCGGGGCGTCCTGGGTGATGCCCTTCACGTCCCGCCTGAACCGTCGGTTGTAGCGGCGGAGGAAGTGGTTGACCAGGGCCGGGATGTCCTCGCGACGGGTTCGCAGCTGCGGCAGGCTCACCCGAACGACGTTCAGCCGGTAGTAGAGGTCCTGGCGGAATCGACCGTCGGCGATCGAACGGTCGAGATCCCGGTTCGTCGCCGCGATGACCCGCACGTCCACCGGATGCGCCTTCGTCGAGCCGACCGGCCGCACCTGCATCTCCTGCAGCACCCGCAGCAGCTTCACCTGCAGACCGGGAGACAGCTCGGCGATCTCGTCCAGGAAGATCGTCCCCTCGTTGGCGCCGCGGAAGAGGCCGAGCGCGTCGGAGACGGCGCCCGAAAGGCCCCGCGGACGTGACCGAAGAACTCCGACTCGAGCAGGTCCTCCGGGATGGCGCTGCAGTTCACCGGGATGAAGGGGCCCTTGGCGCGACCGGAGAGCCGATGAATCGCGGCGGCCACCAGCTCTTTGCCGGTTCCGCTCTCGCCCTCGATGAGGACCGGCGAGTCCGTCGTGGCGACCTTGCTGATGATCTCCTTCACCCGCTGCATCGGCGGCGCGTTGCCGACGAGCTCGTTCACGGTGAGCTCTTCGCCCAGACGCGTGCGGAGCGACTGCACCTCGCCCTTCAGGAATCGCCGCTCCGTCACCCGCGCCATCAGATGGCGCAGCTCGTCGAGGATCAGCGGCTTGGACGGGTAGTCGTACGCGCCTTCCTTGAGAGCTTCGACGGCGGAGGCGATCGTCGGGTAGCCCGTCATCACGATGACCTCGATGGATTCATCGTGGCGCTTGATCTCGCGCAGCAGATCGAGGCCGCTCATCTCCGGCATCCGGATATCGGTGATCGCGGCGTCGTACAACTCGGTGCGGATCGCTTCGAGCGCCTCAGTTCCGGTGCCGACGCATCCGACCTGGTAGCCCCACTGCGTAAGGGCTTCCTTCAGGAGTTTCAGGATCGAGGGTTCGTCGTCGACGACGAGGATCTTGGCGACTTCCATGGCCTTAACCGACTCTAGCATGGTCAACATGTCAAACTGACAAGCTATATAAAGGTTTCCGGCAACGGGCTGACTTGCGTGAGCGGGGTCGCCATGTTAGCGTAGACGTTGACTTTTACCGCAGGAGACCCGCACATGGCCAACCCCGAGACCGTCCACCTGACCGAAGATAATTTCGACGCGGCGATCAGCCGTGAAACCGGAATCATGATGGTGGACTTCTGGGCTGAGTGGTGCGGACCCTGCAAAGCGATCGCGCCGGTTCTGGAGGACATCGCGAAGGAGTCCGCGGGCAAGATCACGCTCGCCAAGGTCAACGTCGACGAGAACCCGGGCTTGCGGCGCGATACGGGATCCGCTCGATCCCGACCATCCTGCTCGTGAAGCAGGGCAAGGTCTCCGATCAGGTGATCGGCGCGGTACCCAAAGCCAAGCTCCAAGCAAAGCTGGACGCCCTCGCCTAGCGCGCCCCCAACGGGGTCTGCATCAGTACCGCCGGCGTAGGCATCCCGTCCCTTTCTCCGAGCCGTGAGGAGTTTCGGGCTCTCGCGGCACACGGCAATCTTGTGCCCGTGTTTGCCGAGCTCCCAGCCGATCTCGACACGCCGCTCTCGGCCTATCTCCGTCTGCGGCCCGGCCCGTACTCGTTCCTGCTCGAATCCGTCGAGGGCGGTTCGGTCTGGGCGCGTTATTCGTTCCTCGGCGCGGATCCGTTGATGGTCCTCACCGCGAAGAACGGCCGGCTTACCCTCAGCCGCGACGGCCGGACCGAGCGGTTGCCGGAGGGTAATCCGCTCGCCGCCGTCCGCGAGCTTCTCAAGCAGTTCCAGCCCGTGTCGGTACCGGGGCTGCCGAGATTCCAGGGCGGCGCGGTCGGGTTTCTCGCGTACGACATGGTTCACCACATGGAGCGGCTGCCGCGCACCACCCAAGACGACCTCGACCTGCCGGACGCGGTGTTCCTTTTCACCGATACCTTGCTCGTCTTCGATAACCTCCGTCACCGGCTGCTCGTCATCGCCAACGCGGTGATCGAGCGGCATGATCCCGCGGCACTGGACCGTGCCTACGATCGCGCCGCGGTTCGCGATCGGAATGACGCTCGCCAAGCTCGCGCGGCCGGCGAGGGCGCCGGCGACGTTCTCACTCCCGGCGGCCGCACCGCTCCTGGCCGAGGGCGAGGCAGGGTTCACCTCGACCATGAACGAGTCGCAGTTCGTCGACGCCGTGCACAAGGCGAAGGAGTTCATCGCGGCCGGCGACGCATACCAGATCGTGCTCTCCCGACGCTTGGACTGCCGCCTCACCGCCGATCCGTTCACGGTCTATCGCGCGCTCCGAACGATCAACCCGTCCCCGTACCTCTTCCTCTTGCGGCTGGGCCCGATGTCCATCGTGGGCTCGTCCCCCGAGGTCCTGGTGCGGGTCGAGGGCGATCGGGTCGATCTGCGACCGATCGCCGGCACACACCCGCGCGGCGCGACCGAAACCGAGGACCGCGAGATCGAGGAGCGGCTGAAGAACGATCCCAAGGAGCGCGCCGAGCACGTCATGCTGGTCGACCTCGGGCGGAACGACGTCGGCCGTGTGTCCGAGCTCGGCTCGGTCAAGGTCACCGAGTTCATGGAGATCGAGCGCTACTCCCATGTGATGCACCTGGTGAGTCACGTGACCGGCAAGCTCAAGTCCGGAAGCGACGCGCTCGACGTGCTCAGGCCTCCTTCCCGGCCGGCACCTTGAGCGGCGCACCGAAGATCCGCGCGATGGAGATCATCGACCATCTGGAGCCGACTCAGCGGGGGCCCTACGGCGGCGCTGTCGGTTACGTGTCCTACTCAGGCAATCTCGACTCCTGCATCACCATCCGCACCATCGTGTGCCACGGCCGGCGCGCCTCCGTGCAGGTGGGCGCCGGCATCGTCGCCGACTCGGACCCGAAGACCGAGTGGCTCGAGACCTGCTCCAAGGCACGCGGGATGATACTGGCCCTCCGGCTGGCGGCGGGGACCGAACGATGATCCTCGTCATCGACAACTACGACTCCTTCACGTACAACCTCGTCCAGTATCTGGGCGAGCTCGGCGCGACGCTCGAAGTCGTCCGCAACGATGCGCTCAGCTGCGACGAGATCGTCGCCAGAAGCCGGAGCGGGTGGTGATCTCCCCGGTCCCGGCAACCCCGATCAGGCGGGCGTGTCGCTCGAGGTCATCCGCCGGCTCGGTGCGACGACGCCGATTCTCGGCGTCTGCCTCGGTCACCAGTCGATCGGGCAGGCGTACGGCGCCACGGTCTCCCGCGCGAAGACGCAGATGCACGGCAAAACCTCGGCGATCCGTCACGACGGGCGCGGCGTCTTCGCCGGTCTCGGCAACCCCTTCGTCGCCACGCGCTATCACTCGCTCGCGGTCATCCGCGACACGGTGCCCGACGCGCTGGAAGTGACGGCGTGGGCCGAGGACGGCGAGATCATGGGCCTTCGCCATCGGCGCGACCCGGTCGAGGGCGTCCAATTCCATCCTGAGTCGATCCTGACGATCGAGGGGAAACAGCTTCTGAGGAATTTCCTCTCCGGATGAGTGAGCCCGGAGCAGCGACCGAGCGACGCCTGATCGAGATCATCCGGCGGGCGGCCGGGCGGGCGCCGGCGGTCCGGTGGGAATCGGTGACGACTGCGCGGTGTTGGAGCCGGCCGCGGGGAGCCTCTTGCTGGCCACCACCGATCTGCTGATCGAGGACGTGCACTTCCGCCGCCGTTGGGCCACGCCCATGGACATCGGGTGGAAATCGCTCGCGGTGAACCTCTCGGACATCGCGGCGATGGGCGGACGCCCGCGGTGGGGCCTGATCGCGCTGGCCTGCCCGGAGGCGGTGACCGTCGACGACGCGGAGGCGTTCTATTCCGGGCGTCCAGGCCCTCGCAGCCGAGCACGACGTCGCGATCGTCGGTGGGGACACGTCGGCGTCCCCGGGGGCTGGATCATCAACGTGACCTTGCTCGGTGAAGCCGTGCACGCCCCTTCTCAGGTCGACCGCGCGCGTCGGAGACATCATCGCGGTCACCGGTTCGCTCGGGCGCTCCGCGGCCGGCCTGGCACTCCTGGAGGCCATTCCCGCGCCCGCCGGTATCGCGGGCGAGGCGCGCGCGACGTGACCGCCGCACACCTGCGGCCGCGCCCGCGGACGCGCGAGGGGCAATGGCTATCCGAGGCCGGCGGAGTCACCTCGATGATGGATCTCTCGGACGGCCTGGCCACCGACCTCGGCCATCTGTGCGAGGAGAGCGGGACCGGAGCACGGGTCGATCTCGGACGGGTTCCGCTGGAGCCGTCGGTGTACGTCGTGGCACGAGCGCTCGATCGCGACGCGCTGGCCTGGGCTACCGGGGAGGAGAAGACTACGAGCTTCTGCTCACCACCGCGCCCGACGCGTTCGATCGCCTGGCCGGCGGCCTCGCGCGATCGACCGGGACGAAGCTCACTGCGGTGGGTCACATGACGAGCGGCGCCGAGGGCATCCGGTATCTCGATGCGGCGGGACGCGCCGTGCCAGTCCGGCCCGGGTTCGAGCACTTCGTGACGGGACACGCCCGTGCCTGAGGGATTCGGTCTCAAGTTCTTCACGCTCTGCGTGCTGATCGTCTGCTCGGCGATCCTCACCGGCGCCGAGGCCGCCTACTTCTCGCTCGGCCGCGCCCGGCTCAAGCACGTCGTCCCAAAGGACGAAGACGAGCCTGTGGGCGGGCCGAAGCCTCTCATCGAGCGCCCGCACGAGCTGCTCGTGACCCTGCTGGTCGGCATCACCGTGATCAACATCGGGGCCGCCGCGCTGGCCGCGACGATCGCCGACAGCATCTTCGGCCCGACCGTGGGCCTTTTCGTCGAGATCATCGTGCTGGTGTTCGTCCTCACGACCTTCGGTGAAGTCTTGCCGATGACCCTGGCGGTCAAATATCCCGAGCGGTTTCTCGCCATCGCCGGGCCTCCGGTGGCCTGGCTCGGTGTGCTCCTGGCGCCGGCCCGGGCGACCCTGACGGGCCTGACCGCGCTGATGGTGCGAATCGTCAGCCGCGGCCGCACCGAGCAAGCCACGCTCAGCGAGGAGGAGCTGCGGACCCTCGTCGACGTGGGCGCCAGCGAGGGTGTGGTGGAGCGCGAAGAGCGCGAGATGATCCACAAGGTGTTCGAGCTCGAGGACACCCTGGTTCGTTCGGTCATGGTGCCGCGCACGGATATGGTGTGCCTCGACGTCGAGACGCCGACGGCCGAGATTCTGCCGGCGCTCCGGGAGCATCTGCACTCACGGGTCCCCGTGTACGAGGGCGCGATCGACGTCATCGTGGGAATCCTCTATGCCAAGGACCTCCTTCCGTTCATGGAGGGCCTGCCGCCGGATTTCGATCTGCGCTCGCACCTGCATCCACCGTATTTCGTTCCGGAGTCCAAGCGTGCCGACGCGCTGCTCCAGGAGTTTCAGGCCAAGCGCGTGCAGATGGCGATCGTCGTCGACGAGTATGGCGGTACCGCCGGCCTGGTCACGCTCGAAGACCTGCTCGAGGAGCTCGTGGGCGAGATCGCCGACGAGTACGACGAGCCCGAACGCCTGATCCAGCGAGTCGACGCGAGGACGTATCGGGTGGCCGGTAAGCTGCCGATCGAGCAGCTGAACGCCGCGACCGGGCTCAAGATCTCCAACGAGGGCTACGACACGGTGGGCGGCTGGGTCCTCGACCTCTTCGGGCGCGTCCCGCGCCGGGCCGAGCGCGCCGAGACCGCCCAGCTCCAGCTGACGGTCGAAAGGTGGAGCGCACGCGCATCGTCGAGGTGCTGGTGTCGCTCAAGAAGCCCGCGAAGGAGGCGGCGGCGTGAGCCTGATCTGGCTGGCCATCGTGTGCCTGATCTTCACGATGTTCTTCTCGGCGGCCGAGATGGCCTTCATCGCCGCCAATCGCCTCCGCCTCCGGTATCTCGCCGAGGAAGGCAACGGCACGGCCCAGAGCTACCTCGAGGCGTTTCGCCAGCCCGAGCGCGTGCTGTCGACCGCGATGATCGGCGTGACGATCTGCCACATCGTCGCCGCCTCGGCGGTGACGTGGCTCCTCCTGCCGCTGCTCGGCGGGATGGCGCCGATCGTGGTAACGATCTTGTTGACGCCGGTGATGCTCGTCGTCGGCGAGATCATTCCGAAATCGATCGCGCGCGAATGGGCGACCAGCCTGATTCTGCGCCTGTACCGGCCGTTGATCTGGGCGGCCGTCTTGCTCGTGCCGTTCGTGTCGTTCGCCAACGTCGTCGTCGGCGCGATCTTGAGGATGTTCGGCGGCCGGCAGGCCGACATGCGCGCTTTCGTCTCGCGCGAGGAGCTGAAGGCGCTGCTCCAGCTCGAGCCCGGCGAGGCCGATGTCACGACGATCGAGGCCCAGCTGATCGACAAGATCTTCGACCTGGGCGACACGACGGTGCGTGAGGTCATGGTGCCGCTGGTCGAGGTCGCCATGCTCGTCGACACGGCCACACCGCGCGACGCGGTCGCTTTCATCATGGACCGGGGCTTCTCGCGGGTGCCGATCTTCCGGCAGCGCGAGACCAATATCGTGGGCGTGGTCGGCGCGAAGGGACATCCTGAGCCGCGGGGCCGCCGTCCGGACCCTGGACGAGCTCAAGCGCCCGCCGTACTATGTGCCCGAAACCAAGCGCATCGACGATTTGCTCCGCGAGATGCAGCGCAATCGCACGCACATGGCTGTCGTGGTCGACGAATACGGCGGGTCGACCGGCGTCGTGACGCTCGAGGACATCCTCGAGCAGATCGTGGGCGACATCCACGACGAGCACGAGCGCGCGGCGGCGCCGGCCGAGCGCCTGCCCGATGGGAGCTACCGGGTCGCCGCGCGTGCGAACATCGACGAGCTCAACGAGGTGCTCGACTGGAGCCTGCCCAAGCGCGATTACGAGACTGTCGCCGGGCTCGTGCTGGCGACCCTGCACCGGATCCCGCGAGCCGGCGAAGAGTTTCAGATCGCGGGTTACTCGATCACCGTCCTCGAGGCCGACGCCCGGCGCGTCATCTCGGTGAAGATCGCTCCGGTCTCCGCCATCAACCTGCCGGTTCCCGGCACTAGCAGCTCATAAGGAGATTGCTCATGGCTGGAAGCATGATCGAGTTCGCGTCGAACGGCAGCAAGACAGCCGGATACCTGGCGACGCCCGCCGCCGGCAAGGGGCCGGGCGTGCTGGTGCTCCAGGAGTGGTGGGGGCTCGTCGGTCACGTCAAGAGCGTGTGCGACCGATTCACCGCGGAAGGATTCACGGCGCTCGCGCCCGACATGTACCACGGCAAGACCGCCACCGAGCCGGACGGCGCCGGCAAGCTCTTCATGGCGCTCAACATCGCGCAGGCCGAGCGAGACCTCCGAGGCGCGGCGACCTACCTCCTGGAACAGTCCTCGACGAAGAAGCTCGGCGCTGTGGGCTTCTGCATGGGCGGCCAGCTGGCGCTCTACGCCGCAACGCTCAACCCGTCGGTGTCCGCGTGCGTCAACTTCTACGGGATCCATCCGAACGTGAAGCCTGACTACACGAAGCTGACCGGGCCGGTGCTCGGCCTCTTCGCGGAAAAGGACGGGTTCGTGACCCCTCAGGTCGCCAAGGGATACCGACGCGGCCATCAAGAAGGCCGGCAAGCAGTCCGAGATCAACATCTACCCGGGTGTGGACCACGGATTCTTCAACGACGAACGACCGGACGTCTACAACAAGGCCGCCGCCACCGACGCCTGGAAGCGCACCCTTGGGTTCTTTCGCCAGAACGTGAAATAGCCGCCCCGCCGCGCGCGCCGCGAGGGCCGACGCGTCGAGCGGTCCCTCGCGGCTCCGCGTCGTGACGGTCCGGTTTCATGGTGCTCCGAGCGACGCCGAGCGATAAGCTCGTGAAGATGCCCGAGTATCCCCTCGACGTCTTTCTTCCGGCGGCGGGATTCGGCGAGCGGCTCCGACCCGCCACGAGTCACCTGCCCAAGCCACTCTTGCCGATCCTCGGATCGCCGATCATCGAGCGCATCCTGAACAGGCTCGCCCCGGTGTGCGACGGAAAGATCGGGATCAACCTGCACTGGAAGGCCGATCTCCTCCGTGCCTGGGCCGCGGCGTCGCCCTGGAGCGACCGCATCGTCTTCTTCCCCGAGGATCCCATCCTCGGAACCGGCGGCGCGCTCAAGAACGCAGAGTCGATGCTGGCGCGGCGTCCATTCATCGTCCACAACTCCGACATCCTCCTCGATATCGATTTCGCCCGCCTGCTCGAGGAGCACCTCGCCTCGGGCAATACCGCGACGCTCGTCTGTCATCGGGTGCCCCGTCTGAGCAACGTGGTCATCGACGCGCACGGTCAGGTGCTGGACGTCGAGAATCCGGGAGCCTCGCGTCCGGACCCTTCCCACATCGCGGACAAGGTCGCCTACACCGGCATCGCGGTCTATTCGCCGGAGATTCTCCGGTTTCTTCCCGCAGGCGTCTCGCATGCCACCGTCGCCTGGGTCGCGGCTTCGAAAGCCGGGCTCAAGGTCCGGGCGATGGACGTCACCGGCGCCTACTGGAACGACGTGGGAGACCCCGCCACCTACGCGCGTGGCGTGCTCGACGCGCTGCGGGAGAGCGGCGAGACCGTCTATCTCGCGCCGAGCGCGCGCTGCGAGCAAAGGTCGAGATCGACGGCTACGTCGTGCTCGAGTCCGGCAGCCACATCCGTGACGGCGCGCGTCAGGAACTGCATCCTGATGCCGGGCGCCGATGCCACGGGCGACCACGAGAACTCGATCGTCGGACCCGACTACGAGATCTCCCTCTCCGAAGCCGACATGCAGCCCTCGATCCACGCCGCCGACAAGAAACGGGTGTCGCTGAGCGATCCGCTGTTCGCACGGCACTTCAGGATGCGGCCCGGCGTCGGACGCGGCCCGGCGCCCGCGGCATCCGCATGGTCCGACGCAATTCTCGTCGGCCTCGGCGGGTCCGACCGGCGGTACTACCGCGTGCGTCACGACCACTGGACGGCGATTTTGATGGAATGCCGGCCGGAGGACCCGGACTTCGAGCGGCATCTCGCATACACGCGCTTCTTCGCTCGCCACACGGTCCCGGTGCCCGCGCTCCTCACGGAGGACGGCGAGAACAAGCGCGCACTGTTCGAGGACCTCGGCGACACGTCGCTCTACGCATATCTGAAGCTTCCGCGCGACCACGAGAGCGTCGAGAGCATGTACCGGGACGTGCTCCGGAGCCTCGTGACCTTGCACACGACGGCCACGGCGCACGTCAGCGAGTGCCCGCTGCTGGAAGCGCGGATCTTCGACTACGACTACCTCCGGTGGGAAACGACGTACTTCCTCGATCGCTTCGTCACCGGACTCGCGAAGCTCCCGATCGAGAGCCGCCCGGCGGTCGACGAGGCGCTCCATCGTCTGGCTCAATCCGTCTTCGCCAAGCCGAAGGTCGTCATCCACCGCGATTTCCAGTGTCAGAACATCATGGTCCACGCCGGCGGGCCTCGGATCATCGACTACCAGGGCGCGAGGATGGCGCCGCCCGCGTACGACATCGCCTCGGTGCTCTGGGATCCGTACTATCGGCTGGACGACGCGATGCGCGAGCGGCTACTCGCCTACTATCTTGACGAGATGAAGGCTGACCGCGCCCGGACGTTCGACGAGAAGGCCTTCCACGACAGCCTGGTCGCGTGCCGGCTCCAGCGCCACATGCAGGCGCTGGGCGCGTACGGATTCCTCGCCGCGGTGAAGGGCAAGACGTACTTCCTGAAGCACGTCCCCGAGGCGCTCCGGCTCCTCAAGGCGGACGCGGCCGAGGTACGACAGGCCTATCCCGAGCTCGCGCGCCTGATCGCGGCGCTCTGGAGGCGGTCGCCTCAGGCTCCGGTCCCGACCGACTCAGCACGATCCCGACGCCGCGACGCGGCGTGAGCACGGTGCGGGGATCGGGCTCGACGATCGCCACCCAGGCGCCAGGGTGACCTCGTAGCGCTGGGCGACCATCGCCACGATGACCTGCATCTCGATCAGGGCGAACGTGCTGCCGATACAGGCACGGGGCCCGCCGCCGAACGGAAAGTACGCGTAGCGCGGGCGCGCCGAGTGTCCGGGCGAGAAGCGCTCCGGCTCGAAGCGCCTCGGGGTCCTCCCAGAATCGCGGGAGCCGGTGCGTGACGTAGGAGCTCAGCAGCACGGTGGCATGCGCAGGAATATGATAGGCGCCGACGTCGACGGCGGCGGGCGTCGTCCGGGCCGTCACCCACGTGGGCGGATAGAGCCGCAGCGTCTCATCGATCACCATACGGGTGTATTCCAGGTCCGGCAGATCGTCGGCGGTCGGCCGCCGCGTCTCGAGCACGGTCCGGGCCTCGTCCTGGAGCCGGCGCCGCGCGACAGGGTTCTGCGAAAGCAGATACCAGACCCAGGCGAGCCCGCTCGCGGTCGTGGAGTGCCCGGCGACGAAGAGCGCCTTCAGCTCGTCGCGGAGCGACGCTGTTGTCAGCCCTCGCCCGTCTCGGCATCACGCGCGGTGAGCAGCTGTGACACCAGATCGGGCCCCGAGCCGCGGCGGCGCGCCTCGTCGATCCGGCACGACATGAACCGGTCGAGCGTCCTCAGCGCATGGCCGTAGTGCTCCCGCTCGGAGGTCGGAAGACGGGGCAGCCACCCGAGAGGGCTCCAGAGGCTACGGTTCACGCGGTCCGACACGACGGTGACCGCCTGTCCGACCGCCCGAAGCTCCTCGGGCGCTACGTCGCCGAAGAGACTCTCGACGATGATCGCCCGAGTCAGCTCGGTCATCTCGCCGAAGACGTCGAACGGCCGCCCCTAGCCGGCCAGATCGCGCCAGCGCTCGAGCATCGCGTCCGCGGCCCGAACAATCGCCGGCACGAACGCCGCGGCGATCCGCGGCGGGCGTAAAGACCGGCCGCATCGGACGGCGGCGCTGCACTGCCAATCGTTGCCGTGCGACGGTCGTGGAGACTTTCGCCGAAGAGCGGCTTGATGCGCGTCGGCCGCGGCGCTGCTTGTGAAAGAGGCTGTCGCGTTCCGTGCAGCACGTGCACGACGTGATCAGGGTGGCTGAGCAGGTAGAGCCGACGGACGCCGAGGGTAGCGCGACCGACGTCACCGTAGGTGCGGGCGGCGTCGAGAAAGAACGCGAGAGCGGGTCCCGCGTCGCGCTCGCGAGAACTACCCCCAGGAGCGGATAGCCACGCGGGCCTGGAATCGGCCGGGGAACGTACGCGCAACCCGACATCGGCTTCGTCAGAGGGCGCTGACGCGAGCTACGCGGAGGCGGCGGCCGCCTTTCCTTCCGCTTGCGACGGCCGGTGGCACCGGCCTCGCCCTCGGGCGCCCGCTCTCTTCTTCTCGGACTTCTTGTCCTTGTCCGTCGGGGCCGCGGCGCGATCGACCAGCTCCAGGAACACCATCGGCGCTCCATCGCCCGGACGCGGGCCGATCTTGATGACCCGCGTGTAGCCGCCGTTCCGGTCGGCGAATCGCGCGGCGATCGTGTCGAACAGCCGGCCCACGACCTCCGTGTCGGGCACCATCGACAGCACCTGCCGGCGCGCGTGAAGGTTCTCGCGCTTGGCCAGGGTGATCATGTGCTCGGCAGAGCCCCGCACCGCGTGGGCCTTCGCGCCGGTGGTCTCGATGCGCTCGTGGACGGAACAGCGCGACGAGCAAGTTGCGAAACAGCGCCCACCGATGCTGGGTGAGCCGGCCGAGCTTGTGGCCGGCGTTCCGGTGCCTCATCGCGTGACTCCTCTGCGATCATTTCTGCGCTGGCGTCGGCTCGCTTCACACTGCCCCTGCCGAGCGCCCCGAGGACGTTCGGGTCGATCCGCATGCCGAGCGACAGGCCCAGCGCGGCGAGCGCCGTCTTGATCTCGTCGATCGATTTTTCTCCGAGGTTCTTCACGTGCTCCAGATCGCGCCCTCGTTCTTCTGCACGAGGTCGACCACCAGATTCAGCTCGGCGTTCTTGAGCGCGTTGATCGCGCGCGCCGGCAGCGCCAGCTCCTCGAGCGTCTTGCCGAGGCGCGTCGCGCAGGAACGCCTCGCCTTCCGCGCCGGTCTCGCCTCTTCGTCCTCGCGCGGCACGCCGGCGGCCAGCGGGTGGAAGTGATCCTGCAGGTAAGTGGACGCCCGCGTGAGCGCGTTCGTCGGGGCTCACGGAGCCGTTCGTCCACACCTCGAGCACCAGCTTCTCGTAGTCGGTGATCTTGCCGAGCCGCGACATCTCGACGTTGTAGGCCACCCGCATGATCGGCGAGTAGGCCGCGTCGAGCGCCAGGCGCGCCGGCCGGTGTGGCGACGGTGGCGCGGTCGACCGCCTCGTAGCCGCGTCCATGCCCACGCCGAGCTCCACCGTCACGCTTCGCGCTCGACGTCGATGCGTGAAGAGGTGGATCTCCGGGTTCACGACCTCGACGTCGGTCTCGGGCACGTCGGCGCCTGTCACGACCTCTCGAGGCCGGTCACCTCGACTCGCAGAACCTTGGCCTCACCCGACGGCACCTGGATCGCGAGCTTCTTGATGTTGAGCAGGACGTCGACCGTGCTCTCTTTGACGCCGGGGATGCTGCGTCTCGACGTTCTTGACGCCCGTCGATCCGGACCCACGACACCGCCGCGCCCGGTACCACTGCGACAGGCAGGGTCCGCCGGAGCGAGTTCCCGACGGTCAGCGCGTAGCCCTTCTCGAACGGCTCGGCCACGAGCCGGCCGTACCGGTCGGTCATGATCTCCCACTCGACCTTCTTCGGCCTCTGAAATGGAATACGTGGCATAGCCTTCCCGGTCTACTTCTTGCTGTACAGCTCGACGATGAGCTGCTCGGCGACCGGGATCTGGATGTCGTCACGCAGCGGCAGGCTTCCGGACGACGCCCTTCTTCTCGTTCGGGTCGAGCTCGAGCCACTGCGGGCACCTGCCCGCGGCCCGGCGTTGACGTTATCGTCCAGACGCGGCCTGCATTTGGACGTCGGACGCAGCTGGACCGCGTCGCCGACCTTCACCAGGAACGACGGCACCGAGACCTTCCGTCCGTTCACCTGGAAATGGCCGTGCGTCACCATCTGGCGACGACCTTCGCGGCGGGAGGCCGCGAAGCCGAGCCGGTGCACGACGTTGTCGAGCCGCAGCTCGAGGAGCCGCAGGAGGTTCTCGCCGGTGACGCCCTTCTCGGCCTCGGCCCACTGGAAGTACTTGCGGAACTGGCTCTCCAGCACGCCGTAGATGCGCTTGGCCTTCTGCTTTTCGCGGAGCTGGACGCCGAAGGCGCGTCGGCTTGCCGCGGTTCAGCCCGTGCTGCCCGGCGGATAGTTGCGCCGCTCGATGGCGCACTTGTCGGTGAAGCAGCGCGCTCCCTTCAAGAAGAGCTTCTGGCCTTCGCGGCGGCACAGCCGGCACTTCGCGTCACGATACCGCGCCATGGCCGCCTCCTACACCCGCCGCCGCTTCGGCGGGCGGCACCCGTCGTGCGGAATCGGCGTGACGTCACGGATCGCGGTGATCTCCAGACCGGCGGCCTGCAGCGAGCGGATGGCCGCCTCGCGGCCGGCCCCGGGGCCTCGCACGAAGACTTCGATCTGCTTCAGGCCGTACTCCATCGCCTTGCGAGCGGCGAGCTCGGAGGCCGTCTGGGCGGCAAAGGGCGTGCTCTTGCGCGAGCCCTTGAACCCGGCGCTCCCGGCGCTCGACCACGACACGACGTTGCCCATCCGATCGGTGAGCGTGACGATCGTGTTGTTGAACGTCGCCTGGATGTGCGCGATGCCGGTGCGCACCTCGCGCCGCTCGCGCTTCTTTCCGCCCTTCTTCCGTGGTGCTGGTTTCGCTTCTTCGGCCATGCCTTACGCTCCCGCCTTTTTCGGCGCTGCTGCCGCCGGTGCCGCCGCGGGCGCCGAGGGCGACGCGGCCGGCTTCTTCTTGACCATCACGCCGCGCTTCGGGCCCTTCCGCGTCCGGGCGTTGGTGTGAGTCCGCTGACCGCGCACCGGCAGCCCGCGACGGTGACGAATCCCGCGATAGGCGCCGATGTCCATCAGGCGCTTCACGTTCATCGAGACGTCGCGGCGCAGGTCGCCCTCGACCTTGAGCTCGCGCTCGATGATCTCGCGGATCCGGTTCACCTCGTCGTCCGTCCACGCCTTCACCCGCTTGCTGGGATCGACGTTGGCCTTGAGCAGGACCCGGCGTCCCGTGGACCGTCCGAGGCCGTAGATGTACGTCACCGCGACTTCGCCCCGCTTCTCGCGAGGCAGATCGATTCCCGCCACTCTCGCCATGCTCGCCTCCGCCCGCTCAGCCCTGTCGGGCTTTGTGCCGCGGATTCTTGCAGATGATCCGCGTGACGCCCTGACGCTTCACGATCTTGCAATGCTCGCAACGCACCTTGACCGACGGTCGCACCTTCATCGCTTCTTCCTCATCTCCACGACTGACTTCCCTTACTTGAACCGATAGGTGATCCGGCCCCGGGTCAGGTCGTACGGCGACAGCTCGACCTTCACGCGATCGCCCGGCAGGATCCGGATGAAGTTCATCCGCGATCTTGCCGCTGACGTGCGCGAGCACCTTGTGACCGTTCTCCAGCTCCACCCGAAACATCGCGTTGGGCAGCGGCTCGACCACCGTTCCCTCGACCTCGATCGCATCTTCCTTGGCCATCGCTATCGGCTCGCCGCGTGTCGTCGGCGCCGATCGACCGCTGAGGCTCGTCAAGCACCTCCGGGCCGTCGTCCGTCACCGCCACCGTGTGCTCGAAGTGCGCCGCCAGGCTGCCGTCCTGGGTCACCGCCGTCCAACCGTCGTCCAGGATCCGGACCTCCCAGCTCCCCATGGTGACCATGGGCTCGATGGCGAGGACCATCCCCGGCTTGAGCTGCGGGCCGCGCCCCGGATCCCCGAAGTTGGGGATCTGCGGCTCCTCGTGCAGCGCCCGTCCGATTCCGTGGCCGACGAACGCCCGCACGACGGCGAACCCGTTCGCCTCGACGTGCGACTGGACGGCGTGCGACACGTCCGACAGCCGCCGGCCGGGCCGGCACTCCTGGATACCCAGGTCGAGGCTCTCGCGGGTGACGTCCAGCAGCTTCTGGACGTTCGCCGGCACTGTCCCGATCGGGAGGGTGAACGCGCAATCGGCGTAGTACCCTCTACGATGCACCCGAGGTCAAGGCCCACGATGTCGCCCTCGCGGATCTTGCGCCGCGGGACGGGATACCGTGCACGACCTCCTCGTTGATCGAGATGCACGCGGTCGCCGGAAACCCGCGATAGCCCTTGAAGGCCGGCGCGGCGCCCTCGCGGTGGATATACGCCTCGACGTCCTCGTCGATCTCCGAGCGTCGACATCCCCGGGCGAACGAAGCCGCGCAGAGCGCTCGACGACACCGGCCAGGATGTGTCCCGCACGCCGCATGAGCGCGATCTCGCGCGCCGACTTGAGCACGATCACCGCACGGCTCCCGTGGCGGCCCGGATCGAGTCGCGAATCGTCGCGAGCGGCCCCTCGCCGGACACCGTCGCCAGCAGGCTGCGCTGGCGGTAGTAGTCCAGAGCGGCGCCGTCTGGCGCTGATGCACGTCCAGGCGCTTGCGTACCGTGGTCTCGGCGTCGTCGTCGCGCTGATAGAGCTCACCGCCGCACTCGTCACACACGCCCGCGCGCTTCGGGGGATTCGACGTGATGTGGTACGAATGGCCGCACGTGCGGCAGACGCGGCGTCCGGTCAGACGTCGCAGCAGCTCCGGCTCGGACACGTCGAAGTAGAGCGACCGTGTCGAGCGCCTGGCCGAGATCCTTCAGCAGCTTCGCCAGCGCTTCGGCCTGGGCGATCGTCCGCGGAAATCCGTCGAGGATGAAGCCCCGGCCGGCGTCGGCCTTCCCGAGACGCTCCCATCATCCGGATGATCACGTCGTCCGGGACGAGCGCGCCCTGATCCATGTAGCCCTTGGCCTCGCGGCCGAGCGGGGTGCCCGCCGCCACCGCCTCACGCAGCATGTCGCCGGTCGCCAGGTGCGGGACGCGCCATTCCTGCGCGAGGTCGCGGGCCTGCGTGCCCTTGCCCGCGCCCGGAGGTCCCAGAAAGGCGACTCGCACGCTCAACTGCCGTATCCGCTCGAACGCGACTTGGACTTCTTCAGGAAGCCCTCGTAGTTCCGCATGAGCAGGTGCGATTCCATCTGCCGGACGGTGTCGAGCGCCACGCCGACGACGATCAGGAGGCTCGTGCCACCGAAGTAGAACGGCACGTTGAACCAGCGGATCAGGTAATCCGGCAGCACCGAGATCAACGCCAGAAACAAGGCGCCCGGCAGGGTGATGCGCGTCAAGGTCCGGTCGATGTACTCGGCCGTCTTCTTGCCCGGCCGCACGCCCGGGATGAAGCCGCCGTACTTCTTCATGTTGTCGGCCAGGTCGATCGGATTGAACACGATCGCCGTGTAGAAGTAGGCGAAGAAGACGATCAGCGCCATGTACGACGCGGTGTAGAAGAGCCGCCCCGGCGACATCGCGTCGGAGATCGCCTGCATCCACGGATGCGGAACGAAGCGCGTCAAGGTCGCCGGGAACAGGATCAGCGAGGACGCGAAGATGACCGGGATGACGCCGGCGGTGTTGATCCGCAGCGGGATGTGCGTCGACTGGCCGCCGTAGACCCGCCGGCCCACCACGCGCTTGGCGTACTGCACCGGGATCTTGCGCTGGCCCTCTTGCATCAAGACGACGGCCGCCGTGACGCCGACCATCACCAGGATGATCGCGACGACGACGATGAGCTTCAGCTCGCCGGTCGAGAGCAGGGTGTACGAGGCACTGATGGCCGACGGCAGACGCACGACGATGCCCGCGAAGATGATCAGCGAGATCCCATTGCCGATCCCCTTCTCGGAGATCTGCTCGCCCATCCACATGATCAGCGCGGTGCCCGCGGTCAAGGTGACCATCGTCAGCAGACGGAAGCCCCAGCCCGGCGTCGGCACGATCGACAGGCCCGTCGGACTCCGCATGCTCTCGAGGCCGTAGGCGATGCCGAGCGCCTGCACCCCGACAGCACGATCGTGCCGTAGCGCGTGTACTGCGTGATCTTCTTGCGGCCGGCCTCGCCTTCCTTCGCCAGCCGCTCGAGGGCGGGCACGACGACGGTCAGCAGCTGCAGGATGATCGAGGCCGAGATGTACGGCATGATCCCGAGCGCGAAGATCGACAGCCGTCTCAGGTTGCCGCCCGAGAAGAGGTCGACCATGCCGAGCAGGGTGCCCTGCACCTGGTCGAAGAACTGCGACAGCGCGTGTCCGTCGATCCCCGGCGTCGGCACGTGCGCGCGCCGACGCGATAGGCGATCAGCAGCACCGCCGTCATGATGACGCGGCGCTTCAGCTCCGGGATCTTGAAGACGTTCTGGAAGCTCTGGAGACTCTCGATCACGAAGCGGGCACCCGCTCGGGGAGCGTCTCGACCCGACCGCCCTTGGCCTCGATCTTCGCGCGCGCCGACTCACTCACCGCGTGGGCGCGCACGGTCAGCGCGTGCGCGACGTCACCGTTGCCCAGCACCTTGACCCGCGCGCGGCCGCTCCGCTTGATGAGCCCGGCCTCGGCGAGGCCGTCGGGATCGACCACGGCGTTCGCCGCGAACCCGCTCAGCGACTCGAGATTCACGACGGCGTACTCGGTCTTTCCACCGAACGGGATGAAGCCGCGCTTGGGCAGCCGCCGGTAGAGCGGCATCTGGCCGCCCTCGAAGCCGCCGGCCTTGCCGCCGCCGGACCGCGCGCTGTGGCCCTTGTGTCCCTTGGTCGAGGTCTTGCCGTGACCCGATCCCGGGCCGCGACCGATCTTCTTGCGCCGCTTCGTGGCGCCCGGCGCCGGGCGCAGCTCGTTAAGCTTCACGGGTCACGCTCAGCACGTGCACGACCTTGGCGATCATGCCGCGCACCGACACCGAGTCGTCGTGGCTGACCGAGTGGCGGATCCGGCGGAGTCCCAGGGCCCGGACGGTCGCCTCTTGCTTGGGCGAGAGCCCGATCATCGATTTGGTCAGGGTGACCTTAAGCTTCTTGTCGGGCACCGGCCATCTCCTCCGCGGGGCGACGACGACGCCGTCGCCGCGCCGCCGCGCCGCATGCAGATCTTGCAGGCGCTTGATCCGTCGCAGCGCGTCGATCGTCGCCTTGAGCACGTTGTGGGGATTGTTCGACCCCAGGGTCTTCGTCAGAATGTCCTGCACGCCCGCGGCCTCGAGGATCGGCCGCACCGCGCCGCCGGCGATGACGCCCGTACCCGGCACCGCCGGCTTCAGGAAGACGCGGCCGGCGCCGAAATGCCCGGTGATCTCGCAGGGGATCGTCGTGTCCTTGAGCGGGACGAAGATCAGATCCTTCTTGGCGTGCTCGACCGCCTTCCGGATGGCCTCCGGCACCTCGTGGGCCTTGCCGAGGCCGACACCCACGTGACCGCGCGTCCGTCTCCGACGACGACCAGCGCGGTGAACGAAAACCTGCCGTCCACCTTTCACGACCTTGGCCACCCGGTTGATGGAGACGACGCGATCGTTCAGCTCGAGCACGCTCGGATCGATCTTCGCTTCAGCCACTCGATTCTCCTAGAAGACCAGGCCGCCGGCGCGAGCCGCATCGGCGAGCGCCTTCACTCGTCCGTGGTACATGTACCCACCGCGATCGAACACGACGCGCTCGATCCCCTGCGCCTTCGCCTTGCCGGCCAGCAGCTCGCCGACGAGCTTGGCCGCGGCGACGTTGCCGCCCTGCGGCTGGCGCGCTCGGAACTCCTTGCTCCGGCTGTCCACCGCCAGCAGGGTCTTTCCCGCGTCGTCGTCGACCAGCTGGGCGTAGATGTGATTCAGGCTGCGGAACACGGCCAGCCGCGGCCGCGCCTCCGAGCCGCGCACGTACCGGCGAAGCCGTCGGTGTCTGACATCTCGCGAAGCCCGCCGCTCTTTCGTGATCACTTGGCCCCCGCTCCCGCCTTCTTACCGACCTTGCGGCGGATCACTTCGTCCGAGTACTTGATCCCCTTGCCCTTGTACGGGTCGGGTTCGCGGAGCGCCCGAAGCTTCGCGGCGGTCTGGCCGAGCAGCGCCTTGTCGGCCCCTTCAAGGTGATGGCGACCTGGCGCTCGATGTCGGCCGTGATGCCCTCCGGCAACGGGAACACCACGGGGTGCGAGTAACCCAGCGCGAGCGTGATCGTCTTGCCCTGGATCTGCGCCCGGTAGCCGATGCCGACGATGTCGAGCTTGCGCTCGAAGCCATCCTTCACGCCGGTCACCATGTTCGCCATCAGCGCGCGAGCCAGGCCATGGAGCGCACGGATCTTCCGGTCATCGCCGGTGCGCGAGATCACGAGCTGGTTGTTCTCGAGCTTCGCGTTGAGTCCCGTCGGGACCGGCTGCATCAGCTTGCCCTTCGGGCCTTCGGCGCGCACGGTGGTCCCGTCGATCAGGACCTTGACGCCTTGCGGAATGTTGACGGGCTGTCGGCCGATCCGTGACATGGCGCTCCTCTACCACACGTAGGCGAGCACTTCGCCGCCGACCTTTTGCTTGCGCGCGTCGCGCCCGGTCACCACGCCCCTCGACGTCGACACCAGCGCCACGCCCATCCCGGCCAGGATCGACGGGATCCGGTCGTGGGTGACGTATATGCGCCGGCCGGGTGTCGAGACGCGGACGAGCCCGGAGATCATCTTCTCGTTGCCCACGCCGTACTTGAGGTAGACGCGCAGGGTCCCTTGCTTCTCGTCCTCGAGCACGCGGAAGTTCTTGATGAAGCCTTCGTCCTTCGAGGATCTCGGCGATCCGCACCTTGAGCTTCGAGGACGGGATGTCCACCTTTTCGTGCTCGGCGCGGCTCGCGTTGCGGATGCGGGTCAGGAGATCGGCGATCGGATCGCTTCGCATGGGCCTACCAGCTCGCCTTCGTGATGCCCGGAACCTCGCCCTTGAGTGCCAGCTCGCGGAAGCAGAGCCGGCACATCTGGAACTTCCGGAGGTAGCCGCGCGGGCGACCGCACAGCTTGCACCGTGAATAGGCGCGCGTCGAGAATTTCGGTTTCCGCTGAGACTTCATGATGAGAGAGGTCTTGGCCATACGAAGCTACTCCCTGAACGGCATACCCAGATGCGTCAGCAGCACCTTGGCGTCTTCGTCCGTGCGCGCCGTCGTGACGATACTGATGTCCATGCCGCGGACCTTGTCGATCTTGTCGTAGACGATCTCCGGGAAGATCAGCTGCTCGCGCAGGCCGAGGGCGTAGTTGCCGCGGCCGTCGAAGCCGCTTGGGCGGCACGCCGCGGAAGTCGCGCACGCGCGGCAGCGCGACGTTGATGAGCCGGTCGAGGAACTCGTACATCCGAGCGCCCCGCAAGGTCACCTTCGCGCCGATCGGCACGCCCTCGCGCAGCTTGAAGTTCGCGATCGACTTCTTGGCCCGTGTGACGATCGGCCGCTGGCCGGAGATCAGCTGCAGATCGGCGGTCGCGAAATCCAGCACCTTGGCGTTGTCGCGTCCTTCGCCGACGCCCATGTTGATGACGACCTTTTCCAGCCGCGGCACCTGGTACGGGTTGGAGAACCCGCGCTCCTTCATGACCGCCTGGACGACCGTCTTGTGGTACATCTCCTTGAGCCGCGGCTTCGTCTCGCCGGTGCCCTTCGGACGGCCCTTGGCGATCGGCGCCGCCGCCGTGGCCGGGCCCTTCCGGGGCTGGGCGGGGGCCTTCGCCGCCGGCTTCTGGGCCGCGGGTGCTTTCGGTGCCGCCGTCGTTTCTTTCGCCATGGTGTCAGCCCTTGTCGATCGATTCGCCGCAGCGCTTGCAGACTCGCAGCTTGCGCCCGTCGGCGAGCGTCTTGATCCCGCTGCGCGACGGCTTGTCGCACCGGCTGCAGACCACCAGCACGTTCGAGAGCGCCAGCGGGCTCTCGCGCTCGATGATCCCGCCCTGCCGCAGCTTCTGCGTCGGACGCTGGTGCTTCTTCATCATGTTGATCTTCTCGACGAGCACTCGCCCGCCGATCGGCAGCACGCGCAGCACCTTGCCGCGCTTGCCGCGCTCCCGGCCCGCGATCACCGCGACCGTATCGCCTCGCCGCACATGCGCGTGTTGCATCAAATGACCTCGGGCGCGAGCGAGATGATCTTGGTGAACTGGCGCTCACGCAGCTCGCGCGCCACCGGGCCGAAGATGCGCGTGCCCACCGGATTCTCGTCGGGCTTGATCAGAACCACCGCGTTGCGGTCGAAGCGGATGTACGATCCGTCCCGCCGCCGCACTTCCTTGACCGTCCGGACCACGACCGCGCGGGCGACTTCGCCCTTCTTCACGGTCCCGTCCGGCGTCGCTTCCTTGATGGCCACGATGACGGTATCGCCCAGCGAGGCGTACCGCTTGTTGGCGCCGCCCATCACCCGGATGCACTGGACCTTCTTGGCTCCGGAGTTGTCGGCTACGTCGAGCATCGAGCGCGGTTGGATCATCGCTAGGACACGCGGCTGAGGACCTTGCGGATCCTCCAGCGCTTCTCCTTCGACAGCGGCCGGGTCTCCTCGATCAGCACCCGGTCGCCCACCCGGCTCGCGTTGGTCTCGTCGTGCGCCTTCAGCTTCTTCGACGCCCGCACCACCCGCTGATAGCGCGGATGCCGGAACACCCGCTCGATCCGCACCACCGGGTCTTCTGCATCGCGTCGGACACGACCACGCCTTCACGACTTTTTCGCTCACCCACGGATGCGCCCTTCTTCTCGCGGAGCACTGTGTTCGCCCGCGCCAGATCTTTCTTCGCCTGAGCTCAGCCGCGAGGGGTTCTTGGCCACCCCCATCGAGAGCTGGAACCTGAGATTGAAGATCTCCTCGGTCAGCTCCCGCGTCTTCTGCTGGAGCTCGTCCTGGGAGAACTCACGCCACTTCGCCGCTTTCATGATTCGATCCTTTAGAGGCTCGCGCTCGGTCGCACTACAGCGCCCTCGTGCGCGAGACGAACTTCGTCGTGATGCCGATCTTCTGGGCCGCGGTCCGGAAGGCGTCGCGCGGCCACGTCCTCGGGCACGCCGATCATCTCGTACATGATCCGGCCCGGCTTCACGACCGCCACCCACTCCTCCGGGTTACCTTTGCCCTTGCCCATCCGGGTCTCGGCCGGCTTCTTGGTGACCGGCTTGTCCGGAAGATGCGGATCCTGACCTTAGCAATACGTAACCGAACGTAGCTACAAC
>ERZ1370068.499-contig-10454_pt1 | contig 41820 bp, 51 predicted proteins | sample MGYA00561227_ERZ1370068 | MGnify/ENA primary metagenome ERZ1370068 (study PRJEB38410, sample SAMEA6850437) | metagenome | study: Metagenomic assessment of the ecological functions of the soil: analysis of the soil microbiota associated with the... | reverse complement strand
TGATCCACCGAGCCGACCGCAACCCCCGGCCGGCAACGGCGTCTACTGTGAATGGTGACCCGACCGATGTCGCTGACCTCGAGCGGGCTGGCATCCAGGACGCCGAAGCCGCCTCATCTTCCCGGCCAGCCCGACCGACGAGGCCGATATGTACTCGATCCTGACCATCAGTGGCCATCAGAGTCGCTGGCGCCGGGGCGCGCACACCTGTGGCCGAGGTCAACAACACTCGACACGTCGAGCACTTTCGGCGTGCCCGTGTGGACGAGGTCCTGGTCACCTCCCGCCTCGCCTCGCGGCTTCTCGCTCGTTCCGCGCTCTACCCTCGGCCTGACCGGGCTCGTGTCCGGACATCGTTCTCGGCGGCGAAGGCTCGGAGCTCTACCGCGTCTACCCGTCGCCGGACGAGTACGCCGGCTCGTCGGTCGACGAAGCCAGCGGCGCGCCTGCGGGCCGAGCACCGGGCGACGCTGCTGGCCATCGGCCAGGGGCCCTGACCGTCGGAACCCGGGCACCGGATCGCGCACATCGGGGCCGGTGACGAGGCGCTCGTGGTGGCCGAATCACTCGGGCACGCTGGCACCCTGGAAGTTCGTCAAGGTGACGGCGGCCTCGGCGAGAGAGGCCGATACTGACCCGTTGGTGGCTTCGACGCTGAACCGGTTCAGGCCTGCCGTGGCCGAGCCGAGCCTGCGCCGGTCAGACCGCCTTGACGGCGGAGATCAGGCTCGGCCAGGCCGCGCTCTGGCGCGTCGGCGAAGCAGCATGCCGGTCTTGGGGTTGACGTACAGCTCGTTGTCGATGCCGGCGTAGCCGCGGCCCATCGAGCGCTTGATGACGATGATGCTCTGGCCTGGTCGACGTCGAGGATCGGCATGCCCGAGACCGGCGTGCCGGGACGCCGGGCGGCCGGGTTGGTGACGTCGTTGGCGCCGATGACCAGGGCCACGTCGCAGCGCGGGAACTCGGGGTTGATCTCCTCCATCTCCTTGCAGCTGCGGGTAGGGCACGTTGGCCTCGGCCAGCAGCACGTTCATGTGGCCGGGCATCCGGCCGGCGACCGGGTGGATGGCGTAGCTGACGTCGACGCCGCGCTGACTCGAGCAGCTCGGCCAGCTCGCGCGACCTCGTGCTGGGCCTGGGCGACGGCCAGGCCGTAGCCGGGCACGATGATGACGCTGCTGCGCGTAGGCGAGCTGGATGGCGGCGTCGTCGGCGGCGATCACCGCGCGCACCGGCCGCCCGGGCCGCGCCGCCGCCGCGACCGTGCTCGTCGCCGGTGCCGAAGCCGCCGATCGATGATGTTCAGGATCGAGCGGTTCATGGCGTCGGCCATCAGCTTGGTCAGGATGCCGCCGGAGGCGCCGACCAGCGCGCCGGCGATGATCAGGACCGCAGTTGCCGATGACGAAGCCCGGCCATCGCGACCGCGGTGCCGGTGAACGCGTTCAGCAGCGAGATCACCACCGGCATGTCGGCGCCGCCGATCGGCAGGACCATGGTGACGCCGAAGAGCGAGCCGCCAGGACAACGGCGCCGAGGACGGCGATGCTGGTCGTCCCGTCCGAGGGTCATCACGTCGTCGAGCTGAGCACCAGTGCCGCCACGCCCGACCACGGCGTATATCAACGACATCCACAGGCCGGAAGCCCGCCGCCGATGGCGAAGCCGACACACGATGATGACGATGGCGGTCGTGCCCAGCCCGCCCGGCCGGGCGTAACGAGATAGGGGGATGGTCACCAGACCGCCAGCGGTCATGCCGCCGGCCGAGAGGTCGCGTTGCCGGATCCTGCGCCGTGGCCGGCGAGTTCATCTGGTGCAGGCCCGAGCACGAAGCAGGCGGCGCCCGCCAGCCAGGCGCAGGTAGACGAAGGTGTAGATCCACTCCTGGGACATCGACTCGCTCCTCGCTGGCTCCGGGCGTCTGGCGCCTCGGTCCCGGCCGACCCGTCGGCTTCTTGCGGAACATCTGGAGCATGCGGTCGGTGACGACGTAGCCGCCGACGACGTTCATCGCCGCGAACGCGACGGCGACGAACGCGAGGACGTAGCTCGAGCGGGTCGTCGGCCTCGGCCGCGATGAGCATCGCGCCGACGAGGACGATGCCGTGGATCGAGTTGGCGCCCGACATCAGCGGCGTGTGCAGCGTCGCCGGGACCTTGCTGATGACCTCGAAGCCGACGAGGATCGCCAGCACGAAGATGGCCAGCGCGTTGAGCAGCTCTGGGCTCACGCGGCAGCCTCCGGCGGCCGGCGGCGCCGGCTCGAGCAGCTTCTTGCGCGGCGTCCTGACGGATCGCGCCGCCGTTGGCGATGACGGTGCGGCTTCGTGACCTCGTCGCTCGAAGTCGAGGTGCAGCGCGCCGTCCTGGACCATGCCGCAGCAGCAGCGTCGAGATGTTGCGCGCGTAGAAGGCGGACGCGCCGGCCGGCATCGATGGCCGGCAGGTTGTCGGGCGCGATGATCGTCACGCCGTTGTCGGTCACGATCGTCTCGCCGGCCTGCGACAGCTCGACGTTGCCGCCGAGCGCGCTGGCCGCCATGTCGACGATGACCGAGCCCGGCTTCATCTGCCCGACCGCGTCCGCGGTGACGAGGACCGGCGGCTTGCGGCCCGGGACCTGGGCCGTGGTGATGACGCACGTCCATGGCCGCCGATGTAGCCTCGTTGAGCTCGGCCTGCTGGGCCGCGCGCTCCTCGGCGGTCAGCTCGCGGGCGTAGCCGCCCTCGCCGGTCGCGTCGACGGCCGACTTGAGGATCGACGAACTCGGCGCCGAGCGACTCCGGCCTGCTCGCTGCGTCTCCGGCCGCACGTCGTAGGCCTTGACGACGGCACCGAGCCGGCGCGGCGGTGCCGATGGCCTGCAGCCCGGCCACGCCGATGCCCAGGATGCAGCACGTTGGCGGGCTTGGCCGTACCGGCCGCCGTCGTCAGCAGCGGGAAGTAGCGGCCGTAGGCGGCGGCCGCGATGAGGACCGCCTTGTAGCCGCCGACGTTGGCCTGCGAGCTGAGCGCGTCCATCGTCTGCGCGCGAGCTGAGCGTGCGCGGCATGGCGTCGAGGCTGATCGCGGTCACGCCGCGGTCGGCCAGCGTCTTCGGCCGTTGCGGGTCGATGAGCGGCGTCGAGCAGCCCGACGACCGCCTGGCCCGGCCGCAGGCTCGCGACCTCGTCGGCGTCCGGCTTTGGCGACCCGCAGCACGACGTCGGCCTGCGGCGTACAGGGCCTCGGTCGAGACGACGGTCGCGCCGGCCTCCGGCGTAGGCGCTGTCGGGGATCGGCGCACCGGCGCCGGCGCCCGCCTCGACGAGCACCTCCAGGCCGGCCGCCTGGTACTTCCCGACGAGCTTCGGGCACGAGGGCCACGCGACGCTCGGAGGGCGCGCGCTCTCGGACGACTCCAACCTTCATGCGGGGAACCCTTGTCGTACGTGGTCGATATCGCCGGTAAGGATAGCGGGTCAGGCTGGCCAGCGACGGGGCCGTCCGGAGGGGCTGGCAGGGCGCTGGGCCGAGGTCGGGCGGGAGCTCTCTGGCCGACCGCGGGCCGCGTTCAGAGGACCCGGGACCGAGGCTCCCATCACTGACGTCGACCATGACGCGTCACATGGCATGCGCGACCTGAGCCCATGGTCCCAGGTCCGCATCACGGAGGCACGGCTAGACTCCAGCCATGAAGCGAATCTCCGCCGCGCTGCTCGTCGCTGGTCCTTGCCGCATGCACGGCCACGACCTCACCCATCACCGTCCGGCCCGCTCGGCCCGACGACCTCCGCGCCCACGACCGCTCCCGACGACGAAGCCGACGGCGACCGCCAGCGAAGCGCCGACGGCAGCCTCCGAGACCGTGCCGCCCGAACCGACCTCCGACCTGGGCGACTTCATCTGCACCTATCCCTACGCCGTCGACGGCAACGCCGATCGCGCCCAGATCGACGACGTTCGCGTCGGCAGCCACTCGGGCTACGACCGGATCGTCTTCCAGTTCGAGAAGGGCATCCCGGCCCTGGACGTCAAGGTCGGCAAGCCGCCCTTCACCCGCGACCCGAGCGGCCTGCCGATGCCGGTCGCCGGCAAGGACTTCCTCGTCTTCCTCCTCCGGGGCGGCACCGGCCTGGGCCCTTCCGGACGCGGTCACCTACGACGGCCCGACGGACTTCACGCCGCGGCTACCCCGATGCACTCCGTCCAGTTCATCCAGGCCGGCGACTTCGAGGCCCAGAGCGAGTGGGTCGCCGGCCTCACCGGCCCCGCCTGCATCCGCGTCTTCGCGCTGACCGATCCCGACCGGCTGGTCGTCGATCTCGAAGCGAGGTCGGTCGGGCGCATCGCCACCAGGCAGGTCGGGCGTCCTCGTACACTCCGGTCATGGCCCATCCCCAGTTCGAGGCGGTCAACCTCATCAGTGACCCGATCCACGGGTACATCGAGCTGACCAAGCGGCTCGGCCCGGAGCAGAGTCGCGCCGCCGGGCTGCCACCCGAGGAGCGCGCCGAGGCCGACCTCCTCGACACGCCGTGGGTCCAGCGACTGCGCCGCATCAGCCAGCTGCAGAGCGCCCGCTGGGTCTTCCCGACCGCCGAGCACACGCCGGTTCACCCACGGCCTGGGCGTCATGCACGAAGGCGGGCCTGTGGGCGCGCGCCGCTGTATCCGACGCTGCGCGAGGTGCTGCTCGCCGACACGCTGGCCGAGGGCGATGCCTCGGAAGATCCCATCCCGTCGGAGGCGCTGGTGGTCGAGACCGTCCGGGTCGCCGGCCTGCTGCACGATGTCGGCCACGGACCGTTCGCCCACTACTTCGACGAGCACGTCCTGTCGGCCTTCGCGGCGCCGCCGCACCCGAGCCGTGACCCGGCCAAGCGCGCTGTCGCACGAGGACCTGCGGCCAGGCCATCGTCGAGCGCGAGCTGGCGCCGTCGATCGCGCGGCCTGCGGCGGGCGCCGGGCGCTGGAGGCCGAGCGCGCCGCGTTCGCCGACGGCGAGGCGATCGAACCGCGCTGGATCGCTTCCTGATCTCCAAGCCGCCGCTGGCCGACCCGACGATGCCGCGCTGGGTCCGCTGGCTGCAGCCGCTGCTGTCAGCGGCGTCTTCACGGTCGACAACCTCGACTACGTGCGGCGCGACGCGTACATGACGGGCGTCTCGACGGGGCCGGTCGATGCCGAGCTGGCTGCGCCGCTACGCCTTCATGAGCCGTCGCGGGCTGGCGCTCTACGAGCCCGGCCTGGGAGCGCTCGAGCAGTTCCTGACCGTCCCGGCTGTTCATGTACAAGCACGGTCTACTTCCATCGGACCGTGCGGGCCATCGACCTCGACCTCGAGGAGGTCTTCGCCCCCAGCATCCGGGCCATCCACGGCGAGGGCAACCCGCTCGACGACCTTGGCGCCTACGTGGCCCTCGAGGAATACGCGCTCCTCCACCAGGCGTCCCTGTGGGCGGCGGGAGCCTCGCTCGACCCCTCGCCGTCGGCGGGCTCGGGCCGCGTCACGCCAGAGGTCGGCCGGCTGTGGCGCGGCATCCTGTTGCGAAACCCGAGCTGGCACGCCGTGGCCGAGAGTGCGCCGCGACTCCCGGTTCGGCGGCACGCGCGAGGATGCCGAGGTCGAGCTGCGCGCTGCGCTGCAGGTCTACCTCGACGGTGCCGCCTCGACCGGTGGCGCCGCCGGAGACGCATCCGCGCCCGTCATCCGCATCGACCTGGCCGAAGCCGACGGGCGGCCGCAGAACCCACTCCACGCCCACGGCAGCCCGGATCATCGCGCGACGCGACGGCGCGCTCGATGCGACGCTCCTCGACGACCTGCTGCAGCGGCTGCCCGCGGTCGTCGTCACCGGTCGCGCCTACGTCCGCACACCGTCGACCACCGACTGATCGTTCCGAACGGTCATCGGGCGTAGAGTCGGGGGCATGGCCAACGCCGCCCGTGCCTTCGTCCTTCGGCACACGCGCCTCCGTCCCGTGCCGGGGCTCGACCGCGTTCGACTCCACCTTGCCGACGACGTCCTGCCGCTCTGGCGGCGCGGTCCAGATGGAGACCGGCCGATGCCGACGCCGCGCTGCCCTACTGGGCCTTCGCCTGGTCCGGTGGCCTGGCCATCCGGGCGCTACCTCCAGGAGCGGCCGGATGTCGTGGCGGGCCGGCGGGTCCTCGACCTCGGCATCGGGTTCCGGGCTGTGTGGCATCGCCGCGATGCAGGCCGGGGCGTCAGCCGTGACGGCCACCGACATCGATCCCTTCGCCGCCGCGCAGCATCCAGCTCAACGCCCGGGCCAACCGCCTGCCGCGTGACGGTCGTCCGCCGCGACGTGCTCGACGAGGACCCACCTGACGTCGACCTCATCCTGGCCGGCGACTGCTGGTACGAGGCCAGCCTCGCCGAGCGCGTCCTGCCCTGGCTCCGTCGAGCGCAGGCGCGTGGCATCGACGTCGTCACCGGCGACCCGGGTCGTCGCTACCTGCCGACGGAGGCGCTGGTCGAGCTCGCCGTCTACGAGGTGCGCACGACGACCGAGCTCGAGGACCTGGACCGGAAGCACGGCCGCGTCTACGCCCTGCGACCGGCTACCGAGCTCGACTTGCCCCGGTCGGACGCGCAGGCTAGGCTCGCGGGCACATCATGACGACCTTACCGGCGCCATCGACGTCCCCCGACGCGTCGCCCGAGATCCGCCTGACCGCGCTCACCAAGCGGTTCCAGGACGTCGTCGCCGTCGACGCCATCTCGCTGACCATCGAGAGCGGTGAGTTCTTCTCGTTGCTCGGTCCATCGGGCTGCGGCAAGACCACGACGCTGCGCATGATCGGTGGCTTCGAGCAGCCGACCGCGGGCATCGTCGAGCTGCGCGGCCACGACGTGACGACCGATCCGCCGGACAAGCGCCCGATCAACATGGTCTTCCAGAACTACGCCCTCTTCCCGCACCTCGATGTCGGCGAGAACGTCGCGTTCGGGCTCAAACGCAAGCACGTCGCCAAGGACGAGATCGCACGGCGGACGGGCGAGGTGCTCGAGCTGGTCCACCTGGCGGGCTATGAGCGGCGCAAGCCGAATCAGCTCTCCGGCGGCCAGCAGCAACGGGTGGCCCTGGCGCGAGCGCTCGTCAACCGACCCAACGTGCTGCTTCTCGACGAGCCGCTCGGTGCCCTCGACCTGAAGCTCCGCAAGGCCCTCCAGGTCGAGCTCAAGCGCATCCAGCAGGAGGTCGGCATCACCTTCGTCTACGTGACCCACGACCAGGAGGAGGCGCTCACGATGAGCGACCGGATCGCGGTCATGAACCGCGGTCGGGTGGAGCAGCTCGGCTCGCCAGAGGAACTCTATGACCGGCCCGACGACTCGTTTCGTGGCCGACTTCATCGGCACCACGAACCTGCTCCACGGGACCGTCGAGTCGCTCGAGGACGGCTTCGCCCTGGTGCGCCTGGATTCCGGCGACCGTTGCCGCATCGGCCGACCGGGGCGCGTGAGCGGCCAGGAGGTCGACATCAGCGTCCGCCCCGAGGCCATCGCCATCCATGGCTGATCGCGGCTCCGACGGAGCGAACCACGCGTTGTCGGCTACCATCCAGCAGTCCGCATTACCTGGGCTCGGCCGTCCAGTACATCGTCCGCACGACGGGAGGCGTCGCGCTGACGGTCCTGACGGCCAAGAACGCGGAGCGGCTGACAGCCGAACAAGCGGTCGTGCTGGACTGGCCGCCGGACGAAGCGCTCGTGCTGGGGATCGACCGGTCGAGCTGGAGGAGACGGGATGACGAGGAAGGCAGGGCCTCGCCCGGGCCAGGAGGAGACAGCATGACCCACCCATACGACGGCTCGTCCATCGACCTCGAACGAGAGCTCGTCCGCTACCTCGCGGAGCGCAAGGTCACGCGCCGGGAGCTGCTCCAGCGCATCGCCGCCGTCGGTGCCACGGCGGCGCCTGGCGCCGGTCATCGCCGCCTGCACGGGCAGCGGGGCGAGCATCAGTCCATCGGCCGCAGCCCCGTCTCAGGGCAGCGCCACGACGGCGCCGTCGTCGGGCCCGACCGCGTCGGCCGGAGACCGACGCCGGTCCCGTCGCCCGAGAGCGACCTGCTCATCTACAACTACGCCGACTACCTCGACCCGACGATCGTCACGGACTTCGAGAAGAAGTACGGCACCGAAGGTCGACATCACCTTCTTCGATTCTGTACGACGTCATGTTCCCGCAGGGTCCAGGCCGGCAACACCGGCTTCGACATGACCTTCCCGACCGATACGGACATCCCGGGGCTCGTCGAGCAGGGCATGATCCTGCCGCTCGACCTGTCGCTCATCCCCAATGTCGTCAACCTGGCGGCCGAGTGGGCGGACGTGAAGTACGACCCGGGCCACAAGCACTCGATGCCCTACATGTGGTGGACGACCGGCTTCGCCTACGACACGGACAAGATCAAAGAGGACCTGACGAGCTGGGCGTCGCTCTGGGACCCGCGCTTCAACGACCACATCATGGTGCTCGACGACCAGCGTGAGGCGTTCGCGGCCGCGCTCATCCGGCAGGGCAAGGACATCAATACCGTCGACGACGCCGAGCTCGACGCCGCCCTCGCCTTGCTCAAGGAGCAGCGGCCGCTCGTGCGCACGCTACAGCGGCGACCCCATCGGCGACTTCAAGTCGAAGGGCATCTGGGTCGGCCATGACTGGAGCGGCGACGTCTGGACGATCCAGGAGACGCGACCGTCCGTCAAATACGTGCTGCCCGAGGAGGGCGGCGTGCGCGGGTCGGATGCCGCCGTCATCCTGCAGGGGCGCAGCACCCGGTCGCCGCCAACCTCTTCATCAACCACCTGCTGGACGCCCAGGTCAGCGCGGCCAACACCAACGCGATCTACTACATGGGGCCGAACGCCGCCGCCAAGGAGTTCATCCTGCCGGAGCTCCTCGCGGACCCGGCCGGTCAGCCCCGACCAGGCCATCATCGACAAGCTCCAGGAGCTGCTCGACCCGGGCGCCGACCTCGAGAAGTACAGCAAGCGCTGGACCGAGCTGCGGGCTGGCGGCTGACCGACACCGGGCGGGCGCCCGGGACACGTTCGACGCCCGGCTCAGCTGATGCGAGCGCGCCTCGGTAGCGGGCTCCTGTCCCTGCCGGGCCTGGCCTGGCTGGCGATCTTCTTCCTCGTCCCGCTGGTCATCGTGCTCATCGTCAGCGTCGGCGACCACGATCGCTTCGGCCACATCCTGCTCGATACCCCGAGCCTGGATAACTACTCGGCGGCGCTCGACCCGATGTTCCTGCCCACGGTCTGGAACTCGCTCCGCTACGCCGCCGCCACGACCGTCCTGTGCCCGATCATCGGCTATCCGGTCGCCTATTGGATCTCGCGCTACGGGGGCCGGCACAAGACGATCCTGCTCGTCCTGGTGATGCTGCCGTTCTGGACCAGCTATCTCATCCGGACCTACGCCTGGATGACCATCCTGGGCGACGCGGGCGTCGTCAACTCCTGCTCCAGTCCATCGGGCTGATCGATGAGCCGATCGTCCTGCTCAACACCGACCTGGCCGTGGTGCTTGGGCATGACCGTACGGCTTCCTGCCCTTCGCCATCCTGCCCCTGTTCGTGTCCATCGACCGCCTGGACGATGCCCTGGTCTCCGCGGCGCGCGACCTCTACGCGAGCGGCCGGTCGGCCTTCGTCCACGTGACCCTGCCACTGACGATGCCGGGCATCGTGGCGGCATCGATGCTGACGTTCATCCCGGCCATCGGCGACTTCGTGACGCCCGACCTGCTCGGCGGGGCGGAGACGACGACCATCGCCAAGATCATCAGATCCAGTTCCTGGGCGCGCGCGACTGGCCGGCCGGTGCGGCCATGGGATTCCTGCTCATGGCCGCCACCATCATCGCGTCGTTGGCGGTCATCCGCTCGCTCCGTCGCGAGGTCCTGGGCTGATGCACCGCGAGCGCAACCCGCTGCTGTCCGCCTACGCGATGCTCGTCTATGCCTTCCTCTTCCTGCCCATCGTCGTCCTCATCATCTTCAGCTTCAACGACTCCGAGGACAACTTCGCCTGGACCGGCTTCACGCTCGACTGGTATCCGGTCCTCTTCTCCAACGAGGACATGCTCGAGGCGCTGCGGAACACGCTCGAGGTCGCCTTCGGTGGCCGTTGTCGTGTCGACGCTGCTCGGGACGCTGCTTGGCATCGGCCTGGCGCGGCTGCGCACCCGCTACGTCGGCGGCCTGTCCGAGACGCTCATCCTGCTGCCGATGGTCGCGCCCGAGATCATCCTGGGCATCAGCCTGCTGCTCTTCTTCTCGCAGCTCTTCTCGGCCAACGGCTCGCTCGCCCAGATCTCGATCGCGCACATCACGTTCTGCGTCTCGTACGTGGCGGTCGTCGTCCGCGCGCGGGCGCGTGAACATGGACCCGCATGTGCAGGAAGCGGCGCGAGACCTCGGCGCATCGGCCATGGGCGCCTTCTGGTTCGTGACGCTGCCGCTCCTGGCTGCCGGCCATCGCGGCCGGCGCCATGCTCGCCTTCGCCCTCTCGTTCGATGACCTGATCGTGACGACCTTCAACGCCGGACCCGGCTCGTCGACGCTGCCCCTCTACCTGTACATCGCGCATCAAGTTCGGCGTGACCCCCGAGATCAACGCCATCTCGACGATCATCGTCGCCGTCACCTGCGTCGCCATCCTCATCGCCTGGCGCTTCGGGCAGACGCGCAGCCAGGCGCGTCCCGCAGACGCGGACGTCGAGCCCGACGGTGGCCTCGGCGAGCGCCTGAGCCGCCGCCTCAGCCGAGCGGGATGGCCTTCTTGGCGTCGAGGAAGGGGATGGCCGCCGTCCGGGCCGCCCAGCGGTCGCCGTCGGGGGCCAGCGATCTCGAGCGGGGTGCCGGGCGCGGCCAGCTCGATGGGCACCCAGACGTAGCCGATGTTGCGCTCCAGCCGCGGTGACCAGATGAGGTCGGTCAGGGTGCCGACCGGCTGACCGTCGTGGAGCGCGGGGCGCTTCTCGGCGATCTCGAACGAGAGCGCGTCGCCCGTCGACCTCGATGCCGACGAGCTTGCGGCTGACGCCGCGCTGGCGGATCTCCTCGAGGGCGGCCTTGCCGATGTAGTCGGCGTCCTGGGTCTCGACCAGGCGCTCCAGGCCCATGACCTCGAACGGGTTGTTGCGCGATGGTCATGTCGGAGCCGTAGTTGAAGATGCCGGCCTCGATGCGGCGCGCCTCGCACGGGCGCGATGGGTCGGATGTCGTGCGGACGCCCGGCCTCCATGACCCGGTCCCAGAGGTCGCCGCCACGCGACGCGTCGCGCAGGTAGATCTCGTAGCCGACCTCGCCGGTCCAGCCGGTCCGGCTGATGACGACCGGGATGCCGTCGAGCTCGGTCGTCATCGTCCAGTAGTACTTGATGTCGAGGACGGCGTCGCCGAAGAGCGTGCGCATGACGTCCTTCGACTTCGGGCCCTGGACCTGGATCGGGATAGATCTCCGGCTCGCGCGACCGTCACGTCGAGGCCCGGAGTTGATGGCCACGCCGCGCGCCCAGAGGCCGGCGTCGCTGTCGGCCAGCGCCAGCCACCAACGATCGGCCTCGACGCGCAGCAGGACCGGGTCGTTGACGATGCCGCCGTCCTCGGCCGTGATGAGCACGTACTTGCCCTGGCCGACCGCGCACTTCGTGAGGTCGCGGCAGGTCAGCATGTTGGTGAACGCCGATGCGTCGGGCCCGGTGATCTCGACGATGCGCTCGACCGACACGTCCCAGACCGTGACCGTCGTTGAGCAGGTGCCCAGTACTCCTCGATCGGGTCGGCGTAGTAGCCGGGCAGGTACATGTGGTTGTAGATGTCGTACGCCGAGCAGCCGGCCGCCAGCGTGCGATCGAAGAACGGTGAGCGCCGGTACCAGGGGCCGAAGTAGAGCGTGCTCGAAGTGGCCTGGGGGACGGTCTGGGTCGCGCTCATGGAGTCTCCTTGCTGGGCGGGGACGGCCTGAATCCTACGATGCTGGACGTGTCGCAGTCGGCGCCTCGATCGACGATGAGGGCGTCGACCAGCGGTCGCCCCGAGCGGGCCGGCGATGACCGGGTTGAGGTCCACCTCGCGCCAGGCGGGATGCTCGATCATCTGCGCGGCCGAGGTCGCAGATGAGCTGGGCGAGCGCCGCCAGATCGGCCGCCGGTCGGCCGCGGATCTCCGCGCAGGACGGGGGCGCCACGCAGCTCGTCGATCATCGTCCGGGCATCGGTCGCGGTCAGCGGCGCCAGCCTGATGACGACGTCATCGAGGCACCTCGGCCAGCACGCCGCCTAGACCGACGAGCACGACCACCCCGAACTGCGGGTCACGGCGGGCGCCGACGATGACCTCCGTCCCGCCAGCGACCATGGCCTGGACGAGGACGCCGCGGATCGTGGCTCCCGCCAGCTGACCCGCCCCGACGACCGCCCCGACAGCGTCTCCGGACGGCACTCCGGTCTCCGAGGCCCAGGACGACCGCGCCGACGTCGCTCTTGTGCGCCAGGTCGAGCGCGTCGAGCTTGACCACCACCGGCCAGCCCATCGCTGATGCCGCCGCGTCGGCGGCAGCGTCAGCCGCGCAAGCCGCGCCAGGGCGGAGCCGCCGAGGCGTCGACGAGGGGATGGCGCGCCATGCGACGACGGGCAGGCCGCAGCGCGCCCAGCGCCTCGAGCGACTCGCGCTCCGGCAGGGCCGTCACGCTCGTTGGTGCAGGCTCGAGCGGTGAAACGGACGCGGTCGTAGCCGTACGGTGTCCGGTCGGCGGCCAGCGCCGGCCAGGCCGCCCAGCGCCGGTCCATCGACCTGACGCCGCTCGTGACGGGCGTTCCCACCACGCCAGCCGGGCGATGGCGGCGAGGCCGCGACCGTGCCGCGCACGATGGGGATGCCGCCGGCGGCATCGAGCGCCTCCTGCAGCTCGGGCGATGCGTCGCCGGAGGTCAGGCGACACGAAGACCGGCAGCACGTCGGGTGGTCTGCGGTCGCCGTCGCCAGCTCAGCGGCCAGCTCGAGGGCCAGGCTCAGCTCGCCGGCCTGCGAGCGGAACGGGAAGTCGTGGACCAGGGCCAGCACGTCATAGGCTCCGGAGCCGGTGAACGCCTCGAAGCAGGCGCGGTACGGCCGGCGTGGCCTCGTCCGCCCCCACGGGTCCATGGGGTTGCCGATGTAGCCCAGGCTGGGCAGCGCGGCGGCGATGCGAGAGCCCGGGCCGCATCGGCGGGACGTCGGGCAGGTCGATGCCGGTCCGCGGCGCGAGGTCGGCGATGAGCGAGCCCTCCCCGGTCGAGACCGTGACCACGGCCGTCCGGCCTCGGCCGACGTGACGCCCGAGCCGACGTGCGCGCCGGTCGACCAGGGCGGCGGCCTCCGAGCAGCTCGTCGAGGTCGTCACAGCGGATCACGCCTGCCGCGCGCAGGGCGGCCTGGGTGACGCGATCTCGCCGGCCAGCGATCCCGTATGCGCGACGGCCGCCGCCTGCGCCTGCGCGCTGCGGCCGACCTTGACGGCGACGATCGGCTTGCCCAGCGCGAGTGCCTGGTCGGCCAGGGCGAGGAACCGCTCGGGCCGCTTGAAGCCCTCGACGAAGAGGACCACGGCATCGGTCGACGGGTCATCGAGGCAGTAGGCCAGGTAGTCGCAGAGGTCGAGCACGACCTCCGAGCCGCAGCTCACGATGCGGCTCCAGCCGATGCGCGTGCCGGCGTGCATGAACGCGTCGGCGACGCTGCCCGACTGGGCGATCGCCGCCACACCGCCACCGCCGGATGAACGGATGGACGTCGTCGATGTACGTCGCGCAGCCGGTCGTGAGGTCGATGAGGCCCATGCAGTTGGGGCCGAGGATGGCGGTCCCGGTGGCGCGGGCGATCTCGGCCACCTCGGCCTGCATCCGCGCGGCGGCCTCGCCGCCCTCGACGACGCCGCCGCCGGGGATGACCACGGCCGGGACGCCGGCCGCGGCCGCCTCGCGCGTGAACGGCGCGCGCGCAGCGGGTTGACGGCCAGCACGACGGTGTCCGGTACCTCGGGCAGCGAGGCCGAGGTCCGGATGGCAGGGCGTGCCGTCGATCTGCGTCGTACTTCGGGTTCACGAAGTAGCAGCGCGTCGGCGCGCCGAGGAGCCGGATGTTGTCGCGGACGGTCGGTCGCCATGTCGCCCCGCGGCGAGGCGCCGACGACGGCCACCGAGCGAGGCGCGAAGAGCGCGCGGAGGTCGAAGCGGAGGCTCGGCGGCGTCCGTCACCCGACGACCCGATCGACGCCCCGTCGCTCGAGCGACCGGGCGATGATCAGGCGCTGGATCTCCGGACGTGCCCTCCCAGATCCGGTCGACGCGCAGCTCGCGCAGGTAGCGCTCGGCGCGAAGTCGCGCATGTAGCCGCGGCCACCGAAGACCTGCACGACCCGGTCGGCGCAGCGGTAGGCGGCCTCCGAGGCGAAGAGCTTCGCGAGCGACGCCTTGGCGTGGACGACCTTCGGGTCGGCGCCCGCTGTCGGCCAGCCAGGCGCACTCGCGGGTCAGGGCAGGCGGGCCGCGGCAGCGTCGGCCGCCGAGTCGGCGAGCGGGAAGCTGACGCCCTGGAAGTCGTAGATCCGCTGCGCCGAACTGGACCCGGCTCGTGGCCCACTCGACGGCCAGCGTCAGCAGCCGCTCCATGGCGCCCGCGCAGCGCGCGCCGATGTGGATGCGCTCCTCGACGAACCATGCGTTGGTCAGCTCGTCGGCCCGGCCGACGCCACCGAGGACCGCCGCAGTCGGGCACGCGCACGTCCTCGAGCGACGAACTGCGGGTGGCGGTCGGCGAAGGTGTGGGTGTGGTCGGGGTCGTGCCAGGACGCGCACGCCCGGCGTGTCGTAGTCGACCAGGAAGAGGGTCGCGCCTCGCGGCTCGCCATCGGTGGCGAGGGCGTGGAAGATCATGAAGTCGGTGTTCTCGCGGGCCGGTCACGAACCACTTCTCGCCGTTCAGGACCCACTCGCCGCTGGCTGCATCGCGCACGGCGGTGGCGCGGATGCTCCGCGCGTCCGAGCCTGCCTCGGGCTCGGTGATCGCATAGCTGCCCCGATCGCTCGCCGCGGAGGCACGGCTCGAGGTAGCGCGCGCGCTGCTCGGCGTCGCCGTGGACGAGCACGTTGTAGGCGTCGGGCACGAGCGTCCAGAGGCCGCCGGTCGACTGGCCGAACTGCTCGTGGACGAGGACCTGCTCGAGGACCGACCAGCCCATGCCCGCCGTAGGCGGTCGGGAAAGCGCGCCGCCAGCCAGGCCAGCCGCGATCGACCGCTCGCCGCAGCGTGGCGCTGTCGTCGGCGGAGACACGTCCGCCGGCCCGCTCCAGCGCCTCCTCCCGCGGCTGGAGCTCCTCGACGACGAAGCGGCGCGCTCGGTCGCGGAGGTCCTCCTGCGCTGGCGTCAGGGCGAGGTCCATGGATCGCTCGTCGCACCTTCGATCGATGCGTGCCGGGGCACGACCGTCGGTCAGGCGCGCCCTCCGGTGCGAGCGCGATCCTTGAGGATCCGACCGGCCGCCAGCTTGCCCGGCGCGCCCATCACGCAGCCGCCCGGGTGGGTGCCCGAGCCGCACTGGTAGTAGCCGTCGATCGGGGTCCGGTACTGCGACCAGCCCGGGGCCGGGCGGAAGAAGAACATCTGCGGGCGCCAGGAACTCGCCGGCGAAGATGTTGCCCTCGGAGAGGCCGACCGTGCGCTCGATGTCGAGCGGCGTACGCACCTCGCGCTGCAGGACGAGGTCGCCGAAGCCCGGGAAGAACGACTCGAGCGTGGCCTGGACCGTGTCGCCGAGGTGCTCCTTCTCGGTGTCCCAGTCGCTCTCGCGCAGGTGGTACGGCGCGTACTGGATGAAGCAGCTCATGACCGCCTTGCCCGGCGGCGCCATGTCCGGATCGACCGTCCGACTGGATGGCGGTAGTCGATGTACGGCCGCTTCGAGTACCAGCCGTACTTGCGCGTCGTCGAAGGCGCGCTCGAGGTACTCCATCGAGGGGCCGATGTTGGTGAAGCCGCGGTACTGGTCGGTCCGATCGCCGAGCGCCGGGTACTTCGGCGGCGCCGTCGAGCGCGAAGTTGACCTTGGCCGAGGTGCCCTGGAAGCGGAAGCGGCGGATGTTCTCGACGAGGTCGGTCGGCAGCTCGCGCGGCTCGACCAGCTCGATGAAGGTGCGCCGCGGGTCGAGCGCCGAGACGACGACCGGCGCGTAGAACTCGGTGCCGTCGGCGAGGGCGACGCCGGTCGCCCGGCCGTCCCAGGTGATGACGTGATCGACGGCGGAGTCGAGCCTGATCTCCGCACCCAGCGCCTGGGCGGCGCGCGCGAGGACCTGCGTGAAGCCGCCGTTGCCGCGCTTGTGGAACGACCAGGCGCCCATCTCGCCGTCGTGCTCACCGAGGATGTGGTACAGCAGGACGAGGCCCGAGCCCTGCGAGTACGGCCCGACCTTGGTGCCGATGATGCTCGACGAGGCCAGGTAGCCCTTCGAGGATGTCCGACTCGAAGTAGTCGTCGAGGAAGTCGGCGGCCGAGCCGGTCAGCAGGCGGACCGCGTCATGGAGCACCTTGCGGTCCATCTTCCGGAAGCGCGACCGAGCGCCGCGAGCGCGACGAGCTCCTCCGGGTCGTCGCTGAAGATGTCCGGCGGGACCTGGTCCAGCAGCGGCTTGAGCGCCCGGCAGACCTGGTTGACGTCGTGGTTGAAGGCGTCGTAGGCGTCGGCGTCGTGCGGGCTGTGGCGGGCGATCTCCTTGAGGTTCTCGCCGTGGTCCTGGCCGAGCAGCAGGTAGTCGCCGTTCTCCATCGGGCAGAAGGTCGTCGGCATGAGGATGGGCATGAAGCCGTGCTTGACGAGGTCGAGGTCCTGGACGATGTCCGGGCGCAGCAGGCTCAGGGCGTAGGAGAAGGTCGTGAACCAGAAGCCCGGCCGCAGCTCCTCCGTGATGGCCGCGCCACCGACGAACGGACGGCGCTCGAGGATCGAGCGTGCGCGAGGCCGGCCTTGGCCAGGTACGACGCCGTTGACGAGGCCGTTGTGGCCGCCGCCGATGACGATCGCGTCGTAGCGTTCGGTCGGCCTTCGTGGTGGCCCTTCGTCTTGGGCATCTCAGGCCGTCCTTCGCTCGGGGTTGAAGAGTGGCAGGCGCGTCACGTTCGCGTCGAAGTACTCGTAGCGGTGGTTGACCGGCCAGCTCGAGCTTGACGCGCGAGCCCGGGCGCCAGGCGGTCGAGCGGCACCCGGGCCAGCGCGATGTGGCGCTGCAGCATCGGCGGAGTACATCTGGCTGGTGGCATAGCCGAGCTGGTTCAGCTCGTCGTCGTAGATGTAGTACTCGTCCTGGATGGGCGTGTGGTCCTTGGGCGGGATGAGGCCGGCCCCGTCGTAGATCCGGTCGTACTCGCGCCAGTCGACGACGAGGCCGGTCAGCTTCCAGCGCGACGTCTTGTCCGCCAGCTCGCGGCGGATGGCGTCGCGCCCGATGAAGGACGTCCGGTCGTCGGCCTCTGATCCCGCGCAGCATCCAGCCCAGGCCGAGCTCGACCGGCGTCGTGCGCTCGGCATCCGTCCACGCGAATCGGCTCGACTGGAAGTCGACGTCGAGGAGGACGAGGCCAGCCTCGATGCGCGCCATGTACAGGGCGATCGTGCCGATCGGGGACGACGTGGCGACCGCGACCTGCCGCCCAGACCGCGTCCCAGAGTGCCAGGGCGTCCTCGCTCCGGACCCAGATCTCGTAGCCCAGGTCGCCCGTGTAGCCGGTCCTCGAGACGCGCACGGGATCTTGGCGATCTTGGTCGCCAGGTGGCCGAAGTAGGGCAGCTCGGCGACGCCGCGGGCGATCGGGGCCAGGAGATCGCGCGCCCGCGGACCCTGACGGCGCAGCACGGCCCACTGATCGGAGACGTCCTCGATGCCGACGTCGAGCCGGCCGACGAGCGCCTCGAAGTAGGCCAGGTTCGGCTCCGCCGCCGTGAGCAGGTATTCCTCCTTGGCGTGGCGCAGGACGACGCCGTCCTCGACCACGAAGCCACGGTCGTCGCACCAGGCGGTGTACTGCGCGTGGCCGGGCTGGCAGGTCCGGATGTCGCGCGCCAGCACGCCGGCCAGGAAGCGCTCGGCGTCCGGCCCCGACGATGCGGTACTTGCAGTAGAGCGGCGACGAGTCGAAGAGGCCGGCACTCGTTGCGGATGGCGAAGTACTCGAACTTCTCCGACATCTGATAGCGGGTCGCCGCCAGGTGGTTCGACCAGTGTTCCCAGAGGCCGGTCTCGTTGAGCGCGGCAAGGCGCTCATAGAAGGGCGTGGTGCGGATCATGGCCGGCTCGTTAGCCCGTCGCCTGGCCGGCCGTCGGGCGGTCCGCCGCCGAGGCCGACGTCACGGTGCCCGCCCGGGCCTCAGGGCGGCGTCGAGCGCGACCTCGAAGATCGACGACGACGCGATCGATGGTGTCGCCGTGCGGCGTGCGACTCGGACAGGAACCATGGCTCGCGCGAGTCCGGCTCCGGCATGGCGCCGCGCAGGCATCGTCTGCCGACGACCTCGTCGTAGAGGTCGTGGTCGGTGTCGACCCAGCCGCGATAGTCGGTCGGCGCCGCCTCCGCGAAGACGATGCCGAACATGATCGGATGGCCCGCTGAACGCGTGCGGCAGACGCTCCGCTCGGTCATCACCTCGTGGAGCCCCGCCTGGAGACGCCGGCCGAGTGCCATCGATGATCGGCCAGGGCGTCGGTGTCTCGCAGGATGCGCAGGGTCTGGCCACGGCCGCCGACGCCGCGATCCGGTTCCCGGCGTACGTGCCGCCGTGGCTGACCTGGTCGGGCAGGAGCGCTCATCACGTCCGTCGCGCCGCCGAACGCCGCGGCCGGGATAGCCGTTGCCCATCGCCTTGGCGTACGTCGGCGAGGTCCGGCGTCACGCCGAAGAGCGCGGCCGCGCCGCCGCGCGGCGAGCCGGAAGCCGGTCTTGACCTCGTCGAAGATGAGCAGCGCCCCGAACTGCGCTGGTCAGCGCCCGGATCGCCTCGTGGAAGCCCGGCTGGGGCATGATCGCCTGGGCATTGCCGAGGACCGGCTCGACGATGATCGCCGGCGATGCTCGTCGCCGTCGCGCTCGAAGATCGCGGCGCAGCGCGTCGATCGCGTTGAACGGGCCGGGATCGATCGTCGTGGCGACTGACCTCGGGGATGCCGCGGCCCGCACGCCATGCGGACCGGGTTCGTCCGGTCGCCGAGCTCGGTCATGTCGTCGGGCGCGACGCAGATCGAGCGCGTAGTCGTGGACGCCGTGGTACTGGCCCTCGAACTTCACGATCTTGGTCGCGTCCGGTGTAGGCCCGCGCGAGGCGCATCGCGTGCATCGTCGCCTCGGTGCCCGAGACCGTCAGCCGGGCCATGTCGACCCAGCCGGTCAGCTCGCGTGATCAGCTCGCAGCGCCTGGACCTCGTCCTCGCTGGTCAGGCTGAAGCTGACGCCCTTGCGCATCCGCTCGTTGACGTGGTCGTCGACGCGCTCGTCGGCGTGGCCGAGGATGGCCGGGCCGTAGCCCATGCGCAGGTCGATGTACTCGTTGCCGTCGATGTCCCAGATCGTGGCGCCCTTGCCGCGGTCGATGTAGATCGTGTCCGCGTCCCAGATCCGGAAGTTCGAGTCGGTCCCGCCGGGCATGATGCGCGAGCGCGCGACGGTACATCTCGATCTGGCGTTCACGGGCGAGGGGCGGGACGGGCTTGGCGGTCATGCCGGGCTCCAAGAGGGCGACTCGGGGCTGCTTCTGACGCGAGATTCGTGGGATTCGCCGCGAAACGTTGCAGAATCCTGTGGTGACCCGGGCCCGATTGTACCCAACCCGCAAGGCGCGCCTATCATCCGGACGATGCCCGAGAGCCCGCCACGGACAGCCGCGCGGCCGCGTTCCTGGCCGCGTTGCGCGACGCGCTGCCGGACCTCGACCTGTCGGTCGATCGGGCGGAGACGGCGGCCTTCCGGTACGACGAGACCGAGTACACGTATCCCGGCTGGCCGCTGGCGGTGGCGCTGCCGCGAACGACGGCGGAGGTCGCGACCATCGTCACCCTGGCCGCCCGCCACGCCGTGCCCATCGTGCCGCGCGGAGCGGCGCAGCGGGCTGTCCGGTGGCGCCACGGCCGTCGACGGGGCAGCTGACGCTGGTGACCACGAAGATGGATCGCATCCTCGAGATCGACACCGGCAACCTGGCGGCCGTCGTCCAGCCCGGCGTCATCAACGCCGACCTCAGGCCGCGCGGCCGCGGAGCACGGCCTCTTCTATGCCCCGGATCCCGCCAGCTTCGAGATCTGCACCATCGGCGGCAACCTGGCCGAGAACTCGGGCGGGCTGCGCTGTGTGAAATACGGCGTCACCGCGCGACGCCGTCCTCGGTCTTGAGGTCGTGCTCGCCGACGGCAGCGTCATCCGGACCGGCGGCCGGACGGTCAAGGACGTGGCCGGCTACGACCTGACACACCTCTTCGTCGGCTCGGAGGGCACGCTGGGCATCATCACCGAGGCGACCCTGCGCCTGCGACCGATGCCCGCCGAGCAAGCTGACCGTGCTGGCGTTCTTCGCCAGCGTCGCGGCGGCCGGCGACGCGGTCGCCCGGATCGCCGCCGCCGGCATCGTCCCCGTGACCCTCGAGCTGATGGACCGCTTCACCATCCGGGCGGTCGACGACGCCAGCGAACCTCGGCCTCGACCGGGATGCCGGCGCGATGCTGATGATCGAGTCCGATGCCGGCGGCGCCGCGGCGGCGGACGAGCTCGATCGTGCCGACGCGCCTGTACCGGCGCCGGGGCGACCAGCCTGGTGCGAGCCAAGGACCCGACCGAGGCCGACTGGCTGCGCCAGGCGCGACTGAGCGGCACACAGCTCGCTCGAGCGGGCCGGCGTGGCGCGCATGGACGACGTCGGCGTGCCGCGCTCGCGCGTGCCCGAGATGCTGGCCGCCATCGAGCGCATCAGCGCTGCGCACGATCTGCCGGTCGGGGTCTTCGGCCATGCCGGCGACGGCAACCTGCACCCTACGTTCGTGGTCGACCGCGACGACCCCACCGCGGAGTCGCGCATCAATAGCGCCGCGTGCCGCGATCTACCGAGGCGGCCATCGACCTCGGCGGCACCATCACCGGCGAGCACGGCACGGGCATCGCCAAGCGCGTGCGTTCCTCGAGGCGCAGCTCGGCCCAAGGGCGGTGGAGGCTGATGCGCTCATTGAAGCGGCCCTCGACCCCCAGGGCATCCTCGAGCCCGGGCAAGGGTGCTCTGGCGAGCACAGACGGAAGTAACGTCTCGGGGTCGTCGCGCGCGTTCATTCTCCGACTGCCAACGACCGCCTAGTGGAGCCGGGCGATGTCCCAGGGCCAGAGACAGTTCGAGCCACGATCCGAGCCACGCTCCTGCTGCTGCAGCCAGCTTGCCGTCGCCACGCCGCCGGCTGCGCATCCGGCCGGACCGGCCCCGGCCGGCGGCCGGGCCGACCTCGTGGAACGACCGCGCCCTCGCCGCGCGGCCGAGCTGCGCCGACGAACCAGACCGTCCGGAGACGGCGCCGGACGGCCACGCGCAGGACGGCCGCGCCGATCACGACTCGTGCATCCGTCCATCACCTGCAACGATGTCTGCGGGCCGCGGCCCGGCACGACCATCCTGTCGGACGGCCGCGTCGATCTGGCAGGTCGAGGGGCCAGATGGCTGGGCCATGTCGAAGGAACGCACGCCCCGACGCCTGCTGGGGCCTGCGGATCGTCCGCGATGCGATGGCGGCCCCACGGGCCTGCTCGAGACCGACGGCTCCTGCGTACAGCCCGACCGTCAGGCTGGGCATGGATCCGCCCGTCACGGGACCATCAGTCACGATCTTCGCGCGGCCTCGACGACCACATCGTGAAGGTGTCAACCGTCGACCCTGGGACTTTCGAGACCGACAACAAGGTGCTCGGCGACGTGGGACATCCCTGCCCAGACCTACGTGCTCTCAGACCTCGCCAACAAGCTGTCGGATCCCGAGCCTGGCTGCCGGCGGATGCATGGGCGATGCGCAGCGCCCATACGATGCCGATCGTTGCTACGATCGTCGTGACGGCGGAGCGGTCCGGGGAGCTGCCGCCATTACGTGGGACGCAGACGCCGTGCACTGGCCACTGCCATCGTCCATCGGACACCATCGGCCAGCCGTTCACTGAACAGGGCACGCCCGTCGCGAACAGCCGGTGCCTGTCCATCAGCCGAGAACTGCGCAGTCGCATTGGCTGCCGCCGAGCGTGCGGTCGGACACGAACGATCCCTCGTCGCACCGTATACCGACTCTTCTATGCATGGAAGCGCGGGCCTGGATCGGTCGACGGCGCTGCAGCAACCCTGCCCGGATCAGCCAGTAGCACCTGCGATGGGTGGCGGCGCCTGGTGGCAGCGGGCCCGGCTCGCCACTGCACGCTGCGGCTTAGTGGCGGCGATAGGCTCCCTTGAGCATGGCCGTGCCGAGTGGCGATCTTGGCGCGGCCCGCTCGAGGCGATCTGGCGGCGTCGCGGCGGCATCGGCCAGCAGGATGGGCAGCGCGTAGAGCGTCAGGACGTAGTGGTGCGTCCCGGATGGCGGGCATGGCCCCTCGATAGCCGAGAGGGCCCTTGCCGAAGTCGGACCGACCTCTCTCCCGCGCCGTCGGAAGATCGCCGGACGCATCGGCATCGAGGCCGTCGATCGTGGCCGGGATGTTCCAGGCGATCCAGTGCAGGAAGTCGCCGGCATCCGGATCGCGCATCGTGAGCAGGAACGCGACCGTCCCGTCCGGCACCTCCGACCAGGCCAGCGGTGGTGAGACGTCCTGCCGTCGCACGTGAAGCGGAGGCGGGATGTCACCGCCAAGCATCGAAGCTCGAGCTGGACAAGGTGAAATGACCTGGCGGCTGCGTAGTCGGCGTAGGCACGATGGCACTCCCCGTTGGCGTGGGTACGGTCGGGGTCGCCGAGCTGGCCGGCTCGCTCGCGGTCGGTCGGGGCAACCGAAGCCGGAGCTCGGCTGGGACGCCCCGCAGGCGGCTGACCAGCAGGGCGACCATGATCAGGCATGCCCGAGTCCGCACCGGAGGCATCGTGGCGGACGGCGCTGCGCGATGAGTCGCGCATCAGAGCCGGCGTGCCAGGCAAAGGTGGCACGGCCGGGCGCCATGGTCGACCCATGGAACGTCACCGAGAACCCCTCGCCGCCGTCCTCGCAGCCGTGGCCGTCTTCCTCGGCATCGTGGCACCGGCCCTGATGCTCGTCCTTGCCGTCACGCTCACGTGCATCGGCCTGTGGCACTGGCGATGGGCGCCGGCTCAGGCAGCCGCACGGTTCGCCGCCGAGGCGTGCAGAATCCGCACTGAGCCAGCGCGCATCGACCCAGCAGGGGATCCTCGCGGCATGCAAGCGACACTCTGGACGGCAGCGTGCGTGGTCAGCGCCACGGACCTCGTCGGCTTCCTCGAGTGCGACCACCTCGCGACCCTCGAGCTGGGCAAGGTCCAGGGTCTCTGGGACAAGCCGCACCATCGCAAGGATCCGGAGCTCGAGCTGCTCCGCGAGCGCGGCATCGAGCACGAGCAACGCTTCCTGGAGCGCTGCGCGCGGATGGGCAGACGATCGTCGACCTCCGATCCGATCCAGACCCGTCCGCCGAGCGATCGGCGGCCGCCCTCGAGGCTGCCCAGGCAGCGACCGCTGGCCGCGATGCGCAGCGGCGCCGACGTCATCTACCAGGCCACGCTCTTCGATGGTGCGCTGGGTCGGCTACGCCGACTTCCTGCTCCGCGTCGATCGGCCTTCCGCCCTCGGGCCGTGGAGCTACGAGGTGGCCGACACGCAAGCTCGCCCGGGCGGTCAAGGGCGGCGCGCTGGTCCAGGTCTGCGTCTACTCGGACCTGCTCGAGCGACTCCAGGGCGTCGCGCCGGAGCATGTCCATGTCGTGACCGGCGACGGGATCACACACACCGAACGGCTCGATGACTACGCCGCGTTCTATCGCTCGGTCAAGCGGCGCTTCGAGGCCGAGGTCTTCGGCGACGCCAACGCGATGGCCCGCGACGCGGCGACGGCCGGCACGTATCCCGACCCGGTCGACCACTGCCGGGTCTGTACCTGGTACCCGATCTGCGCCGGATCGACGGCGCGCGGACGACCACCTCTCGATCGTGGCCGGCATGTCGCGCGCCGCGACCGAGCGCCTGATCGAGGCCGACGTCCCGACCCGCCGCTCCCTCGCCGGCCTGCCGCCCGCGGCGCACGGTCGACGAGGTCAACCCGCGGACGCTCGACGCGCTTGCGCGAGCAGGCCGCGTGTCCAGGTCGCCGGCGAGGATGCTCGCGAGCTGCTCTACGAGCTGCATCGAACCCGACCCCGAACAGCCCGACCAGGGCCTCGCCCGACTGCCCGAGCCGTCGCCGCTCGACGTCTTCTTCGACATCGAGGCCGACCCGTGGGCGATCGAGGATGACCGGCTTCGGCCTCGAGTACCTCCTCGGTCTGGTGCACGGTCGACGCCGGCAAGCCCGACTACCGCGCCATCTGGGGCCACGATCGAGACGGCGAGCGGGCCGCCTTCGAGCGCATTCATCGATCTCGTCTGGTCGGCGCTACGCCGCCGACCCGGCGATGCACGTCTACCACTACGGCGGCTACGAGTCGGGCGCCGTCAAGCGGCTCATGCAGCGTCACGCACACGCGCGAGGACGAGGTCGACCAGCTCCTCCGCGACGGGAGTCCTCGTCGATCTCTCTGAACGTCGTCCGCCAGGGCATCCGTGCCTCGGTCGAGTCGTACTCGATCAAGCGGATCGAGCAGTTCTACATGTCGCAGCGCGAGGGGCCGGTCACGGAGGCCGGGCTTCAGCGTCGTCCAGTACGAGACGTGGCGACGCGATGACGCGCACCCGCAGCGGCTGCTCGACGAGCTGGCCGCCTACAACCGCGACGACTGCATCTCGACCGTGGAAGCTGCGCGACTGGCTCGAGGCGACGGCGTCAGGAAGCCATAGGCCGCGGCTGGTCGATGCCGCGGCCGTCCGTATCGGGCCGAGGATGCGGCCGCGGTCGAGGCCCGGCTGAGCCGAGACCCGCCGCCGAGAGAGACGGCTTCGTCGTGGGCTTGATGAAGAGACCATCGAGCTCGATGAAGACGATGGCCAGGGGCGATGGCTCCTCTCTGGCTGGTCGACTGGCACCGTCGAGAGGACAAGCCCGGGTACTGGCGCTACAAGTCCCTGCAGGGCCTGTCCACGGAGCTCCTGCTCGCGGAGAACGACGCCATCGCCGGCCTGGTTCCCGTTGGTCGCATCGAGGATGTCGGACGGGGCACCGGCATCTTTCGCTACGCCTTCCCGCGCCAGGACCACAAGCTCCGCGAGGGCAAGGACGTCTTGGATCCGCGCATCGGCGACTGGGGCGCGGGATGCGGGCCACGTCGATGCGCATCGACGAGGCAGCCTCGACGCTCGACCTGCGACGCACGAAGGCGATGCAGGACCGGGGAATCCCGTTTCGCTGCTCTGGGACAAGCCGCTTCAGAACAGCTCGCTGCGCGACAGGGATCGGCCGACTCGCCGACTGGGTGATCGAACACGGCATCGATGCGCCCGGCCCGTATCGCGCCGCGCGAGACCTGCTCCTGCGTCGACCGCCTCGACTCACGACGGGGCTCAGCCATGGCGACATCCGGGGGCTCGAAGTCGGGTCTCGGGGCCGCCGTCCGGCTCGCCAGGACGCTCGACCAGGGCGTCCTCGGCATCCAGGGGCCGCCCGGGACCGGCAAGACCTGGACCGGCGCCCGGATGGCGCTGGAACTGATCAGGCAGGGCAAGCGGGTCGGCGTCACGGCGCAATCCCACAAGGCCATCAGCAACTTCCTGCGCGCCATCGATGCGGCGGTCGCGGAGGGCGACGCCCGGCCGATCATCGCCCAGGCCTGCGATAACGGGGACGACGCGACCGACCTTGGCGACCACGTATGGCTCGAGGACGACCCGCGCCGACAGAGGCGCAAGGTCCACGAGCTCATGGCCGGACGGCGACGATCGCCGCCGGGACGGCGTGGCTCTTCGCACGACCCGCCATGGCCGATGCGCGTGGACGCGCTGTTCGTCGATGAGGCCGGCCAGATGTCGCTCGCCAACGTGATGGCCATGAGCGGCGGCCACGACATCGATCGTCATGCTCGGCGACCCCGAACCAGCTCCGCAGGTGACACAGGGAGTCCATCCCTACGGCGCCGACGCCTCGGCGCTCGGCCATCTCATCGCCAGCGGACGTGACCATCGCGCCCGACCTGCGGGCTGCTGCTCGATACGACCTACCGGATGCACCCGGCCGTCAACACGCTACATCTCGACCACGTTCTACGGCGGTCGGGTCGAGACCTGCGCCGATCGACCTTGGGGCAGTCGGTCGGCGCCGGGGATCCGGGCGGCGTCGGCATCCGCTGGCGCCCCGTCGAACACACTGGCAACGATTCGAGCTCGATCCAGGAGGCCGAGGCCGTCGTCGACGCCTGTCGCTGCGCTGGTCGGGCGAGAGTGGGCCGACCAGCACGGCCGGACGGCGACCGATCACCGCGGCGGACATCATCATCGTAGCCCCCTACAACGCCCAGGTCGCGGCCATCGAAGCCGAGGCACGGTCCCGAGGGATCACGCCCTGGGTCGGCACGGTCGACAAGTTCCAGGGCCAGGAGGGCGCGGTCGCGCATCTATTCCATGACCAGCTCTTCGGCCGAGGACGCGCCGCGCGGCACTGGACTTCCTCTACGAGCGCAACCGGCTCAACGTCGCCATCTCGCGAGCGCGGGCGCTGGCGATCCTGGTCGCCAGTCCGGAGCTGCTTCGCGTCCACTGTCGGACGCCCGAGCAGATGACGAAGGCGCAACGCCCTGTGCGCCTGCACCTCGAGATGGCTGCCTCCAGAGGCGAGTCAGGCGCCGGGCGATCCGTGTGGGAGTGACACGTGGTGGCACGGGCCGCGTTCAGGATGCGCGACATGAGCATCGCCACGAACGTCGTCCAGCTGCCCTCCGAGCCCGCCCAGCAGCGCCTGCGCGCGGCGTGCGCATCGAGAGGTGATGCGCTCGTCATCGAGCACGCTGACCCTGCACGACCCCGACGCTCGCCGCGTTCGTCGCCGAGCGGCCAGGCTGACGATCGAGCCGACCCTCATCGAACGCGCCCTGCGCATCGGGCTGACCGCGCTCGCAGGACGCGGGCGTGAGCGTCAACGTCGACGTCGTGCGTCGCGAGTCTCGAGTCGCCTGCTGGCTCAGACGCAGGTCGTCAACGAGCGCGCGCCGCGCGGACTCTTGAGGAGACGCTTCGCCAGAACTTTCGCCGACGGCGACGGTCGGTTGCCGCGCACGCTGGAGCGCTTCCTCGGAGATCGCGGCGCCCTCCAGGGTTATGTCAACGAGCTCTTCGACCCGGCTAAGCGCGACAGCGCCATCGGCCGCATGCGGGAGCTGCTGGGGCGCTACTCGATGGCGACGCGTCGCGCCTCGCGACGCTGCTCGACCCGACGCGCATGAACTCGCCGCTGCACCAGTTCCGGACGGAGATCGCGGACGGGCTTCGCCAGGCTCAACGAGCGCCTGACGGCCATGGAGGCACGCCGCCTCTGCCCGTGGTGCAGAGCGTGCCAAGTCGGCCGCCAAGGGCGCCGACTTCGAGGACCTCCTGGAGGTCGAGGCTCGGGCGCATCGCTCGGGGCGCCGGCGACCTCCTCGACCGGACCGGCCTCGAGACCGGGCACCGGCGTACGCTCCAAGAAGGGCGACTTCGTGATCACGCCTCGACGCGCGCCATCACCAACGGCGCGGAGGTGCGCATCGTGGTCGAGGCCAAGGACCGCGCCGCTCTCGATGCGGGCGGCCCGGGACGAGCTGCGCGAGGCGCGTGACAACCGCGATGCGGCCATCGGGCTGATGATCTTCACGCCTGCCCCACGCCCCAGCCAGCATCGAGCCGTTCACGGTCATCGGCGAGGACGTCTGCACGCGTCATCGACCCCGACGACCCCGACCGGAGCCACGCTCGGAGGCGGCCGTCCGACTCGCCCGCCTGCTCGCCCTGGCCCAGCCTGCGCGAGCGAGCCGTCGACATCGATCGCCGCCGCCGTGGCCCAACGCCCATCCGCGGGCATAGCGAGACATGGAGTCGACACGAGCGCTGAAGGCTCGAGCTGACGTCGATCAGCACGGCGACCAAGGACGTCTGGATCGGCCTCGACGCGCTCAGGCCAACGTCCTGCCAAAGGTCTCGATCGCCGAGCAGGAGCTGCGCATCGCGCGTTTGGCCCGACGCGGACCCGTCGCGTCCGGCTGGACCGAAGTCAGCCGCGGGCGTCGGCCGTCGCCGCGGTGCTCCGACCGGAAGCGAGGGCATCGTCGAGCTCGGCCAGCCAGAGGCCGGCGCCCATCCGCTCGAACAGGCCGCGGCTCTCGTCGATGGCCGCGCGGACGGCCGGTCACCATCGCCGCCAGGACGCTCGCCATGACCAGGCCGGTGAGTGCCTGCCTCCGCACCGCCCCAAGGTCGGCGATCCCGCATACGCCGCCAGGGACCCCACCTCGCGCGCGCGTCGAGACGGCCGTCCAGCGCGTCGAGACCGGCGTCACCGACCCTGCTCGCCAGACGACCGATCGCGGCCTGCGATCCTTGCTCCGTTGAGTCCAAGGCTGCCAGGACCTCCTGACCAGGCCGCGGTCGCGTGAGCATCAGCGCCAGGAAGACCGCTTCAGAGAACACCGTGACAGCGTTGTACAGATCGAGTCGTCCGCAGGCCAGGAACTCCCTGGCAGCCCCCGCGTGGTCACGATGCTTGCATGGCGCGGTAGGCGCGCGGAGTGCAGGGTCCCCTCGAGGTACGGCTCGTCGGTGACCCGCGATAGGGCGGGCCTCGATCTCGGCCATCTCAGATGTTGCCGGCACGCCCTGCTCGACGAGGAACTCGACTCGAACCCCAGTGCGGGGTCATCCGCTGCTCGGGCGCTCGTCGCCGCCTGAAGCCGGCGTGGATCTGCTCGAGTGCCCACGCCCACTCGCCGATCTCCTTGGCGCCGACGCTCGCGTTGCCGGTGAGCATCGAGAAGGCCAGGGCGCGACCGACACGACGCGCCACCTCGAGTCCGCCCCGCGGGACGTCGTACGCGGCACGCGGATCGCGGTCGGTCAGCGGCCCCCGGAGGTTCATGCGTGCGCGGATCTCGATGGGCAGGGAGACTGTGGCGCTGGGCGAGGCGGAGCCACCGTCTCGAGGCAGCCCAGGCCCCCTCATATCCGCGGCCAAGCGACGCCAGGGCCATGCCGCGGGTGACCAGCACGTCGGCCACGAGATCGACACGATCCAGGCGCTCGGCCAACGCCAGCGCCAAGGTCGGCGGTGGCGATCGACGCACCGGAGGTCCGCTTGACGCAGCATCTGGCAACGCGCGAGCTGACTCAACAGGTAGGCCAGGCCCGGTCGTCACGAGATCCGCGGCAAACTCCTCACTGGCTGGCTCGAGTACGGCGATGGCAGCGTCGGCACGGAACTGACCGAAGCTCATCGCCGAGCAGCCCGGTGACGCGCGCCACGCCGCTGCGATCGCCCGCCGAGCGGAGGAGGTCGATAGCCTCGCTCAAGCGCGGTTCGGCTTCTTCGTGAAGCCCCAGCCGCGGAGAGCCGCCTGACCAGCGCGCTCGAGCAGCCGCCCGCTCCGACGGCTCGCTGGTGACCTCCAACGCCTCCCGGAAGAAGCCCAGGGGCTTGCTCCTGGGCACCCAGGGCGACCGCCCGGTCCCCGGCTCCTCGCAGGGGAGACGCGCGCCTGGGCCGCGAGCGCATCCGCCTCAGCGCCTCCTGCTGGCATTTGCGGTAAGCAGCCAGATAATGGGCGCTAAGGGGCGCCCGCCAGCTCCTGGTCGGTGAGCGTCTCGGAAATGACGCGCGGCGGCAAGGTGTCGCGCCTTGCGATCCTTGCGCGCCAGCGTCGAGTACGCGACCTCGCGAATGAGCGATTGGACGAATGCGAACTGGCCGCGTTCGGCCGATCGGGATCCATGTCACCGGATGACGAGCGTCGCGGCGGGCGAGCAGAGATCAGCCGTCGCTCGACGTCGGCTGGATCGAGCGACGCCACTGCCGCCAGCCCGTCGACCGTGAACGACTGCCGAGCACTGCGGCCCGCCTGGAGGGGCGCCCGGTCGCGCTGGCTCCAGGCGCGTCGGGCCGCGCGGCGATGAGCGAGTGCAGCGTCTCGGGCACGGCCAGGTCGGCGAGATCACCGACCGTCCGGTAGGCATCGCCGCGCTCAGGTCGAGCGATCCTGGGCCGACGAGCACGCGCACGATCTCGACCGCGTACAGCGGCACCGCGTCTCGGCGCGCGCGATGATGCGGGACGTGCGGCATCGTTCCCGGCAGCCCAGGCACGAGCCCCGCCAGAAGCTCACGCATGGCGTCGGCCGCGAGGGGATCGAGCGCCAGGCCTGGTGAAGTTGCGCTTGCCGGAGCCCCAGTCGGGCCGGCGCTTCGATGAACTCCGGACGGGCGAGCGTCCAGGATGTTGATGTAGATCAGGACGCCTCGACTCCATTCGGCGAGATGATCGATGAACGTCCCAGCAGCCCGCTGTCGGCCCAGTGGAGGTCCTCGAAGACCATGACTACCGGAGCGGCGGCAGCGATGCGCTCGAAGAAGGTTCGCCAGGCCGGGAAGAGCTGGTGCTGGCCGCCGACTGGCGGCACCTCAGCCGACGCCGAGGAGGGCGAGCAGTGCGGCCTCGACCCAGCGGCGCTCGCCGCTCGTCCGGCAGCCACTGCGGCGACGGTCTCGGCGATCCAGCCCGGGTCGTGGCCTCGTCGTCGCCCTCCGGCGAGGCGGGCCCGTTCGCGGACCATCTCGCCCAGGGCCCAGAACGTGATGCCGCTCGCCGTAGGCGAGGGCTGATCGGCCGTCGATGCCAGTAGACGCGTCTCGACGAGGCCGTCGATGTACTTCAGGAACTCCCATGCGAGGCGGCTCTTGCCGATTGCCGCCCGGGCCGGTGACGGAGACCAGGCGGACGCGCCGATCTCGCGCGGTGGCGTGATACAGGTCAGCTCGAGCAACGCCAGCTCGTCGTCCCGGCCGACGAACGGCGCCTCGAGGCGCGTCTGAGCGGCCGTCGACCGCCTCGCTCGCGACGACGCGCAGCGCCACGCCAGGCGGCGACCGGCGCGGCCTTGCCCTTGAACTGCTGGTCGCCGATCGCCTCGAGCGCGATGGCCTCGTTGCGCCGCTCGCATGCGTGACCTCGCCGACCAGCACGGCGCCTGAAGGGGCAGCGGCCTGCAGGCGGCTGGCCGTGGTTGACCATGTCGCCGGCGACCATCCCCTCGCCGATGGCGCCGCATCGTGACCGCCGCCTCCCCGGTCAGCACCCCGGCGCGAGCCTGGACGGTCGGCCCCAGCACCACGCACGCCGCTCACGAGCTCGAGGCGCCGCTCGCACGGCCCGCTCGGCATCGTCCTCGTGGCTGGTCGGTGTTCCCCAGACGGCCATCACGGCGCGTCGCCGATGAACTTCGACGGTGCCGCCGTGGCGCTCGGCGATCTCACGCGCGAGATCGAAGTACGTCGACAGAAGGTCGCGAACCTCTTCGGCGTCGCGATGCTCGGCGAGCGAGGTGAACTCGACGAGGTCGGCGAAGAGGACGGTGACCATACGCCGCTCGGCGACCGGGGCCGATGACACGGCCGCTGGTTCAGAGGGTTCGCGATGGCGCGCCAGCGGATCCGCGCTTGGTCGGCGCCCCAGTCAGCGCCGCGCTCGCCACAGAACTTGGCGGCAGCCGGATTGGCGGCGCCACGAGGTCAGGCACCCGAAGCGAGCGACATGCCGCATTCCAGGCAGAACTTCCGCCCGGGATCATTGGCAGCGCCGCAGTTCGCGCAGGTCACTCCGATCTTCTCCGGCATCCGGCCTCAGGGTATCCGACGCCGCGGTGCGTTTCATCGGAGCCAGCCCTCGGCGGTATCCTCCGTCACGGGTCTTCGAGAGCCAGGAGGATCGACGGTGGCGACGCAGATGACGATGCAGATCGCGGATGGCACGCTGGGGAGCGTCGAGCGCGCACGCCGGTCGTCCGCCTTCGCCATCTGGTCAGCCGAGCGGACGGCTTGAGATCGTCGCTCAAGCTCCGACGGCACAACCGACCGGCTCCTACAAGGACCGCATGGTCTGGCGATGATCGAGGGCGCCGAGCGGTGGCTGACTGCGCCCCGGTCAGACCGTCGTCGAGTACACCGGCGGCAGCACACGGCTCGTCACTCGCGCTCGTCTGCGCGGTCAGGGGCTGTCCGTTGCGGATCGTCTCGTCCGATGCCTTCGCCGACGAGAAGATCCGAACCATGCGCGCGTTCGGCGCCGACGTGGAGCTGATCTCGAGCCCGGAAGGCATCGACCCCGACGCTCATCCCCCGCATGATCGCTCGTAGCCGGAGGTCGTGCGCCGGACCGGCGGCTGCGCCACCGACCAGATGAACAACACCGACATGGTCGACGGCTATCTCGGCATGGGCGGGAGCTGGCGGAGCGGGTCGACGGGCGCCTCGATGCGTTCTGCACGTACGTGCGGCACGGCAGGCGCCTTCCTGGGCACGACGCGCGCGCTTCGCATGCACATCCCGGATGTCCATCGCGTCGGCATCGAGCCGGCCGGAGTCCGCGGTGCTGGAGGGCAGACCTGCCGGCACGCACCGGATCGAGGGCGGCGGGATCGGCTTCCGGCCGCCGCTCTGGTCGGACGACGCGGCCGATGAGCTGCGGTCGGTCTCGAGCGAGGATGCCATCGCCATGGCGCGCCGCGCGGCCAGTCGGAGGGTGTCTGGGGCGGGCCGTCGACGGGCGCCAACCTCGTCGTCGCATTGCGCCTGCGGAGCGGCTCGGCCCGGGGCATCGCGTCGCGACGCTGCAGGTCGACAGCGGCCTCAAGTACCTCGGCGGCGCGACATACCGCTAGACGCGTCCGGGTCCCGTCCCGCGGCGTGGCCGGCGACGACGCTGGCAGTCTGCCGATCCGCCTCATCGAGCGCATGGCGGAATGGGTCGAGGCGCTTCGCCTCATCCCCATCACGCGTGCCCACGTCGACGGCTGCCTCGCCACGGCCCTGCTTCGCGACTTCGCACGCACGCTGGCCGACAGCGGGGCGACTGTCACCGTTCCGACGACGCTCAACGTGAGCATCGTCGATCTCCTGCATCCGGAGCTGTTCCGCGGGTCAGCGAGGTGGCTGCGGCCGGCCACGAGATGGTCCGGCATTACACCGCCATGGGCTGCCAGAAACCTGGACCTGTGCCCCGTACCAGCTCCACGAGCGGCCAGGGTTCGGCGAGCGATCGCCTGGGCGGAGTCGAACGCCATCGTCTTCGCCAACAGCGTGCTCGGCGCGCGCACCGAGCGCTACGGCGACTTCATCGACATCTGTGCCGCCATCACGGGCCTCGTGCCCGGAGTTCGGACTGCATACCGACGAGGTGCCGCTGGGCACTTCCGTCCTGGTCGAGATCGAGGGCGTGCCAGGCTGCCATCCGTCGTCGCGACGCGTTCTTCGCGCTGCTCGGCCGACCCCGTCGGCCGGCGGGTCGGTTGCGGCGCTCCCGGTCATCGACGAAGCATCGACGCGGCCACCGAGAGGACCAGCTCAAGGCCACTGGCGCGGCAGCGGCCTCCTCGGGGCGCCAGCGGCGATGTTCCACATGGTCGGTGATCACGCCGAGGCACTCCACCCGTCGCGAGGCGTTCGGCGGACGAGCCGCCTGGCTCGCGCGCGCTCGCGATACGGACCGGACGATTCTGGCCAGCGGCGGCGGCGTGAGCTGTCGACCACCGAGAGCCCCGACCGCGGCGGTAAGCCTGGGCACGCCAACACCACGCGGTCGCCGAGCTCGAGCGACTGCGCTCCGCTGCTGGCCCGTCGCCATGCGTCGCCCAGTCGGTCGAGTTCTTCGTCTCGACGGGCCGCGACACGCTGGCCCGCATCGAGGCCGACGGCACAGCCGCGGACCTTCAAGCGCCGGCGTCCAGGTCGTGACCGACACCTGCACTCTACATCACCCCCATCCTCGGCGGACGGCCGGGTGCCGTGATGACCGGCTCCGCCAGAGTGGGCCTGGTATGCGCCGGGCAACCTCGGCGCCGACGTGGCTCTTCGCGGCAGCGTCGAGGAATGCGTCGAGCCGGCCGTGCGAAGGCGTGGTCTGGCGCGACGCCGAACCGATGGCGGTCGGACGCATGGTTGTGCGGATGCCTGAGCCGGCTGGCCGAATGCCCGGAACCAAGCCGACGGATGGCTGCTTCGGCGGTTAGCGACGTGACCCAGGTCATGGTCGCCGGCGGAGCGGACGGCGACGATCCGCTCTGTTCCTGACCGAGCCGCTTCCAGCTTCCCCGGGACGGCGTCGACGAGACGACCGGCGCCATCGTCGACGTGCATCACACCCGCAGCAGGGGTCCGAACGTCGCCGGGCGCGTCCCTGGCTCATGCCCTCCGGCCGGGGCTCGAGCTCCAGCTCGAGCGTGCTCAGCCAGCTCATCCAGCCGGCGTCGGACCGACCGCCATCCTGCTCGGCGCACGAGATCCGATCATCGCGCTCAGGCGCCTGGTCGCCGAGTCGCTCTACCGGCAGACGGTCACCCGTCGTGGTCCTCACCGGGGACGAGTATGTGAACGATGCAGCCGCGGAGAAGCGCGTGCCGCGGCCGCAGCCTCCGGCGGGTTCGAGGTGACGAGGCGGCTGGAGGTACCGCCGCCCGGATCTCAGCTGCCAGCGGCTTTGCCTGCGCGACGATGCCCTCGAACTCGTCCATCGTGAAGGCGCGCATGGTGACGGAGCGGGACAGCCCCTCGCCGCGGCCACCAACAAGCCTGCCGTCACCACCTCGTCGCTTGGCGCCTCGATGATGCTCACGGAAGTCGTACTTCCCAAGCGTCCAGTAGGTGGCGACGATCCGAGCGCCCATGGCGGCGGCGCGCTTCGGCGTTGGCCTTCGCTGCGACTCGCCGTATCGGCGTAGGCCTTGGCACCCTCAGCGGTCCAGTTCCCGAGCACGATGAACGTGGCCATGATCGGCCTCCTTGACGATTCGAGGCGCCTGGCGCTGGCATCGTCGCGGATGCCTGCCGCGCTCCGCCTGAAGGTACTCGCCGTGACAGCCTGTGAATGTGGATAACTCCGGCGATTTCGGGCGTCACGTCGCGCTGCGGCTGACGTACGCTCAGGGTCGATCGAGCCGAGCGCGTCATTCCGCGCGCAGAGCGACGTCCCACGCGCCGGCTCCGGAGGACCAGATGGCGTGAGCATCCGAATGCGACCGTGGTTCGCGAGATGAACGACAAGATGGGCCGCGGCGACATGGAAGGCGCGGCTAGCAAGGTCGCCGACGACGTCGTGTGGCGTGAGATCGGCCGCGCCGAGCCGGTCCGTGGCAAGGCCGCGCTGGCGGCGTCGATGGGCGACATAGGTGGCTACGACATCAAGTGGGAGACCCAGACATCACGGCCAGCGACGACCATGTCATCGCCCTCGGCACCGCCGTTGCCAGCAAGGACGGCAAGTCCCTGACCTACCGGACAGCCGAGATCTACCACGTCCAAGAACGGCCAGGTCTCGGAGCGCTGGGCGTTCTCGGACACGGAAAGCGATCACCGACTTCTTCGGCTAGGAGCGAAGCGCGACGAACCGTCGCGCGATGCATCGGCTGAGGACCCGCCCGTGGCGGGGTCCTCGATGCGTTCCGGCCCGGCGACCACGGTGACCGCGGGCACCGGAAACCCGCAGCCACCGCGGCGACGTCTGCGCGCCAACGCGACCACCGGGTCGGGTCGGTCGGCGAACCAACGGAGCACCAATGCCCCCAACGAGCATCACCATCCGCTTCCGCGTCGGCCCAGCTCGTGGCTGGCCATCGGCCTGCCACCATGGCCTTGTCGTCGCCGCCATCGCCAGCCCGGCGTTCGCGCCGCGACCGATCAACGGCGCCGACCCCACGGACCGCCGCCGGAGCACACCATCAGCGTGACCGGCACCGGCACAGGTCGTCGTGACGCCCGATCATCGCCGACCTGCGGCTCGGCGTGCAGCGTCACAAGCCGACCGTCAAGGCGTGCACGCGCGCAGCCGCCGCCGAGTCGATGACCAGCGTCATCGCGGCCCTCAAGAAGCTCGGCATCGCCGACGAGGACATCCAGACCACCAACCTGTCCCTGCAGCCCGGTCTACCACGTACCCGCCCAGCGGCGGCACGCCCAAGCTGACGCGGCTACACGCTGAGCAACACGGTCTGCGGTCACCATCCGTGACCTGGACAAGATCGGCGACGCCATCGACGACTCGTCTGGCGGCCGGAGCCACGACCATGGACGGCGTCACGCTTCCGCAGCGAGAACCCAGCCGCGGCCGAGGAGCAGGCGCGCGAAGGAAGCCATGACCCAGGCCGAGGCGAAGGCGGACACGCTCGCGTCGAGCGCCGGCGTCCACATCTCCGGCGTCAGCTCGATCTCGAGACGAGCGCGCCGATCCCTACTCGATCCCCTACTTCGGCGCCGCCGCGGGTGCCGCGCAGGACACCTCGACGCCGGTCGCGGGTCGCAAGCACGAACGAAGTCAGCGTGAAGCGTGGCGGTCGTCTACCTGATCGACTAGCGAGTCAGAGCTCCGGTCGACGAGCAGTCGGCCACCGATCGACGAGCGGTCAGAGCCCCCAGACCGCTGGATCGAGGCCAGCGTCGGCCGGCGGTCGGCGCCACGGCTGCCACGACGGCAAAGCAGCCCAGCCGGCCCCAGCGGCGGACCGCGTCGATGAGCAACCAAGATGCCGCGCTGACATCGCGTCGAGGCCCATCGAGCCAGGGGCATCGGCGACGGCCAGACCCTCACCCAGGTAGCCGCGCGCGACCATGCACCAGTCGAGTCTCGCGGAGAGGGCGGTCGAGCCGCTCCAGGCGCTCGGAGCAACGGCCGGCGCGATGAGATCGACGCCACCAGCCCAGAACGAGGTCGCTGGCCACAGGCGCGGCCTCGCCGTTGCGGACTTCGGGATACGCGAGGCGCTCACGCAGCAGGTCCGCATCAGGGGTGACCGTCGGCGTCGAGCAGCCACACAGCGAACCATCGATGATCACCCCGTCCTCACCGAGCAGCTCGCCAACGCCGCGCAGCTCCGGAATACCGCCGAGCCGGGATCGACCAGCTGCTCGATAGACCGGACGCACCTCGCCCGCTCCACGAAGAGCAGCACGCCGGCTGCCCGGCCACCAGGGCTCAAATCGGTAATCAGGGGTCGTCGAACGGGTGCAGTCCCGAGGTCGGGCTCCATGCGGCGCAGTCGGGCTGGCAGAGCGGCAGTCATGGCGTGTGACGGCGTCCGAGCAGGTCAGATCGGGCGTCGTCGTGGTCGGGCGGTCGGCGGATCGAGCGCGAGGTCAGCTGTCCGGGGTCGGGGTCGAGGCGCGGGTCAGGGCTCGTGATCGACTCCGGTCAGGCGGACTTGCGCTGCCGCGCCTGGGCGACCGGGGTCTCCTCGGCCTCGTCCTCGTCGGGCTTGGCGGCCTTGGCCCTGGCGGTCGACGCCTTCGCCGCCGGGGCCTTGGCGCTCGAGGCCCTGGCCTGCGTCGCTCGGGCGGGCTTGGCAGCGGGCTCGGCGTCGGCAGCCATGGCTGCGGCGCTTCCGCCCGACCCTGCTTGGCTGCCGCCACGCTCGCTCAAGAACGGCCATCAGGTCGACCAGCTTGGGCGCCTCGGCCCCGGGAGCCTCGTAGCGGACGACCTCCCGGCCGTCCGTCGCCTCGACTCGATGACCGCCGGCAGCCTCGCGGTACTCGTCGTGGAAGGCTGCCGGGGTCGAACTCGGGTCGCATGGCGGCGACGAGGTTCTTGGCCATCGTCATCTCAGCCGGCTTGAAGGTCTGCTCCTCCTCCGGCAGCTCCGAGCTCGTCGATGGCGCGGATCGTCCGGCCAATGGAGCGTGGTCAGGAGCATCGTCTTCGAGAACGGATCGAGCGCCGCGAGGACCTCGCGGTCCTTGATGACGATCTTGCAGATGGCCGGTCGAGCCCCTGCCTCCTCGAGGACCTGCTTGAGCAGGTAGAACGCCTTGCGACCGATCTGGATCGGGCTCCAGGTAATAGGCCGACTTGACGAAGCGGGCGCCGTGCGTCGTCGCGCCTGCTGCGGATCGACGAACAAGCTCGATCTCGATCGAGCGGACCGTCTTTCGAGCGGCACCGCCTCCATGATCCTCGTCGCTGATGACGACGTACTGGTTCTGGCGAGTACTCGATAGCCGCGGACCGTATCGCTACGCGCGCTGATGTACCTCGTCGTCGACCGGGCAGTAGGTCTTGAGTCTGGACCGCGGTTGAGGCGCGTCTTGTGCAGCATCGTTGAAGCTCAGCCCCGCCTTGGCCTCCGTGGCCAGGTAGGGGAGCTTGACCGGGATCGTGTACAGCCTGAACTGGACCGCCCCGCGCCACATCGACCGTGCCATGCATCTCTCCCGTTCATGCCCCGGCTCACGCTTCCCGGCGCGCATGCACCAGCGGTTCTACGGGGGAAGTGTAGTCGGGTGGGACGGCGCCTATGCGCGACCGATTGCAGTGCAGTGTCAGACGCCCCACTACAGATGATCTACCGGCTCGACCGCGATTTTACCGGGACACGGGCGGCGTCAACGATCAATCGGATCAGTTTCTCCGCTGGATCAACGCGGAGGGCACGGCATTCGGAATATGGGTGGTATCCGGCCAATCAAGTTCCAGCACCTTCGACAGCTGCATTGCCACTGCAGTCATCCTCGTGACCCACGGCCTCTCAGGTTCTGTCTGCAGCGAGCCCTGGGAGGACATGGTCGACCGCCGAAGCGGGCGGATCGTGTACTGGGGCGACGCGAAGTACCACGGAGACGAATGGTCGACGGTGGGTCGGCAGCAAAGGCACTACGTCAAGCGTTCGACCGGGTGCTCACGACGGGACCAAACGCGAAATTGCCCCCAATCCTTCATTTCTCAAAACGGCAGGTACCTTCGATTAACGGACTGTGCGTATTAGACCGTCTCGAATTGACGTGGTTCGAGAGCGACGATACGACTCGTTCGCACAACTTACCGCGCACATCTCTCAATCCTGGACGAGGAGTTCGTCGACGTCGGATAGCTTCATCAACGCGCAAATGCCAACCACTTGGAAGACCTGCGACGAGCTGGGCCTGAATCGTAGCGCCACTACGGCAGGGCGGATCGATCGTCTACGAGTGCTGGGCACCCCTCGATCCGTACTCGGCTCGACCAACTACCGGCGCCAGTTCACCAGGCGCAGTCAGCAGCTCAGCTCACGTCTATGACGCCGACCGAATTCAGAAGCCCGCTCTCGTGACTCTGTTTCAGCAGCTGGATGGCGTGAGGCACGGATAACGCGCGCACGACTCCTTGGAAGATGGCGGCTTCAAGCTGCTGGAGACATTCACCACCATGCCGCCCCCGCTCGAGTACACGATCGATTTGGGTGAGGCCAAACGATACCGCACCGACCACTGCGGTGACCCTAAGGACGTTTCGCGACTCGTCGCACGTCTCGGTCGTGATGAGGCAGTACGGCGTCTTCGCGACGACCTCGTACTTCACGCCGCAAACCAAGAGTGCTCGCGGACGGCTATCAACCACGCTTGTTACTGTAGCGCAGACTTGGTCCAGTCTCCGTGAACTTAGATTGGCGGCCTCGGGTGGAGCGATTTCTCAGGCGTGGCTCAATGACGTGAAGGGGAGCTAGCGAAATCGACCGCCATACGCAGTTGGCGAACGGCCGGGGAGCGCATGGATTACCATGACACCCAGGCCGTTATTCCGGGCGCGTCCGGCGACGAGCAGGTTCCGCAGTAATCGATTCACCCGCTAAAGCACTGGGCGTTAGCCGCCGCCCATGAACGGCCCTCGCCTGGCGCCAGCGGCCTGATCGGAGGGCCGACCGAGACGTCGTCGATGGCGATCTGGGTGATCGGCGGCGCAGACCGTGCGGCGTGAGCATCGGCCGCAGCGTAGTCGCCGGTTTGAAATGGCCGGCTCGGCCGCCTCAGCGGGTAGCAGATCCCACGGAACGCAGGCCGCGACGGTGGTACCGCGGTGCGCCTCGACGAGGCGGCCCGCGCCGTGGCGGCGTCGTCCACGAAGAGGAGGGCGCTTGCCGCACAGCCTCCATCCGCATCGACGACCCCGGACGCCGTCCGGCAACTCGCCGAACAACCCCAGCCGGGCGGACGGCCACACGAGGGGCCGTCGTTGCCCGCACGGCGATGGAGAAAACAGCTTCTCGGCGATGGATCAGTCCCCATGGGTTGCCGCGGTCAGCTGGCGAAGAACTCGCTGGCCAGCACGGGCGCCAGGACGGCCGCATCGACGTCGTGAGCTCTGGTCCGCCAGCGTCCGGCGCGAGCCCTCGGGCGAGCAGCGCATGCGGCCGGACGTCGGTGCCCGGCTTCGCGGGCGAGCGGCATGCTCGCTTCTGAGCCATGAGCACGAGCGATCGGGAACGGTCACGTTCGGTCGCGATGTCCACCGGCACCGGTAGTCGCCTTGATCGCGCAGTCGTAGCCGCAGGCGTGTGCGCAGCGGGGCCTCCTGGTTCGCCCACCACGGCTGGCTCTTGGCGCCAGGCGGCGGGTCGAGTCGGGCGGCATACCCACGACCTTGGCCATGAAGTACTCCGGCGGACCTCGCCACGGCGACCCTCGGCGACCATCGTCTCGTACTGCTCGATCTGGTCGGCCGGCGGGCGCGCCAACCGCGGGATCTGGTGATGTGCGGCGGCTCCCAGAGCGCCAGCTTTGCGGACCGACGCGCCCGCGGCGGTGGCGCAGCCAGCGCCAGCGCCGCTCCGGACGACCCGAGCCCCAGCCGCAGCCGAACCCGCCAGCGCCCAGCCGCGATGACGGCCTCGATGTCCTCCGATCTCGCGCTCGATCGCGCACGGCAGGAGTGTCGCCGCTGTCGCCTCGGCCGCGGCTTACGATCGAGATTCGGGGACGCTGAAGTCGCGGCCGGCGATGCTCGCCGCGTCCGGCGTTGGCCCCGCGATCGACAGAGCCGCCACCGGGCCGAGGACGACGGGCCGCCCATCGCCCTGGCGCTCGATGGCGATCGGCGTGCCGCTCGGCGGAGGTCACTGCCGCTGGAGGAGTTGGTGTTCATCACCAGGTCTCCTTCGGATCGGTCGTCGGGTCGGTATTCGGCTCAGGCTACGCCTAGCCTCCACGCGAACAGAGCCCTGCCCGAAGCCACGCCGCCCGGGCCGCCTGGGTCGCCTGGCTTCTGGATCGACGTCACGGCGAGTGTGGTGGCCGACATACGCGATGCCCCATGCCGGCGCGAAAACGTGTCAAATCTCGCTTGTCGGTTGCCCGCGAGCAGGTCGCTCGACCGGTAGTCGGTGACCCCGTCGATCTCCGGCAGCCTACCGGTCGGTGAAGCGCACCGGGGCGCCGACCGCGCCTGCTGGAAACGTCGGGACCGACGCCCGGGACGGCGCGGAACGTCCGCCAGGCGTCCTCGGCGGCTGACCTGCGGGCCGTAGCCGAGGACCATGGCACCGCCTGCCGGCCGCCAAAAGAAGTGCCAGAGGTACTCTGGCGCCAGCTTGAAGACGTAAGGCCGGGTCGCCCTTCTTGATTGAGCGTCAGAACTCGTCGCCCAGACCTCGTCGGGCCGGGAAGCCGCTGTGGACGAGGCGAAGGTG
>ERZ1370068.7862-contig-6755_pt1 | contig 41821 bp, 52 predicted proteins | sample MGYA00561227_ERZ1370068 | MGnify/ENA primary metagenome ERZ1370068 (study PRJEB38410, sample SAMEA6850437) | metagenome | study: Metagenomic assessment of the ecological functions of the soil: analysis of the soil microbiota associated with the... | reverse complement strand
GTAGTGCTTCGTTCGGTTACGTATTGCTATGTTCTGCCCGAATCGTCGATCGACGAGCGGCGGGAACTCGAGCAGTTCGCCGTGCGAGGTCGATCGCACCATGCGGCTGCTTCGGATAGTCAGGGTTGCCGATCATCCGCATCGGCGCCATGCTCGAATCGAAGGTGAAGCCAGCGCGAGCCAGCGACTCGAGCGCCCACAGCGAACGGTCATTGATCGACCATTCCGGGCGCATGATAGCCGCGCACGTTGCCGACGCCCGCCGCGGCCAGGGCCGAAACGGCACGCGTCGAGATCCTGCGCGAAGCTCTCCGGGGTCAGCTCGTAGACGCGGCGGTGCAGATGTCCGTGCGGAGCCGATCTCGTGTCCCGCACCGGCGATCCGTGGCCACGAGCTGCCGGGTGCCGCTCGGCAACCCAGCCGAGGACGAAGAACGTGCCGCGGACGCCGCACGCGTCGAACAGGTCGAGCAGGTCCCGCGTCGTCTCGACGACACGGCTGGGCAGCGCGTCCCATCGCTCGAACGCGAGCGGCCCGCCGGCGCCGCAGACGTGAAACCATTCCTCAACGTCGACGGTCAGGCAGCGTTGCGCATTGCTAGTGGAGCGTATCCACTGAAGTAGTACTGGATCACAACCGGCCTTCGACCGCGATTTTCCGGGCCGCGACAACACCGGGGTCCCGCCGCGCACGCTTGCGCGGTGGGCGCGATGGAGCGGCCCGGCGGCGTAGTAATTCCGAGGAGACACACCACTAACCTGCCGGCTTCCGGCCTGACTCGATGAACTCGACGATGGTCCGACGCTGCGAAGCACTTGCTTCCCGACCTGCTCGTCGCTGATTTCCACGCCAAACGACCGCTGGATCTCGAGCACGATCTCGAGCGCGATCGATCGAATCGAGACCGAGGCCTTCGTCGAACAGCGCAGCAGCGTCGTTGTCGATCTCCTCCCGGCGTGATCGGCATCCGGAGCGCACCGCACGATCGCCGCTTTCACCTCACGCCGCGAGCATGTCCCGGCCGCACATAGCAGTTGGTCTGTCTCCTTCGCGGTCGGCAGATCGACGACGGCCTCTAGAGTAACCCGCCGTCGACGCCGATGGACGCCGTCCCGTGATGTAGCTCGCCGCCGGCGACGCCAGGAACGCCACGAGCTGCCGCCACTGGCTCCTGCGGCGCGCGCGCCGACCCGGCGCGCAGCGCGACGTCGCGCAGAAGGTCCCGCCGCGTCGCCGGTCCTGGGCCGACCGCCGATCATGCTCGGTCATCGATGAGGCCGGGCGACACGCGCGTTCACCAGCACGCCCTGACGCGCGAATTCGCGCGCCAGCGTCCGCGTCAGGCCGAGCAGCCCGCCTTCTCGACGCCGAATAGGCCGTCATGGCTCGACCGCGCCGACCTCGCCGCTCGCCGACGCGATGTTCACGATGCGGCCCCCAGCGCCTGCAGCAGCATGTCGCGCGCGACCGCCGGCATCGCACCAGTGAAACGCGCCGCTCAGATTCGTGGCGCGCGACTTCGTCCCACCGCTTCGCGCTGTCGTGTAGATCGACCAGGCCGTCGCGCGCGATGCCGGCGTTGTTGACCAGCACGTCACCGCCTGCGCCCCAGCTTCGCGCCGCAACCGCGTCGGGCAAGAAGGTCGCCGATCGACCGCCTCGTCCGACGACGTCGCACGGACGCCGCCAGTGCACCGACGCCATGCTGCGCGGACGCATCAGCGAGCGTCTCCTCGGCCGCCTCCGCCCGCTCGCGGTACGCACATCGGCGGCCGCCGCGCCCAGCGCCGCCAAGCGCGACGGCATGACGCCCGGCCGATGCCGCGCGATCCGCCGGTCACCACGGCGACGCGGCCGGTCGAGACTCAACTCGTCCATGTCGGAATCGGAGCTCGTGCAGCGACCGGCTCGGAACGCACCGCGGCGGCGCCCGGAGGATGCGATACTGCATACCCGCAGTCCGCCTGCTGACGCTCAGCGACCGCGCCGCGCGATCACCCGGCGCGCCACGACTGCTGGAAATCGTGCCGCCGCTGGCCACCGCTGTTCACCAGGAACGTCGGGCTCGCCGCGCGCCGGCTGCGGCCGGTCGCTCGACGCGGCACGTGCGAGCGCCGGCATCCGGCCGTGCCGCAACCGGCCGTCGGCGGCGATGACGCTCCGTCCGCCAGACACAGCGTGAAAGACCGGCGGCGATACCGGCGGCGCCGGCGCGCCGGACGATTCGCCGATCGCCCCCGGCACCAAGACGCGACCGGCACCGCGGCGACGGCCGAAGACCGCGGCGAGCGCATCAGCCTGCCTGTCGATAGCCGAGCGCCGGCGATCCGTTCGACGCGCCGATCGCCGCGGCGACGTCGCGTACGGCGCGAGGCTCGCGTCGCCGGCGCGAGCCGCATCGCGCTTGACGCAGACCGCGTGCCGATCGGCGGGCCAGCCGTTTCGCTGCCGCCATCAGCCGCGGTCGCGCCGACGCCCAACGATCCCCGCGCGTAAACGCGCGCGCCGCGTGCGTCGCCGCCGCCGCCGACTCCGGCCAGCAGCGGGAAGCCGCCTTCGCCCAGGACGAATCCGTTGCGGTCGCCGAGCGACCGCGCGTCCTCGTCGCCCCGGCACTGGTCAGTCGGTGACAGGCACGGAACCGATCGTGCGCCTTGAAGAACGTCTCTCTTCGACGAAGTCGGCGCCGCCGGTCACCATGCAGCGGTGCGTTGCTGGCGAATCGCGCCGACGCTGAACACCAGCGCACTCGAGCTCGACGCCTCGCGCTGATTGAAAGTGACGTTCGGGCCGCGCAGGCCGAACTCGATCGCGCACAGGCTGGCGTGCCCGAAGACGGTGTTGCTGAAGAGAATCGCCGGTACGCCGATCGGCCCGCGATCGGTCAGGCCGTCAGGTACTCGACGAGGCTGTCGATGCCGGCCGTGAAGGTGCCCGAGCGCAATCGCCGACATCGTCGCGACCGCCGGCGTCGGGCGTGCAGCCGGCATCGTCGAAGACAGACGGGTGCAGGCAGGCGCGACCCGGCCGACCGGCGTCGACGCGCCGGAGCTTAGAGGCGAGACGAACGCCGCCGGATCATGAAATCGCGGGATCGTGGCGGCGCGGTGCCTGGGAATGGCACGTTGCGGTATCGAAACGGGTGATCGGCGCGAACGCCGCTGCAACCCGCTCGCATCGCCTCGATGAACACGCCGGAGCCGATGCCAAATGAGGAGACACAGCCGATCCTGTGATGACCACCCGTTCAGCCAGACAGCGTCGCTACCATGCGGGTTTCCACCGTTCAACGCTGCCGCTCGCGTCCGCGGCGCGCTGCCATGCGCGCGTCCCACGATCCACCGTCCGCGGCACGTGGACACGCACAGCAAGGTCGGGCCGTTCCGCGCAACATTCAGCGCCCTGTCCGCTGCCGGTTTAATATCGGTAGCTGTCGATTTGATGCTGATGGCGCGCACGGATGCCGATTTGTCGGCCGCTTCACTGGCACGCGGGTGCACTCAACAGCGGGCTGATCTTCGGCCTGACCTACCACCTCGTTACGCACCTGCCGCGCGCCGTCAGCTACGCGATCGGTCGGGCCGGGACGTGGTTAACGTATCGGCTCATGCGCGACGGGACGCGCGCCGCGTCGTCGACAATCTGCGGGTGGTCCGGCCCGGTGTGCCGCCACGGGAGCTCGAGCGGCTCGCGCTGCTCACCTATCGAAGTTACGCGCAGGACACCATCGATTTCATTCGCAGCCTCGCCATGAATCGAACCCAGCTCGCGCGGATGATCGCCCACGACAAGCGAGCGCCTCGACGATCTCCTGGCCCGTCGGCGCGGCGTCTGATTGTCGGCGGCCATTTCGGTAACTGGGAGCTGGGCGGCGTCGCGCTCCAGAACTACTGCACAGTGCCCGGTCACCGTTGTGTAAGTCCGAGGCGAGCCCGGTGGTCGGTGAGATCCGGCGGCGGATGCGGAAGTCGCTGGGCATCGAGACGCTAGAAATCGGTCGGGTGCTCGAGACAGCCCTCCAGATGCGACAGCTGCTCACTCGCTGACAACGGAATCGTCGCGATGCTGCTCGACCGCCATCTGGGCCGTGACCGATGCGAGGTCACGTTCTTCGGCCGGCCGACCGCGTTTCTCCGCACACCGGCGATGATCGGCTATCTGTCCGGCGCCCCGCCGCTGCCGGCCTTCATGATCGCGTCAGGCGGACGACCGGTTCGTCGGCGCGATGGGCGATCCGATCGTCGTCGACTCCACCAGGCCGACAGAAGACGCCGTCCGGGAGGCGACGCAGAGCATTCGCCGCTCAGCTCGAGGCGCAGATTCGCGCCAACCACGCAACTCTGGTATCAGTTCTACCCGTACGCTGGTCCACTGCCGACGCGCGCGCCGCGCCGCTGACGCACACTACGTTCGGCGGTCGTTCGACCGGTAGAAGGCGCTGCTCACTCAGCGGATGCGGATCGCGGGTTCAACGTGTCGCGGGCGTTGCCGGCACCTCGACCGCGATCTGCCGGCGAGCGTCAGGCCTGCCGAGCGGCCACGCGGACGCCGTCGGCCAGCACTTCGCCTTCGATTCGGATCAGGCCGCCGATCCGTCCGACGATGCGCGCGCGCGCGTCCAGCGGTTGATCCGGCCGCGCAGCACGGGGAACTGAACGCCCCAATCGCGGCGAGGCGCAGGATCGCGCTCGGAACCGGCCCGCTCACCGTCACTCGCTGCCGCGAGTCCGCCGGTCTGCGCGAGCAACTCGATCAACACGATCGCCGGGACGACCGGGTCGTTGGGAAAGTGTCCTTGAAATGCCCAGTCCTCGGCACGCGCGACGCGGAGCCCGCGCGCGGATCGAGCCCGCCACGAGATCGGCGATCTCCTCGACGAGCCGCATCGGCGGCCGATGTGGGAGCATATCGCACGCCAAATGCCCTTGCAGTCATCTGCGGTCTCCGGCCATTCTCAGTGTCCCGAATCAGAGATTCGCTGACATATTCCGGGCGGGGCATCCCGCCTCGCTGCGTTGCTCATCGCTCACTGATGCCCAATAAGCTCGCTCCTCGCGCCTTGCGATCCGGGCGCCGCGCCCGGAATATTTGTCACCGAATCTCTGATTCCGGGACACTAGCGCCGTGTCAGTCAGCGCCGTCGGCAAAACAGTTTGAACGCGTCTGTCGCGACCGGGCCGACTGCCCGTCGCGGTGGAGTCTCCTTCCACCCGACACATCGCCGACATTCGCCGCACCTCGCGGCGGAGCGCCACGGCGATCGAGCAAGCGTTCAGCAGTCTCGGCGTCGGGCGCGGCGCCGTCGTCGTGTCGTTCGTCGGCAACCGCCCGATCTTCTTTTCTCTGGTGGTCGCGTGCCTGGATGTGGGCGCCGGCGCTCGCATGCCGCTCGGCGACGCCACCGAATCCGAAGCGGTGGCGCTCATCGATCAGGCCGGCGCCGTCGCCGTGATCACCGATCGTGCGTTGCGGTGCACGCCGGTGCGTGAGCTCTCGCTCGGGTCGGGTGTGCGACTCCTCCGGCTGGCCGATCGCCGCGATCCTCCGCAGTGCGGGTCCTCTGTCGTTTTGAAGCTGCACGTCGGGATCGACCACGATCTGCCGAAGAGCCGCGATCGCGGCGAAGGCGCATCTCGTGAACGACGGCCGGCACATCATCGAGGCGATGGGCATCGACTCGACCGACATCAACATGGCCTGCATTCCGCTTGTCACACTCGTATGCGATCGGCAACGTCGTCATGCCGCTGCTGTGGCAAGGCACAGCAGTGGCCCTGCGGCGGTCGTTCCACTCCGCACAATTCCTGCGCGATGTTGGCGACAGCGGCGCGACTGTGTTTCCCGGTGTCCCTTTCATGTTCGAGCGCATCCGGTCGCTCGAAGGGACTGAACGATTGCCCGCGTCCTTGCGCCTGCTGATTACCGCCGGAGCCCATATCGATCCCGGCACGGTGGCTGGTTCCATCGCCACTTCAGCCGGAAAGTGCATTCGTTTTACGGCAGCAGCGAGACCGGCGGCATCGCGTACTGACGATTCGGAGGATGTGCGCGATCCGCTCGACGTCGGTCACGCGATGCCTGAGACGATGATCACCATCGGTCAGCCCGAACGCGACGACATCCGCGGGACGAATCTTCGTCCAGGGAAACGCCGTGGCCTCAGAGTGCGCGCCTTCGATGAACACGATTCGGCTTCGGGCTTCAGCCGCGGCGGGTTCCTCACCGGCGACCTCGGTTATCTGGATGGCGGATCGATTGGTCCTGACGGGACGGGTCTCGCCGCTGGTCAACGTCGCGGGCCGCAAAGTAGACCCGGCTGAAGTGGAGCGCAAGCTCAGGAACTGCCTGGGATCGCCGACGCACTGGTGCTCGGCATGGCGTGCGATACGCGCGGACAGCAGGTCGTGGCCTTTCTCGTTCGCACCAATTCGGCGCTCACGCCGCTCGCGATCCGACAATGGTGCGCCGAGAGCCTGTCAACTCACAAGATTCCGCGACGATTCATCTTCGTCGATCGCTTTCCCGTCGACGCGCGCGGCAAGATCGATCGCGGCGCCGCTGCAGCGACTCGGTGCGAGCGTCGACGAAGGGTGACACGTCCATCGGATCGAGACGACTCAGCAGAATGGGCGTAATAAAGGCGAGGCTATAATGCCCGCCCATAGGAGACGTTGCCGCATGACGATGACCCGTTGGCTAGAGACCGCCGTCTCCTACGTCGCGGGTGGGACCTGGCATCTGTTCCAGTCGGTCAATCAGTGCGTGCGCGCGGGATCCTTTCAGCCGTCGTGGGCATCGGCACCGCTCCCGAAAGCTCGAGCGCACGTCGCCCGCGCTCGGCTGGCCGCGCACGACCGATTCGTTGTGCCCCACTTGTGTCAAAGAGACGCGCACCCGCATTCTCTCGGGCGACGCCGACGCCAGAGTATCCTCGTGACGGAGCACGTCGGCGAAATCAAGGCCGCACATCCTCGAACGCGACGGCAAGGTGATCATCGAGAAAACCTGCCCGCAGCACGGCACGTTCACCGACGTGCTGGCGATCAATCCGGCCTTCCTGAAGCGGATCGAAGGTCTGTTCCCGGGTCGCGACTACGACGCGGTTACCGATCGACTGCACAATCACGGGACGTCATCGATCAAATACGGCCGCGGATCGGTCCTCACCGTCGACCTGACCAACCGATGCAACATGATGTGCGACCCGTGCTTCATGGACGCCAATCAGGTCGGCTACGTCCACGAGCCGACATTCGCTGAGATCAAGAAGATTCTGGACGACGCGCTGACGATCAAGCCGCGGCGCCAGTTGTCGAGTGCAGTTCTCAGGCGGCGAGCCGACCATTTCTCCGAACTTCCTCGACGCGGTTGCCTACTCGCGCACATCGGCTACTTCAGCGCACAGGCGGCGACCAACGGCATCCGCTTCGCGCAGGATCCGGAGTACGCGATGGCGGCCGCGAACGCCGGCCTGCGTATCGCCTACCTGCAGTTCGATGGCGTCGGCGAGGACGCCAACGCACACCGCAAAGTCGCCGAATCTCTTCGATGTCAAGCTGCGCGCGATCGAGCATCTCCATCGCGCCGGCATCGACGTCGCGCTGGTCGTCACCATCGTTCGCACGATCAACGACGATCAGGTCGGCCGCATCGTGAAGTTCGCGGTCGAGAACTGCCGACAAGATCAGCTTCGTCTCGTTCCAGCCGGTGTCGTTCACCGGCCGCGACGAAGACATCGATGATCGAGACGCGCGCCGAACGCCGATACACGCTGTCGCACCTCGCCGAGGACGTGAAGAACCAGACCGGCGCGACCGAGCCGCTGCGGGATTGGTTTCCGCTCTCCGCGGCGGGCGCGCTCTCCGACGTCACCGACCTCATCTCGGGAGCCGGCGCCGAATGGGGCACGATGAAGTGTGGCTGCCACCCGAACTGTGGCACGGGCACGGCGCTCCTCATCAGCAAGAAGACGAAAAAATGGGCGCCGCTGTCGGAGGTCTTCGACGTCGAGCGGTTCTTCGCCGATGCGCGGACGATCACCGACGCGGCGCGCGGCCCGCTGCTGAGCAAAGTGCCAGACCGCGCTCAGCGTGCTGCGCAACTACCGCGCGCACCGGTCGCCGGAAGGCTTCAGGCTCGCCGATCTGATCAAGAAGTTCGACAAGCAGAGCGGCGGCGCGCTCGGCGGCGTCGGGCATGCCCGCGGACGGCAACCGCAAGGCTGACGAGTGGTTGGTCCTGTTCATCGCGGGGATGTGGTTCCAGGATCTGTGGACCTACGATTTCCGACGCACCGAGATGTGCATCATCCCCTACGGGACGCAGATGGGCGAGATCTCCTTCTGCGCGTACAACACCGGCGTGGGCTGGCGCTACATCGTCGAGCAGATGCACCAGACGGCGACGGTGGCCGAGTGGTACGAGCAGCACGGCAAGCATGCGGTGTATGCCAACCGCGCAAGCCGGTGCCGCTCGAACCGCGCGCCCAGCCTGTTTCACTGACGATTCCCAGGGATGGCCGCCTCGTCCCGGTGGAGGCTGAAAAAGGGCGCCACAGCATCCACCGGAATGCATCTCATCCACCAACCAACGCGAAGCGTGAGCCGGCGCATAGCGCATCGATTGGCTCGATGAGCGCTTCAGCCCGCCACAGCGTCATGCTCTCGACTCGTAGCCGGCTTCGCCGCCATGCTGTCTCGCCATTGGCGATGGCGCAGCCGGGCAGAAAAAAGCAGCGCCGCACCCGGACCAGACTTCTTGCAGACGAGGCTCTACACGCGCGGCAAAACAGTCAACGACCGCGATGAAAACGCTGACGGCGCGCTTCACCGAGACGACGACGTCGTCGCTCTTGACGAAAGCCGATGATCGCGCGCGGCCAGGTCACCGTCGAGCGTCCGTCACGCGTCGTGCTCCGCGCTACGCCGAGCCCGACGTCCGCGTCGTGCTCATCGACGGCAACAAGATGACGATCTGGTGGCCGAGCCGGAACATGAAACAGGTGACCGACATCGGCACGGCGCAGGGCCGCGTGCAGAAGTAAGCTCATCAACGGCACGCCTGACGACATCCGCCACGGTCAGTTCGAGATGGAAGATCACGGGACGAGTGACAAGGCCGGCACGCTTTACGTGACGATGGTGCCTCGGCAACGGAAGCAGATCAAAGAGAACCTGGCGAAGCTCGACCTCATGGATCGGATCGAAGTCGCTGCTGCTCGACCAAAGATGAAGATGACCTTCGCCAACGGCGACGCCAAGACGATGGCGTTCGAGGACGCCGTCCTGAACGTCCCGATCGAGCCCGGGACCTTCTCGCTGGGCGGGTAACGAAGGCACGAAAGCAACCCGCTCCCAGGATTAGCGGCGCGCGAGGCGCAGCACGGCGCCGTCGTCGGCGACAGCGCGCGATGATGAGGCGGCCGGCGGCGAGAACTCTCAACGGCGGCGCGAGATCGTGCTCGTGCAGGTAGTGGCCGGCGTCCATCAGCCGCTGCGCGTCCGCCGGAGCGCTCTCATCAGGAACATCGCGTTCGACAGGTCGACCTCACGCATCCACTGGATCGAGCGCTCTTGCGCCCTCCAGGTTCAACACCGAGCGGCGCCACGTTTCGCCAGTAGAGCTCGAAGAACCGCCGCGGTCTGAGCGCCGGCTCCCAGAGCAGGTGGTGCATGTCGAAGTGCGCCCACTTGCGCGCGCGCAGCTTCGGGCCGCATCTCCTCGAAGTAGGCGGTGCCGGGCAGCGGCGTGAGGATCGTGAAACCGGCCTGGAATGCAGCTGGTGCCGCTCGACGAACGACCACAGGCCGCTCGAAATCCACGTCCTGCCACGCCGGATCGATGACGAAGTTTCCGGTGACCCCGTAGTTCGTAGCGCGCGCGCGACCTCGACGCCGCGCGCCGTCTCGGTCGACGGTCGCGTCCTTCGTCAAACCGGTCGAGCCCGTCGTCGGTCGCCGCTTCGAGGCCGAAGAAGATGTCGAAGTCGTTGGCGATCGGCCGCCACGCCTCGAGCAGTTCCGGATGCCGGGCGACGAGATCGGCGCGGCTCTGCACGAGCATCCACTGCTTGCGGATGCCGCGCCGCCGCAGCTCCTGCGCGAGCGCGAGGCTGCGCGACGGATGATGCCAGAAGAGATCGTCGGCGACGAACACGTGATCGCCGACCGACGCAAAATCCTGGCACACCGACTCGATCGATCGCTCGCGGACCGCGCGCGCGTGCAGCTGCCAGATCGAGCAGAACGAGCAGCGGAACGGACAGCCCGCGCGCGGTTTCGACCGAGCTACGCCGGCCGGTGCGCGAGGCAGGCGTACTGGCGCCGCCACGGTTCGACGTGATGCCGCGCCGGCAGCGGCACCGCGTCGAGGTCGAGCTTTTCTGTGTCGCCGGCCGTCTTCAGGAGCTCGCCGTCGGCGCCGCGCAGCGCCAGCCCGGCACGGTCGTCAGCGGTGCGCCGCGATCGAGCGCGTCGCATACAAGCGGTAGCGTTCGCTCGCCATCGTCGAGCACGACGGCGGTCGCGTCGGCGACGAGAAACGGTTCGGGATACGCCGCCGCCGTGTGGCCGCCGACGATGATCGGCACGTCCGGCGCCAGCGCCTTGACGCGCCGTGCGACATCGATCACATCGTCGGTTTCCGAGCGCGTGCATCGCGGCGATGCCGACGAGCCGGGGCGTGACGCGCGCAGTTGCGCGGCAACGGAGCTCGTAAAACGAAGATCGGCGAGGGTGACGTGATGGCCGCGCGCTTCGAGCGCCGCGGCGATGTATCCATCCCGAGCGGCTCGATTCGGAAGAACGGACCGAGACCGAACCGCTCGTTCGCCGGTATGGGACGGAGGAGCAGAACATTCATCGGTCAGTCGCTGGAATGTAACATACTGCCCACATTTCGTGGATTCCCTCGTCGCCGCCATAGTCAGCTGGTCACATCGGCATCGCGGTGCCATCGCCGCGATCGTGCTCGGTGCGGTCGCCGTCTCGGGCGCGGGCGCGTGGCGGCTGACCTTCGATGCGGACGTGCTGTCGCTGCTGCCGCACGACAGCCCGGTGATTCAGTCGTTCCGAACGTTTCTCACGCGCTTCGGCAGCCTCGATCAGCTGTACGTCGTCTTCACGGCGCCCGAAGGCCACGCGATGTCGGAATACTCCGATCAGATCGCGGTGTGGGTCGACGCATTGCGCAGCGCGCCCGAGATCTCGCGCGTCGACGCGGGCGTCGCCGACAAGACGCGCGATTTCAGCTGGCTCGCGGATCATCAGCTGCTGCTCTTCCGCGATCGTCAGCTCGACGAGGCGCTGCGGCGATTGAGTCCTGAAGGCATGCCGGCGGCGGTCGCGGCGCGACGCGATCTCTTGACGCTACCATCCACCGAAGTCGCCGAGCTCGTCCGTCAGGATCCCGCCGGCCTCTTCGATCTGATGCGCGACGCGCTCGGCGGATCGCAGATCGTCATCAACATCGGCGCCGCCGGAACGGACGGACATGCGTGACCGAGGACGGCCGCAGCGCGCCTCGTCATCGCCCTGCCGAAGCGCCCGCCGTGCGACACGCAATTCGCGCGCGCGCTCGACGATCGGCTGCACGCGATCGAGTCAGCGGCCGCCGCCGCGTCCGCGAAGCAGCCGCGCGAAACAGACGATGAGCCGCTGCCGCCCATGACCGTGCAATTCGCCGGCGGCCACCGCATCGCGGTCGAGAACCGAAGCCGTCGTCAAGAGCGAGGCGTGGTGGAACACGTTCGGCTCGCTCATGCTATGATCCTGCCGTTTCTCTTTGTCGTCTTTCGAAGCCTGTGGCTCGTGACCGTCGGATCGCTCCCGTCGGGGCTCGCGCTGCTCGTCGTGCTCGGTGCGATCGGGTTCACCGGGGAAAGACTGTCGGCGGCGGCCACGGGGGCGGCCGCCATGCTGTTCGGCCTGGGCATCGACGGCGTGGTGCTGCTGTACGTCGCGCACCGCCTCGCGCTCGCCGACAATCCCGACACCGACGTGCCGGCGGCGATCGGTGGACCGATCGAGCAGCATGCTGCTCGGGATGTGGACAACGGCCGCCACGTTCTACGGATTGATGTTCGTGGATTCCCCGAGCCTGCAGCACCTCGGCCGGCTGCTCGGCCACAGCATGATGATGTGCGGCATTCTCACGTTGATCATGGTGCCAGCGTTTCTGCCGCGTCGGCCGCCGAAGCGCCGCGTGCCCGGGCTGGTGATGCCGCGGCTCGCCGACTGGATTTTGCGGCGGCGGCGCGCGATTCTCGTCGGTGCCGTGCTGTTGACGATTGCGCTCGCGGCGTTGGCGACGCCGCATCCGTATCATCCCGACGCTCGATCGCCTGCGGTCGGTCACGCCTGCCGCGCAGCTCGAGGCCAGGATCGGTCCGTCGTTCGGTCTGCCGAGCGACGTCTACGTCGTCCTGGCCGAAAGGATCGGACCTCCAGCTGCTGCTCGAAACCAACGAGCGGCTGGCGCAGCGGCTGGCGGCCGAGATGCCGGGCCTCGCCTTTCAACCACCGAGCCGGCTGCTTCCGTCGGCGGCGTCGCAGGCGCAGAGTGTGAAGACAATCGACGCGCAGGCATCTCTCCGCCGGTGCGGTCCGTGCGTCGCTCGAGCGCGCGCGCGTCGCCGGCGACTTCACGCCCGGGGCGTTCGATCCGTTTTCCGCGAGGCTGCCACGACTGCTCGATCAGAACGAGCGGCTCACACTTCGACGGCTACGTCGTGCACGGTCTGGGCGATCTGCTCGACCGGTTCATCGTGCGCGACGGCAGCCGGTGGACGCTCGCAACCTACGTGTTTCCGACCAGCGCGGAGCAGGCCGCGCGCGTAGAGACGATCGTCGACGCAGTCGATCGGCATCAGCAGTTCACCGGGCTGACGCTGGTCAACGCCGAGCTCGCGCGCAGCTTCGTGCCGCAGTTCATCAAGGGCCTTGCGATCGGCACCGCGATCGTCGTCGTGCTGGTGATCGCGGCGTTTCGGGACTGGCGCCTGTCGCTGTGCGATGCTGCCGACGACGATCGGGTTGATCTGGGCCGCGGGCGTCCTGGCGATCGGCGGCGTCGAGCTCGATCTGTTCGCCGTGTTCGCCGTCGTGACGTTTGTCGGAATAGGCGTCGACTATGGGATCCATCTCGTCCATCGATATCAGCACCGCGGCGACGCGACCCGCGCGACGGCGGAACTCGCGCCGGTGATTCTCGTCGCAGCCGCGATTACGCTGCTCGGCTACGGCACGCTCGTGAATTCGTCGTGCCCGCCGCTCCGATCGATCGGCCTCGTCTCCGCGGTCAGCGTCGTGACGCTCGCGACCGCGTCGGTCGCTCGTGCTGCCGGCATTGCTGATGACGGAGCGGCGTGAAGGCCCGAAATGAGAGCAGCGGCGGTGATTCCAGCGTTCAACGAGGAACAGACGATCGCGTCGGTCGTCGAGGGCATTCGACCGCTGGTCGATCGCGTCGTCGTGATCGACGACGGGTCGCGCGACGGGACGGCGGAGCGGGCGCGGCGCGCGGGCGCGGATGTGATCGCGCACGACGCGAATCGCGGTAAAGGGCACGCCGTCAGGACCGAGGCTGGCGCGCGTGCTCGATCAGGGGTTCACGCACGTGCTGCTGATGGACGGCGACATGCAGCATCTGCCCGGAGAAGCCGCGCCGCTTCTCGCCGAGGCCGAGCGCAGCGGTGCCGATATCGTCGTCGGCGAGCGCCGGTTCGAGCGCGACCGCATGCCCGCGTCGCGTTACTACGCGAACCGTATCGGCAGCCGCGTCTTGTCGTGGTTCGTCGGCATCCCGGTGCGCGATACTCAGTGCGGCTTCCGCGTGTTCCGCGTCGACGCCCTGCGGCGCGCTGCGGCTGACGGCGACCGGCTACGAAATCGAAACGGAGATGCTGGTGAAGGTCGGCCGGCGCGGCGGACGCATCGCGTCGGTTCCGATCTCCGCCGTCTACGCCGGCCAAAAGAGCAAGCTGCGGCCGGTGCCCGACACCACGCGGACCTGTTTTCTGGCCGTGTACTTATCGCTTCCTCGAACGTATCTGAACGATCGGTGACGGACTCGCCTCCCACATGGATCCGCTGACGCACATCGTCGTCAGCCGCGCGATCGTCGCGGTGGCCGACCCTGGTGACGCTGACGAGCCGGCGCGCCGCGGTGTCGCGTGGGCGGCGATTCTCGGCGCGCTGTCGCCCGACGTCGACGCGGCGGTCGCGCCGAGCGGATGGGATCACTACCTGACCGTGCACGAGATCGGCACGCACTCGCTGATCGGCGCCTTCGCGATGGCGTGCCTCACGGCGATCGTGGTGAAGTCGGCCGCTCGAATGCGTGGCGCGCAATTGGGCCTGAAGCCGTTATTGGCGGCGGCAACCGCCGGCGCAATGAGCCACGTAGTGCTGGACGTCGTATCGGGCGCCCGGATTCGCGTCGCCTGGCCGATCGTGTCACCGGTCGTGACGCTTCCGCTCGTCGCGATGGCGGATCCCTGGCTGATCGGGATCTGTCTCATCGGCCTGCTCGCGCTCTGGCCCGGACGTCAGCGGCTGCGCGTCGTGTCGCGCGGGGTGATCGCGGCCGCCACGGTGCTCCTCGTCATGAAGGGCGCGCTGCTCGCGCGCGCATTGAGCGCGTCGAACTTCAACGAGGTGCCGTTGACCGCCGTCGAAGCACAGTGGGGATCGCTGACGGGATGGCGCGTGTACGGCGACGGCCGACCGAGCTACGCGCGTGGAGCATCGGGCCGCACCAGCCGGCGAGCCTCGTGATCGCGCAGCCGCTCGGTCCCGGCTCGCCGCTGGCCGACATCTCACGGTCGCTCGACGCCGTGCAGAATTTTCTAGCCGTCCGCGGTGCGCGTTCGCGGTCGAGAAGCCGACCGATCGCGGGCGCACCGAACTCTTGTGAGTCGGATCTGCGCTACTGCTGGGGCGACCAGCCCGCCCGCCGGGAGCCGGGCCAGAAAGACTCGGCCTGCACCTGATCAGATCGTGTGGCGTATGGGTCGGCGCGCTGTTCGGGACCGGCACCCTGCCGCTCACACAGCTGGTGAAGGTTGGTGCGGTGACGCAGACGCGTCCGGTGCGACGCTGAGCCGAAACATCACGTTGGCGAACGGCGCCTTTCCCATCGGCCGCGCGTCGATCTGAAATCCGTGGGCCGCGAAGCACGCTCGCCACTCGGCATCGGTGCGCGGCGGATGGAACGGCTGGCGCCAGTTGCCCGACACCAGCTGTTTGAAGCGATTGCCGAGCCAAACCGGCGGTGAACCGCCAGCCGCCTGACGCATCCGCTTCGCGCACGAGCAGGACGCCGCCGCGATCAGGCGCGCGGCCAGCTGCGCGAGCAGCGCGTCCTGTTCGTCGACCGTCAGGAGCTGCAGCACGTCGAACAACAGCATCGCGTGCGCCGGCTCGGAGCGGCAGATCGCGCGCGTCGGCTTCGATGATTGTGGCATCGGTATCGAGGGCCGCGCGCGCCATCTTCGCGACCCTGCGCCGGAGTTCGATGCCGGTCATGCGATCGAATCGTGGCGACGGCGGCCGCTCTGTCGGCCACGTGCCGCCGTCCACCGCAATCCTCGCTTCCGCAAGCAGCGCGAGCGCGAGTCCCCGTCCCGCAACCGATGTCGAGCAGCGTGCCGCCGGCCGGCAGCACGTCAGGCGACAGCGTCGCGCGGTAGATCGGATCCATCCACAACTTGCCGCGCGCGAACTCCCACGCGGTCACGCTCGTCCCGGACGTAGCGATCCGAGGCGCGCCGGACGAGCTCCAGAAACGGACGATCGTCGTCCGATCCGCGCAAGAGACTGTAAGTGCCCCACGCGGCCAGAAACGCGAGCGCCGTGCCAACGAACAGGCTGCCGACGAGCGCGTCGATGCCGAAGACGCTGATTCCCGTGGACGCGATATGCTCGCGCGTGACGGGATGGAACGATCCGCGCCTCACCCACGAGCCGACTTGTAAGCTCGCGAACACGAGCCACGGCGCGACGAGTGGATTCGACAGGTTCGCGACGAAGTAAATCTTCAGGCGGTTGAGGCCGAGCAGGGACCCGACGACCCAGCAGATTGCCAGATGGAGGCCGTAGAGCGGCAGGCATCCGATGAAGACACCGAACGCGACCGCCGCTGTTTCACGGCGAAGCCCGGCGCCCTCGGTGCGGAGAACGTGAAAGAATCGACGAAGCTGGACCGACCGCGCGGGCATGGAGGATCGAAAAATGCGGCGATCATATACGACCGCGCCGCGGGAGCGTGTCCCGCCCTGCCGTGCGCTTGCGCGCGAGCCGCAGCACCAGATCTCGAATCTCACGTCCCCACCCCGAACGACCGACGGGACCTGCGAACCCTCCACTAGAACGCCCTGCTTGACAGCGGACGTATCCTCAGCGCCTCCACCGTTCGGGGCCAGCGCACCAGGATCATCACTGAGGCAGATCGCAGCATGACGATGATCCTGCTGCCGGAAGAGTATTGATTTCGGTTTGGAGAGGAGTAGCTACTGATGGCAAAGCAGCCTTATTGCAAGAACTGCGGTCATCCGGCGCACCGCGCCGACTGCGGCGTCGATGACTGCGGGTGTGTGAAATACGAGCCGCGACAGCGGCGCGAGGATCGCCAGCGAACATGGGTCGTGCGCGTCGCGTTCTTCGAGAAGAATCGGTGGACGCCCGACAAGGAGGTCAAGGTCAGGGCGCAGGGCATTGGCGGCGCCGCGCAGCGTGCCGTGCGCCAGGTGAAACACGAGCGGAGTCAATGCGTCGAGGTGCTGCAGACGCGCATCACCGGTGATTCCGGTTGGTCGCGGATCGGCGTCGAGCTGACTACTGTCGGTTCTTCCACCGTGGTGCGCGCCTGCCGAGGAACGCGTCCACACCCTCCTTGCCGTCCTCGGTGAAAAAGTCGCAGGCAATGGCGTGTCCGGCCATGCCGTAGGCGTCGCCGAGCGACAGCTCGAGCTGACGGTAGAAGACCTGCTTGCCGGACGCGATGACGGCCGACGACTTCGACGCGATACATCTCGCCAGCGTCTCGACCTCGGCATCGAGCGCCTCGGGCGACACGACGCGATTGACGAGACCGATCTCGCAGGCACGCACGGCGCTGACCGCCTCGCCCGTGAGCAGCATCTCCATGGCGTGTTTGCGGCCGACCGCCCGGCCGAGCGCGACGCTGGGGGTGGAACAGAACGCGCCGATGTTCACGCCCGGCGTGGCGAAGGTCGCCGCCGTGGATGCCACCGCGAGGTCGCAGGTGGCGACGAGCTGGCAACCAGCCGCCGTCGCGATGCCGTGCACCCGCGCGATGACCGGCTGCGGCAGCGTCGTGATGGTCATCATCATGCGGCTGCAGCGCGCGAACAGCGACTCGACGTCGGGCACATTGCCCATGGCCCGGATCTCCTTGAGATCGTGCCCCGCGCAGAATCCCCGGCCATTTGCCGCGAGCACGACCACGCTGACCGTCGGGTCCGCGGCGAGGCGGTCGAACGTCGACTGCAGCTCGTCGATGAGCGCGCGCGAGAGCGCGTTGAACTGGCCGGGACGGTTGAGCGTCAGCGTGGCGACGCCGTCCTTCGTCTCGGTCAGCAGCAGAGCCTCGGTCTGCGTGGTGGCATTCGATGTCATGTGTGTGAGCCCCGTCCGCTGCTGCATCGCCGATCTCTGTAACGACTCGCCCTGCTTCCATCCCCGCCGCCGACCACGCGTCAGAACGAAAGCCCGCGCGGGATCAGACGGTGCTCGTAGGCCGGCGTTCGAGAGCTCTTCGCGAAAGTCCGGATGCGCGTGCCGATCAGTCGCCTTGCCGGCCCTGGATCGTGCGATGCCTCCGATCAGCGCGATGCGCTCCGCCAGCAGGCAGTCAGCCGCGATCGTAGACGTCGAGCGACGTGCCTCGGTGGCATCGGCGTCAGCGCTGGGCGGCCGCGGACGTGGCGCCTCGCCCCAGCAGCTGTGCCGTGAGTCCTCCGGCGGCCGACGCGGCGTGGTTAGGACGCTAGGAAGGCCGGACTTCCCGTGCGCCGGGCGTGGACGGGCACTATAGCGCATCGGCCGGCGGCAGTTCGAGCGCGTCCTCGAATCGATGCCGGCGAATTTCGACTCCGCAGCCTCGCGCCGATCGACGCGACGACGGTGAAGCGGTGGCCCGGCAACGCCGTCAGCGCGGGCATCGGCGAACTTGATCGCGCCGACTTCGTCGAACGCGCGCTGCAGATGCATCGGCAGCACTTCCTTCAGCACGGCGACGAGCACGTCGCGCCGCATCCCGCGCGTGCCGATATCGCGGGCGCCGCCGGCGCGCACCATCACCGGCACGCTGCCGTCGGTCAGCACGAGCGCGTCGGCGTCGAACCGCACCATGGCGGTCAGCATCGGGACCACTATGGGACATCATCATCTCGACTGGTTCTGGAGCCGCGACCGGGTTCGTGGTCGAGCGCGGTGCGAAACAATCTCCCGCGCGATTTCCACGCTTCTGCACGCGACTGCGTTCTGACCTGTCCGGGGTTCAGAAAAATCGTCCGGATTCCTGCACAACCGCTGGAATTCGCGGAAGTCCCCTCATCCTCAGACGTTTATCCCAGCCGTGAGGCCAATTCCGGCCATTTTCATGCGTCCAGCCCATCTAGCAGGGTTTCGGCGGTAGTCACGACAACATATGACATAGGCCGTCGATTACGACGCGACACCGACAAACCTTGCTGCGAACCAAACTCTCACTCGGCGTCCTGACGTGCATCGCACTGACGGTGATGCAAGCGGCTACCACCCAGCGCCGTGAATCGCGACAAGGCGTTCGCCCAGATCGAACAACTGGAGCCGCACACCGCCGGCAAACTGGCCGCGCTTCGGCAGCGAGCTGAACGGTGCGGCTCGAACACTGCAAACCCTCTCGGCCGCGCTCCCGTCATCGGTCGGCACCGACAGCTCTCGACGATGTGCTCGCGCGTCAGGTCGCCGCGACCAGCGTCCGGGCTTCACGACGCTTGCGCTCGTCGACGCCACATGGCGGAGTTCCGCACCAGGTCGCCGGCCGGCCGATCGCACTCGCGAGCAGACCTCGCGTCCGCCGCCGGCACCGGCCCGCGAGGGTCAGAACGCTCGGACGCGTGCGCGCGATCATTTCGCGTCGCAGCCGCGAGCGCTCGTGCTGGTGACAGCGACGCGCGGATTCGACCCGACCTGGGCTGGCCGCTCAACTCGCGCTCGACGCGCTCGTCGCGCAGGAGCAGCAGACAGCGGACTCGGCGGGCCGAAAACACGAAACGCTCGTCCTCGCGAATGACGGCACGATCGTGTCTGGATTCCGCGACCCGAAGATGGGGCGTCACAACGAGGACGCCGCTGCCGCCCGGTGCAGCGACTGGGTTGTCCCGCCGGACGACCGGCAGAAGATCGTCGCAGCCGGGTCCGGCATCATGCGCTACCGCAGCGGCGGCATCGACGGATCGCCGCCATCGCACCGGTCGCGGCCGCCGGCGAGCAATGGCTGGTCGCCGTCATTACGTCCCGCGCGCCGACGTGCTCGAACCGCTGTCGGCGCAACCGTGGGAATCGATCGGCGGGACGCCGGGATCGTGCTGCTGGCGATCCTCGCGGGCGTCATCACCTGGAGAGACAGCGACAGCGTCCGGAACGAATTCGAAGCGCAGGAACGAGCGCGCCTCGAGCACAGCCACACCGAGCTGACGACGCTCAACACCAGCCCAACGCGCCGCGCACGAGTGGCGCACGACCGTCGACACCATCGACGCGGCGCTGATCGTGCTCGAGCCGACCGGCGTGATCCGGCGTATGAACCTCGCGGCGGCGGCCACGCTGCCCGACGCGCTGCCCTCCTGGCTCGACGTCCGAGCGAGCGGCTGGTCGAGTTCCAACCGTGGAGCGCCGCGCTCGCGCGCATCCCGGAGGCGTTGCGCAGCCAGCACGGCCTGTCGACCGATCGCGTCCGCGATCTGAGCGGCCGCACCTGGGACCTGTCGATCCGCCCGGTGAAAGACGACCCGAATATGGCGGTCCTGATTCTCGCCCGCGACGTCACCGACGTCATCGAACTGCGCGAATCGATGCGACGGTCGGAGACGATGGCGCAGCTCGGGGCGATCGCTCCGGGCGTCGCGCACGAGGTGCGCAATCCGCTGTTCGCGATTTCGTCGCTGGTCGACGCCTGGGCCGTGCAGGCGCATCGCGATCCGACGCCGTTCGTGGACGCCTTGCGCACCGAAGTCGGGCGTCTGCGGACGCTGATGACCGATCTGCTCGAGTACGGGCGGCCGGCCAAATCATCGCAGCGGCGGCAGACGATCGGCGCCGTGCTCGACGCCGCGGTCCGGTCGTGCACGCCCGAAGCCGACACCCGGGGCATCCGCGTCGTCCGCGACGGTCCGGCCGACATCAGCGTGCTGATGGATCCGCGCCGCCTCGAGCGCGTCTTCATCAACCTGATTCAGAACGCGGTGCAGCACGCGCCGCTGCATTCGAAGGTGCGCGTCGAGGTCACGACCAGCGCCAGCACGCCTGACCAGGTGGCGATCTCGGTTCGCGACTCCGGCGCCGGATTCGCGCCCGACGATCTCCCGAAAATCTTCACGCCGTTCTTCAGCCGCCGCGTCGGCGGCTTCGGCCTCGGCCTCGCCATCACCGAACGCATCGTCACCGAACATCAGGGAAAAATCGCGGCGGCCAACGATCCGGCGGGCGGCGCCGTGATGACCGTGTGGCTGCCGGATATCACTCGCGGCCGGACAGGGACGACCGCGGGATGGAGATCGCGTGCTGAAGAGTCGACTGCTGATCGTCGATGACGAGCCCGGGACGCGGCTGGGTGTCCGGACCTACCTCGAGGCCTACGGCTACGAGATCGTCGAAGCCGACACCATCGCGGGCGCCATCCAGAAGCTGACCGCCGAAATGGCGGACCTGGTGCTGCTCGACTACGCGCTGCCCGACGGCACCGCGCTCGATCTGCTGCGCCACCTCAAAGTCACGGGCACCGAGGTCCCGGTGATCGTGCTCACCGGGCACGGCTCGATCGAGCTCGCCGTGACCGGCGATCAAGGAGGGCGCCGAGCAGTTCCTCACCAAGCCGACCGAGCTCGCCTCGCTCGCGGTCGTCGTCGATCGCGCCGATCGAGCACCAGCAGAACAGCCGGCGCGTAAAAGCGACGCAACTGCGGCGCAACGGCGCCGAGGATCTGTTCAGCGGCCGCAGCAGCGCGATCCGCGCGCTCGAGCGCGACGCCCGCGCCGCGGCCGAGTGCGACGCGCCGGTCCTCATCGAGGGTGAAACCGGCAGCGGCAAGGGCATGCTGTCGCGCTGGATTCACGCGGCGAGCCTGCGCGCGAGCGAATCGTTCGTCGATCTGAACTGCGCCGGCCTGCCGCGCGACCTGCTCGAATCCGGAGCTCTTCGGCCACGAGCGCGGCGCCTTCACCGGCGCGGTCATGGCGAAACCCGGGCTGATCGAAGCGGCGCATCGCGGCACCATGTTCCTCGACGAAATCGGCGACACCGATCTGGCGATCCAGCCGAAGCTGCTGAAAGTGGTCGAGGAGAAACGGTTCCGCCGCCTCGGCGACGTCGGCGAGCGCCGCGTCGATGTGCGCTTCGTCGCGGCCACCAACAAGAGCCTCGCGCAGCTGGTCGACGAGGGCAAGTTCCGCGAAGATCTCGTACTACCGGATCAACACCTTCGTGCTCAGGCTGCCGCCGCTGCGCCATCGCAAGGACGATATCGCGCATCTGGCGTCGCAGCTGCTGCAGCAGCTGTCCCGCGAGATCGCGCCGTCCGGTCGACGCAGCTCGATCCCGACGCGGAACAGGCGCTCGTCGAACACACGTGGCCCGGCAACGTCCGCGAGCTGCGCAACGTGCTCGAGCGCGCGATGCTCGTCTGCTCATCGGCAGTCATCCGGCGCGCCGATCTCCGTCTGGGTCCGTCAGGTGGACGTCCGGCGCCGGTGCAGGCGACGATGAGCGGCACGCTGGAGGAGGTCGAGTGGGCAGCACATCCAGCGCGTGCTCGCGGAAGAAGGGGGCAGCGGTCGGCCGGGCGGCGCGGCGCCTCGGCATTCCGCGCAGCACGCTCTATCAGCGGCTCAAGGTTCAGGACGCTCGCCGGCCATCGCCCGACGCCTGAGCGAGCGGCGCGTCGGCGAGTGAGCTGCGGCATCGCCAGCAGCGTGGCGACGTGCATCGCGGCGCCACGCGCGACCGCTTCGCCCGGCATTCCGAACACGACACACGACTCGCGGTCCTGCGCAATCGTCACCGCGCCGGCCTGACGTAGCGCCAGCATTCCCTCGGCGCCGTCGGAGCCCCATCCCCGTCAGCAGCAGCGCCACCACCGGCACGCGCCGCAGGCGCGCGGCGGATTGGAACAGCACGTCGACTGCCGGCCGCTGGTAGTGCACCGCCGGCTCCTGCGTGCAGCTTGGTCTCGCAGCGTCGAGCCCGAACGGCTCGACGGCCAGGTGATAGTCGCCGGGCGCGACGTAGGCGACACCGCGCTCGAGGCGTTCGCCGCCGCTGCGCTTCCACGACCTTCATCGGACAGGAACCGGTCGAGGCGTTCCGGCGAACGCCGCGCGTGAAGAGCGCCGGCATGTGCTGCACGACGAGGATCGGCGGCGTGTCGGCAGGCAGGCGGCTGATCACCGCTTCGATGGCCTGCGTCCCGCCGGCCGACGCGCCGATCACGATCACGCCCTCGGCCCGCGACAGGGCGCGGACGCCGGCGGGCAGGCTGGGTTCGTGCACGGGCGGCGGCGCCGCCGCAAACTGCAGCGGCTGGACGAGACTGATCGCGCGGATCCGGCGTTTCAGCTTCTCGGCGATCTCGCCGACCGAGCGCGGCCCGCCCGGCTTCGCGATGACGTCGATCGCACCGGCGGCCAGCGCGTCGATGCTCGTCTTCGACCCCGACCGCGTCACCGAGCTGACGATGATGACGGGCAGCGGATGATGGACCATCAACTTGCGAAGAAACGTCAGGCCGTCCATCAGCGGCATCTCGATGTCGAGCGTCAGCACGTCCGGGTCGTGCCGCAGGATCAGATCGCGGGCGACGAACGGATCCGAGGCGAGGCCGACGACTTCGATGTCCGGCTCGGAGCGGAGCGCGTCGGCGAGCATCTTGCGGACGATCGCGGAGTCGTCGACGATCAGCACTCGCGTCGGTCGCGATGGCGCCGCCATGGGATTAGTGGAGCGTCTCCACGGATGGTGAAGGGACCACATCGACCGCGGATCGACCTACGTGCGCCGCAATTCGCACTTCGACGGCAAGCGGCAGATCGTTCACCGTCAGCAGCACGCGCGCGTCCGCGTCGTCGAGATGGACGGCATCCCGCGTCGGCAGCACCGCCGGCCGGCTCAGCGAGAACGTCTGGTGGTTGGCGAGCCGCGTCAGCCAGGTGCCGCAGATCATGTTCGCGAACTCGCCGAGCAGGTCGACGAGCGCCTCGGATCGGCCGGGCTGCCCGGCTCGCTCCCGGTGAAGGCGTCGAACAGCATCCGGGCGAGATCGTCGGTGAGCGTGCACGACACCACGCCGCTGTCGGCGGCTTCCGCTGAATTGCACCGACACGACCCACCAGCGGCTCGCGGCGCGCCGCGAGATCCGCAAAACGCGGTTCGTCGCACGGCTCGACGATCGCGAAAAAGCAGTTGGCGGCGACGGACGTGACCGCGTCGGCCATCACGCCGGCCGCGTCAGATCCGGAGCAGTTCGGGCAACTTCCTCGAGCACATCTCTCATGACCTCCGGGCTGAAGGGTTTTTCCAGATAGCGGCGCACGTCGAACGCCGCGACCTCGTCGCGCCGCGACGCCGATCCGTCGGTCGAGATCACGACGCGCGTCAGACCGCGCCAGCGCTGGTTGGCGGCCAGCTGCCGCAGCAGCTCGACGCCGGTCATCACCGGCATGTTGATGTCGGTGAGCAGCAGTTGCACGTCGCGCGCCTCGAGAATGGCCAGCGCCTCGGCGCCGTTTCCCGCCTCGAGAACATCGTCCACCGGCACGTCGGCCAGTTTGACGACGCGCTTGATCATGGCGCGCATCATCGAAGAATCGTCCACGATCAGAATTCGCATGTCAGAACTCCTTCACTTCGCTACGACCGGACAACACCCGCAGGCGGCCGTCCTTCACGAGGAAATGGACGGTGCGCGCCGATGCTGCCGCCGGTGTCCTCGGCCTTCACGAGGACGCCATTGCGCCACAGCACCTGCTTCGCCGCCAGCGTGTTGCGCTGGCCGGTCTTGAACGTCGAATCGGCCGAGAGCGTGATTTCCGCGCCGCCGACCAGGGTGACGAGCGCGCGCCGCTTCTCGAGGCCGTGGCGATACGCCGTCTGGAACAGCAGCGGGATGCCGGTGTCGGCGAACGCCGCCGGCCGCTGCAGTGCGCGCTCGGCGTTGATCACCGAATCGGGCAGCATGAAATGCAGCAGCCCGGCGACTTGCACCACCGGATCGAAGATGCAGACCGCGACGCAGCTCCCGAGCGCATGCGTCACGATGACCTCGCCAGGCGTGGCCGACACCGCCAGCTCGCCAATCCCAACAATCAGTCGGCGCGGTTCACCGCTCACCTCGTCTATCGCCAGTCTGACTTCGAACCATGGTCACGATTGCGGCGCCCGCCGATACACCGCGTGGTGCGATCCAGGTCAGCCCGTGATGCACGCAGTTGAGGCTCTCGGCATGTGAAATGAACAAGTATCCGCCCGGCGCAAGCTGCCGTTCGAGCGTGTGCACGACCCGCTCGCTGCGCGGGCCGATCGAAATAGATCATCGCATTGCGGCAGAAGATGAAGTCGTAGATCGGCCGCGGCGGCATCGGATCGAGGAGATTCAACTGCTGGAAGTCGACCAGCTGGCGGATCGCTCCGGCCACCCGCATCGATCCGGCCGGCAACGCCGGCGCGGTCTCGAAGTATTTCCGCGCCGTGTCGCGCGGCACGTCGGCGATGCGCTGCGTCTTGTAGACGCCGGCGCGCGCGGCGGCGAGCGCCTTCGTCGACAGGTCGGAGCGCCAGCAGCCGGACGCGGCGCGCGCTGTCGGCGCCGAACTGATCGAAGAGCGTCATCGCGATCGTATGGCTCCTCGCCGGTCGAGCAGGCGGCGCTCCAGCCGTAAATCACGCCGTCGTCGCGCCGCGCGACGAGCGGCGGCAGGACGACGTCGCGCAGGAACCCGAAGTGCCGCGGCTCGCGGAAGAACGACGTGTGATTGGTCGCGATCGCGTCGATCAGCGCCGTCAACTCGTCGCCCGTCTCGTCCATCTGCACGTGGCGGATGTACTGCCGGAAGCTGCGGAAACCGCCGGCGCGCAGCCGCTTCTGCAGCCGCGCCATCACCAGCGCGCCCTTGCCCTCGTGCAGCATGATCCCGCTCTTCCGTAGACCATGCGCCGAATCGTCGACAGATCGCGATCGGTGAGGTCGAAGCCTCACGAGTGCGCCGCCGCAGGGTCATGGTCAGAACACCCGCTCCCCGCCCGGCCGCGTCGGCGCCCAGCACGCGATCGAGGTCGAGCAGGATCTTGACCGTGCCCTTCACCTTCGCGAGCCCGAGGATGTAGTCGGTCTTGGTCCGGCTCGCCGAAGTCGGGCGCATCGTCGATGTCGGCGCCGGCGATGTTCAGCACTTCGGAGACCGAGTCGACGACGATGCCCATCATCACCTTGCTGCCCGACAGCGACACGTCGACGACGATGATGCAGGTCCGCTCGGTGTAGTCCTGCGGCCGGGAAGCCGAACTTCAGCCGCAGATCGATGATCGGAATCACCTTGCCGCGCAGGTTGATGACGCCGCGCACGTGCGCCGCGACTCGCGGCACGTGCGTGATGTCCATCACCTTGATGATCTCGCGCACCTTGAGCACCGGCAGTCCGTACTCTTCCTGCCCGAGCGCGAAGGCCAGGTATTTCTGCCCGCCAGCGCCGAGAGCTGCTGCTCCGCGGCGGCGTTGGCGCGTGAGGCGACGGTCGCTTCCATGGTCCGTACTCCTTTGATCCGTCAGGCCGCGAGGGCGCTGCGATCGATCAACGACATCAGTCCGCCGGCATCGAGGATCAGCCCGATACGGCCGTCGCCGAGAATGGCGCCACCCGCGACGCCGCGCACGCCGGCGAACATCTCGCCCGAGCGTCTTGATCACGACTTCCTGTTTGCCGACCAGCTCGTCGACGACGACCGCGAGCGGACGCCCGCCGTCCTCGAGCACGACGACCGTCGCATCGGCGACCGATGGCCACGCGTCGGCAATTCCGAACGTCTCGCCGAGATGCAGAATCGGGATCAACCGATCGCGGATCTGAATCAGGCGCGGCTGCGCCGCCGACGGTGTGCACCTGATCGGCTGAGGCGCGCAGCGACTCGCGCACCGCGAATGTCGGAATCACGAACCGCTCGCCGCCGACCCTGAGGACGCAGGCCGTCGACGGTCGCGAGGGTGAGCGGCAGGCGCAGCGTGAACGTGGTCCCCTGGCCCGCGACGGTGCGAATGTCGATCCGCGCCGCGCAGCGCTTCGACGTTGCGGCGCACGACGTCCATGCCGACGCCGCGGCCCGAGATCTCGGTGACCTCGTCCTGCGTCGAGAAGCCCGGACTGGAAAATCAACTGGTGGATGTCGGCGAGCGACAGCGCGTCGTTGGCGGCGATCAGCCCGCGGCCGATGGCTTTTGCGAGAATCTTTGCGGTGTCGAGGCCCGCGCCGTCGTCTTCGATCTCGATGACGATGTAGCCGGCCTGGTGAAACGCGCTCAAGCGCAGCCGCGAGTGCACCGGCTTGCCCGCCGCGGCGCGCACGTCGCCCGTCTCGATGCCGTGGTCGACGGTGTTGCGGATCATGTGCATCAGCGGATCGGTGATGTGCTCGACGACCTTGCGATCGAGCTCGGTGTCCTCACCGGTCAGCACGAGATCGATCGGCTTTGCCCGACTTCCGGCTGAGATCGCGGACGTGCCGCGCCATCTTCTGAAAGGTCTGGCGGATCGGCACCATGCGCATCGCCATCGTGTGCCGCTGCAGGTCGCCCGTGATCCGCTTGACGTGCGCGAGCTGCCGGTTCAGCCGATCGTCGGCCGAACGCAGCATGATCGGATCCTCGGCGAGGATCGACTGCGCGATGACCAGCTCGCCGACGAGATCGACGAGGCTGTCGAGTTTCTGCGTGCTGACCTTGACGCGTGCTCTGGCTCTCCGGTTGGCGCGGACGACAGCGCCGGTTCGTCGGCACGCGCGCTTCCGCGCGGCCGGCTCCGCCGGCGCCGGCGCGGGCGCCGTTTCGACGACGGCCTCCGGCTGCGACCCATTGGCGATGAGCGCGTCGACCGCGTCCATGAGGCTCCGGCGAGCGTCTGCCAGATTGGCCGCAGGCTGTCCGGCGGCGCGCGCCGGAAGATCCTGCGTCATCTGCAGCAGCAGATCGACCGCCCGCAACACCACGTCGATCTCGGCGGCGCCGATCACGTGCTGTCCGGACCGCGCCAGATCGAGCAGCGTCTCGACCCGGTGCGCCAGGTCCTGAATCGACGTGAAGCCGAGGACGCCGGCGTTGCCCTTGACCGTGTGAAACGGCCGGAAGAGATCGTTGAGCAGCTTGCTGTCGCCCGGCGACGCCTCCAGCTTGAGGACGACCGCCTCGATCGTGCCGAGGTGATCGACCGCATCGGTGACGAACATGCCGCTCAGCTCGGGATCGGCCATGTACGCCGCGACTTCGTCGTCGGCAACCGGGGCCGGGGCCGCCGCGACTTCGTCGTTGGCGACCGGGGCTGGGGCCGCCGCGACTTCGCCATTGGCGACCGGGGCTGGGGCCGCCGCGACTTCGCCGTCGGCGACCGGGGCTGGGGCCGCGCGGCCGGCTGCGCTGGCAGCTGGGCCGGCTCGGGTGCCGGCTGTTCGACCGGCATCGGCGGCTCGACCGGTGTCGTCCGCCTGGCCTCCTTCGCGTGCGGCGTCGAGCGTCTACGCATGGCTCAGAATCCAGATGCCTGACCGTCGGACAACGGGAACTGTTCTTCGTTGCGCGTACGCCCGGCCGCGACCTTCGCCGGTGCCCTGCGGCCCTTCTGCGCGGTCTTGAGCGCCGCTTGTGCGGGCGCCGCCGCCGCGGGGCCGTGCGCGGCGCTCCGCCGGAACAGGTCGCCGCCGCCGACGCGCCATCCGTCGAGCTTGCCCACGACCGCGATCGACGACTCGGCCTGGGCGTTGAGCTCTTCGCTCGCCGCCGCGCTCTCCTCCGCCGTCGCCGCCGTCGTCTGCGTCACTCTCTCCATCTGTGCGATCGTCTGCGAGACCTGATCGATCCCCTGCGTCTGCTGCAGGCTCGCTTCGCGCACTTCCTCGACCATCCCTTGACCTGCGCCACGCTCTTCGTGATCGCATCGATCGCGGTGGCCACCTGCTCGACCTTGCCGGCGCCTTCCTGCGACCGCGTGATCGATTCCTCGATCAGCGCCGCGGTGTCCCTCGCCGCCTGCGCCGACCGCTGCGCGAGATTCCGCACTTCGTCGGCGACGACCGCGAAGCCCATGCCGGCTTCGCCGGCGCGCGCCGCTTCGACCGCGGCGTTCAGCGCGAGGATGTTGGTCTGGAACGCAATCTCGTCGATCGTCTTGATGATCTTCGCGACCTTGTTGCTCGACTCCTTGATCGCGCCCATCGACGTGACCATTTCGGCCAGTGCCGCGTTCGACGCCGTCACCTGGCCCGCCACGTCGGTCACCAGCTTCGTTGCCTGCGTCGCGTTCTCCGCGTTGCGGCGCGTCATCGACGCCATCTCTTCCATCGACGCCGACGCTTCCTCGAGCGACGCCGCCTGCTCGGTCGCGCCCTTGCGACAGCGACTGGCTCGAGGTCGCCACCATGCGCGACAACTGCAGCACCTGTCCGGCCGACTCGAGGATCTCGTTGGCCGTCGCCTGCAGCGGACGTTCGAGCTTCCACCGCAGCAGCGAACGCATGCCGACGACCATCGTCACGACGGCGACCAAGCCGATCGCCAGCAGCACGTTGCGGGCGGACGATGCCGCCGCGTCGCGCTCGGCGAGCGACATGCCGATGGTGAGCGTGCCCACCTCGACCGCGCGTCGGACGCGATCGGCATGCTGTGGAGCAGTTCGCCGTCGATTTCCGCGTCGTCACGACCAGTCTCGGACGCAACCGGCGCGAGGCCCTTCTTGCGGTGCAGGAACACCTCGACGCCGTTCTTGTTGCGTACACGGATGTAGGTGAACAGCGGATTCTCCGCAAAAGGCTTCAGCCCCGCCGCGACTTCGCTGGTGCTGTCGAGCTGCAGGCCCGGGGCCGCGGCTTTCGCCGCCACCTGCGACGCCATCCCGAGGAACGGCGACACCGACCCCGTGATCGCGCTGTTCAGCAGCGTCGAGACGACGACCAGGACCGCCGCCGTGAGCACCACCACGATGCCGACGGCCGCGGCCAGCAGGAAGCTGACGTTCGATGTTTGTCTCTTCATCGCATCACTCTTACTTCAGGGCCATCACGACGGCCTGAACCATCGGGCCGACGTCGCCCTTCAACGCGACTTCCTGCCCGCACCGACCAGTCCGGCCACGTCGCCGGGCGCGGCCGCCTTCGCGCTCGCCGGCGCGGTCGCCGCGTCGAACACGCGAATGATCTTGTTCTTCGCCGCGGTCGCACCGGAGGCGTTGACGCAGATCACCGGCACCGAGAACTCCACTTCGGACGCCGCCTTGAGCGCGTCCTCTCCGAGAATCACGACCGCCGTCACGCCCGCCACCTTGTCGGCGTAGGCTTTGCGGCGTTCAGGGCTGGCACCGACCAGCGCGAGCGCACCGAAGGAATCGAGCTTCTCCACCTTCAGCGCGCCTTTGATTGCGAGCGCCTGCTGCACGACGCCGGGCGTGAACATCAGTTCCACGCTCTGCGCCGACCCGGTGGTCGGCGCCGCCGTCATGAGCAGCAGCAGCAGCAACAGCAGCGTCTGCCGTTTCGCCATGTTTAGAACTCCGCCACAACGGCCGCCCAGAACTTGTTGTTCTTGATCGGTGCGCCGTGCCGCTCGCTGACGAAGTCGTATTCGGTCTTGATGGTGTAGTGCTCGACCGGCGACAGCAGGAAGCCGATGGCCGACGTGATCTTGTCGCCGTTGGTGTCGGCGTGCTCGTTCAGGTCGATGCTGTCGATCTGGAACACCGGCTCGTAGAAGCTCTTGCGGTTGTTGAAGAGCACGCGCTTCGACGTCTGGAACACCCAGCCGTTCGCGGCGGCGGCAATGCCGTTCTCGAGATCCGCCGGGTTGTCGTCGCCGCTGCGCTTCATCATTCTCCGTCTGGATGCGGAAGCCGTTCGGATGCAGGTAGCGCGCATCGACGCCGGCGTGCTTCATCATCCGTTCGCCATCCGGGTCGCACGTCTGCGCCGCGTAGGAGCCGGCGATGTTCACCTGACCGTATGTGCCCTTGCCGCAGTACTCCGCCGTGGAAGAAGACCGCCTTGTTGTCGTTGTTGTCGTGGTTGTCGTCGACCTGAGCGTCTTTCCACGAGTCGCCCGGGGCCATCGTGTTCGGCATACCGTTGGTGACCGCAACGTCGTAAGAACAGGCCGCTCTTGAACTGGCCGAAGACGTCGACGCCCATCTCCGCCCAGTTCTCGAACATCAGGTCGTGCGTCAGCGCGTTCTGGCGGATCATCCGGTTCTTGTTGCCGCGCAGCGTGTAGGCGCGGGCAGGCCGATCGGCACATAGAAGATGCCGGTGCGCACCGTGAGCGCCGGGTTGAATGCGTAGTCGGCGTACGCCTGCATCGGCAGGATGAGCCCCGCGCCCCCATGCTCGTACTCGAACTCGGCCGTCACCGACAGCTGCTTGGCGACCTGCGCCTTCGTCGACAGATAGACCTCATGGAGATCGAAGCTCGACGGCACCTCCGGCTGCTTGAAGAACTCCATGTCCATGTAGCCGTGCCACGTGAGGAACGAGGTCGTCAGAGCCGTAGGCGAGGTCCTTCTCCGCCGCCAACTTCATGTCTTCCTTGGTGACGGGCTCCTGCGCGGTGGCCGTGGACTGCGACGGCGACGAGGCGGTTGACTGCGACGGCGACGACGCCGGCTCCTGAGCCGACGACATGGCCGGAGCCATGAGTCCGATGACGAGTGCGCCGACAAACGATCTGATCAACATGACTGCTCGAACACTTTCTCCGCCTTGGTCAGGCGGGCTGTAAATCAACTCTGAAAGAACACGAACACTCTTGCTCCCGACGTGGCGTCACGCCGCCGTCGTCGAGGCTTTTGCCGGTGCGCCGGATCAACTCGCCGGCCAGCGCGTTGAGCGCCACCACTGCGTCTGCCAGTCCGGCGCCGACGATGCGCCCCGGCATCTCCCACACCACGCTCGACGCTTCGTCCTGGACGACGACGCGGCCGCCGGCGCGATTGATTTCTTCACTGCCGCGCAGTCCGTCCTCGCCCATGCCGGTCAGCACGAGGCCGAGTGCGCGCGAACCGTAGACGTCCGCGACCGAGCGGAACAGCACGTCGGCCGCCGGCCGATGCGCGTGCTCGGGCGCTTCCTGACCCAGTGCGGTGACGATCTGATTGCCTGACGGCGCACGGTGAGATGGAAATCGCCGGGCGCGACGTAGACGGTGCCGGGCTGCACGACCTGTCCGTCCACCGCTTCGACCACGGTGAGCGGCGTCTGCGCGTTCAGGCGCTCGGCGAGAAAGCGCGTGAACATGTTCGGCATGTGCTGCACGAGCATGATCGGCGCGGGAAAATCGGCCGGCAGCGCCGACAGCGCGGCGGCGACCGCGTTGGGCCCGCCGGTGGACGAGCCGATCGCGACGACGTCGGCGCGCGTCGGCGTCCCGAGCGCTTTCGTGAAGAACTTCGGCACGCTGGGCGTGCCCTGAGCGGAGGCCGTCGGCGCCGACGCCGCACCCACGCGGCAGAGCGACCGAATCTTCGGGACGAGGTCCTGGGAAATCCGCTGCTGCGCGACCACCTTCCCCGCCGTGCTCGACGGCTTGGTCACGTAGTCCGATGCACCGATGTGCAGCGCCTCGAGCGTATCGGCGGCGCCGCGCTCGGTCAGCGCACTGAACATGATCGACCGGCAGGCGTGGATACGTCTTGCGAATCGCACGCAGCGTGGTGAGACCGTCCATCTCCGGCATCTCGATGTCGAGCGTCACCAGGTCTGGGGTGAGTTGTGCAATTTTCTGCAGGGCAATGCGACCGTTGGCAGCTTCGCCAACCACTTCGATGGCGGCGTCGGCGGCGATGGCTTCGCTCACCAGGCGGCGAATCAACATCGAGTCGTCGACGATCAGCACTTTGGCTTTTTTCATAGGCTCCGTGACCTGACGGTGCGATAGGGCAACCTCCATGCCCGCGTGCGTGGCGCGGCCGGCGAGTTCCGCAAGTCGCAGCAGCAACAGCGATTTCGAGCGGCGGGCGCGATCGCGTCGGCCGGATCCTGGACAGGCCGCTCGTCCAGCGGCTGGACGACGCAATCAAGCGCTGGACATCGCGGCGCGGCCGCGCCGCACGCGAGAGACGGGCGAACTACCGCCGCCATCAAGCGGTTACGGCGATGTGGACGTGTTGCGGATGGCGGGCACGAAGGTTGCCCATGCGACACGCATGCGAACCCCTCACGGCCAGCCTGCGTGCCGCGCTCCTCTCGCGCGCCGCGTCCGGCTGCTGCTCGTCGAAGACGAACTCTCAACCGTGTTCGCGATGCGCGAGTTCTTCGCCCAGGCGGGCTATGACGTGGACTGCGCGTCGGGGCCGGAGGCCTCGGCCCTGCTGCTCGATCAACATCAAGTGCGACGCCGTCATCACCGATCTCCATCTGACCGTGCACCGCAAGGGTGACGGCATGCGGATCGCGTGGGATGCACGGCGCCGCAATCCGGAGGCGTGCATCGTGATGCTGACCGGCTACGTCAACGACACGACAGAAGAAGAAGCGCGCGGCGCTGCGGCGTCGACATGTTTCGGGCGAAGCTCTGTGGAGCTCGCGCACCTCAGCGCCTTCGTCGATCTCGCATTGAACGGCGACAAAAGCGGCGCGCGCGCGTGGAAACGGATTAGAAAATGGCGACACCACTGAACCAACGGCTGCTGGACGGCATCGCGGCAGCGCAGGCGAAAGAGTTCGACAAGGCACGGGCGCTGCTGCAGCCGCTCGTCAAGACGACGCCGAACGATCCGGTCGCGTGGTTCTGGCTGGCGGTCGCCTCGCCGTCGATCGGCGCGACGATCCCGTGCCTGCGGCGGGTGCTCTCGCTCGACCCCAGCCACGCGAAGGCGCGCGCGGCGTTGACCAAGATGCTGGTCTCGCAGTCGGCGACGTTCGCCGCCGCGGGCAAGCGCGAGGAAGCGCTGGCGTTCGCCGACGAAGCGGCGGCGCTGACGCCGGAGATCGACAGCGTGTGGCTCGCCCTCGCCGCGGCCAGCGACCGCTGGCCGGTGCGGCTCGAGTCGCTGCGCAAGGCGTTCGCGATCAACCCGCTGGCCGGGACGCGCACGCGTTTGCGCCAGGCGCCTCCTCTATCAGGCGACGATGATCGCCAACTCCGACCGCGGCGAAGCGCGCGGGCTCTTCCGCGAAGCCGCCGATCTCGATCCGAGCGATCTGCGCGTGTGGCAGGCGCTGGCGCAGCTCGCCGAGACGACCGCCGACGGCGCTGGCCGCGGCCCGCGAGCTGGCGAAGCTGTCGCCCGACAGCCCGGGCGGCCGCACCTTTCTCAAGAAGGCGCTCGCCGCCGACGCCCGCACGCTCGACGCCGCCGGCGACAGCAGCACCGCCTACGAGCGCTGGCGCGAGGTGCTCGCGATCGACAGCCGCGACGTGGACGCGTGGCTCGGGCTCGCCCAGGCGACGAGCGACGACGACGAAGCGCAGCGCGCCATCGAGACGGCGTTCGACATCAATCCCAACGACGAGCGCGTGGCGGCGGAGATGGCGCGGTTTCGCGTCGATCCGTCCGCGTTCGAGGCTGCCGACCGACGCGTTCTCGCGCCTCGACAAGTCCGAGGACGTGTTCGCGCGCCTCGACAGCACACCGGACGCGTTCGACCAGTTCGAGCTCGCCGACGATCCGTTCGCGCGGTTCGCGCCGCCGGCGGCGCCTAAGCCGGCCGCCGTCGAGACCGCGGAGGTCGCTGCCGCTGCGGCGCCCGAGCTGACGCCGGAGCCAGAGCCGACCGCAGAGCTCGAGCTGACAGCAGACCTCGAGCTGACAGCAGAGCCGATCGAAAGCCGCGGCGCCGTTCGTCGTCGACACCGCAGTCGAGCCGAGCGTGACCGTCGAGATCGACCTCGAGCCGGCCGCGGACGTCGAAATCGAGTTCGACATGGAAGCCGCGGGAGAAGTCGCCCCGCTCGAGGTTGTCGCGTCGGTCGACGTTGAAGCGCCGGTGGAAATGGCCAGCGCCGACGTTTTCGCGGCGCCGGTGGTTGATGATGTGCCGGCCGTTGAAACCTTCGCGGTCGAAATCGACGCACCGGTCGAAGTTGCGGCGCCCGTTGAAGTGGCCGTGGCGGTCGAAGTCGACGCGCCGGTTGAAGCCGCTGCGCCGATCGAAGTGGCCGCGCCGGTTGAAGTCACCGCGGCGGTCGAAGTTGCCGCGCCGGTCGAGATCGCTGCGACGGCCGAAGTCGCCGCGCCGGTCGAAGTTGCCGCGCCGGTCGAGATCGCTGCGACGGCCGAAGTCGCCGCGCCGGTCGAAGTCGTCGCGCCGGTCGAAGTCGCAAAGGCCGACGTCGTCGCCGAAGCGGCGCCGGTCGCCGCGTCGACGGGCTCATCGCGCAAGACCGTGATGATCGTCGACGACAGCCCGACGATCCGGAAGATCCTCGGCCTGACGCTCGAACGCGCCGGCTACAAGATCGTCCCGGAGCCGGATGGCGAATCGGCCCTCGAGCGTCTCACCCAGGTCATCCCCGACGTGATCCTGCTCGACATCGCGATGCCGAAGGTCGATGGCTACGAAGTCTGCAAGCGGATCAAGCAGGACAGCCGCATCGCGCACGTGCCGGTGGTCATGCTCTCCGGCAAGGACGCGCTCTTCGACAAAGTGAAGGGCCGCATGGCCGGCGCCACCGAGTACCTGACCAAGCCGTTCCAGACGGCGGCGGTGCTCGCCGCGGTCGCCCAGGCCTGCCGTCCGGCGACGGAGGCGGTCCATGGTTGAAGGCGATCTCGTCGATCTCACCCTGCCGACGCTGCTGCAGGCGCTGACGCAAAGAGTGCTCGACCGCGATCCTGCGGCTGCACAACGGCACCGAGCAGGGGTCGCTCTACTTCTGCGAGGGCTCGCTCGTGCACGCGTCGAGCGGCGACATCGTCGGCGACGAAGCGGTGCTGGCGGTGCTCGGCTGGTCCGACGGCCGGTTCCGCATCATGCGCGACACCGATCAGCAGCCGCGGACGATCACGCAGGGCATCACCGAGTTACTGGCCAGCGGCGATCTCCACGCGGCGTCCGCGACCGACAGCCAGACGAGCGAACAGCTCGAAGGTAGTCCGGACGAACGGCTGCTGCACGAGCTGCTGTCGCTGCTGACGCGGCTCGAAAAGGACTGCGGACGGCTGACCGACGGCAAGGTCGAGGCCGGCAGCGTCCAGGCGCTGCTCGTGCTCACGACTATCGTCAACACGCTGGTCGCGTTCGTCACCTCGCGCTGCAGCGACGCCGACGTGCTGCCATCGCGCGTCCTGCCGCGGCTGGCCGAGACATTGCCCTATACGCAGCTGCTCGGCGAGGAAAGCGAGCGGATCTCGATCGCCACCGGCGCCAGCATGCTCAAGAACTGGAATACCAACCCCGAAGAGCGCAAACAGCTGTTTCAGGATCTGTGCCGCGCCCTGCTCGACGTGCTGTTGATGTATTGCAACACCGTCAACACCTTCTTCCGCTCGTCGCTCGAGCGCGAGGAATGGCGCGCCACCTTCGACGTATTCGTCGAAGGGCTGTGGACCGCCGTCAAACAGATCGAAGCGTGATTGTGCCGAGGCGTGATCGAAGGAGAGTTTCATGTTGAAGAAACACGTGCTGGTCGTCGACGACAGTCCCACGGACCGTCAGATCGTCACCACGCTGCTGCAGAAGCAGGGCTATGAGGTGACGACCGCCGTCGACGGCGAGGACGCGCTGGAAAAGATTGCCGCCGAGCGGCCGCCGCTGATCGTGCTCGACATCATCCTGCCGAAGATGAACGGCTACCAGGTGCTGCGGCAGCTCAAGACGGCGCCGGAGACGCGGCACATCAAGGTCATCCTGGTCAGCAGCAAGAGCCAGGACAGCGATCGCTTCTGGGGCTCAAGCAGGGCGCCGACGACTACATCGCCAAGCCGTATCCCGACGAGACGCTGCTCGCCGCGGTCGCGAGGCACTTCTGATGGCGCTCGATCCGGCATCCGCCGCCACGCTCGCCGACGCCGTGTCGTTCGTCGACGCGCAGCTCGACGTCGTGTCGACGCCGGGGCCGATCTGCCGGCCGCGGCCGCGCCGCGATCGGCGCGCTACGTCCAGTTCACGATTGACGCGACCGCGTACGCGGTGTTGGAAGCGTTCGTCACCGAGCTCGATCGCGTCCCGGCGATCACGCTCGTGCCGCACATGCCGGCGTGGCTGCGCGGCGTCACCAATCTGCGCGGCGACGTGCTCTCGGTCGTCGACCTGCGCCTCTTCCTGGGACTCGACCCGACCTCGGCGCACACCGGCCGGATGGTTGTCGTCCGCCTCCTCGACGAGGAATTCGCGGTCGGCCTGCTGGTGGACGGCGTCGATCGCATCATCACGCTCGAGGCCGGGTCGATCCACCCGCCGGCCTCACCGCTCGAAGGACCCCTGGCGCCGTATCTGACCGGGATGTGCGCCGCCGGAGAACAGCTCGTCACCATTTTCGATCTCGAGCGGCTGCTCCGCTCGGCGGACATCCGTCAGTTCGACGATGTCAAAGAGGACACATCATGCGAAGCACGTTGAAAATCAAAACACGATTGATCCTGACCGTCGGATTCGTCGCGCTCGCGCTCGGCATCGCCTCCGGCCTCGGGTTCTGGACGGTGAACTCGATCGGCCGCGAAATGCGGCCAGCGACGTCGCTCGACGACGCGCGCACTGCGCGCGCGCCTCGAAGCGCCGCGATCGGCGCCGCGCTGCGGCGCCGGCGACCACGACGCGGCCGGGCGTCAGGCCGGACGCGCGGCTGACGCAGCTCGCGTCGCAGATCGAGGGCGGCGCCGTCGCGCTCGACACCGCGGTGAACCTCGCCTATCGCGGCATCGGCATCGCGTTCCTGGCCGCGCTGCTGTTCGTGGCCCTGGCGATCCGCTTCTTCGTCTACCGGCCGATCTCGGCCGAGGCTCGAGGCGCTGGCCACGGTGTGCGACGCCGTCGCCATCGGTGACCTGACCAGCCGCGTGCCCGACGCCGTCCGCGACACGGAGCTCGGCCGCGTCGCCCGTTCGCTGAACGCGATGCTCGACAGCACGGTGAGCGCTGGTGCAGTCGAAGGACGAGCGCGACCAGCATGCAGGCCGCCGTCATGAAGCTGCTCGAAGAAGTGAGCGGCGTGGCGGAAGGCGACCTGACGGTGCAGGCCGAGGTCACGCCCGACGTGACCGGCGCGGTCGCCGACTCGTTCAACTTCATGATCGGCCGAGCTGCGCCGGATCATCCGGCCAGGTGCAGAGCGCGCGTCGCGCCAGGTCAGCGCCGCGCTCGCCGACCTGCGATCGACGTCACCGACAAGCTCGCGGCCGGCTCCGAGGATCAGGCGGCGCAGGCGGTCGAGGCGTCGGTCGCGATCGAAGAAATGGCCGCGTCGATTCACTACGTGTCGGAGAACGCCTCGCTCGTCGGCGGCGGTCGCCGAACAGGCGCGGACCAACGCCGAGCACGGCACCCGCGCCGTGACGCGCACGATCGAAGGCATGAAGGCCGTCCGCGACCAGGTGCAGGAGACCGCCAAGCGCATCAAGCGGCTCGGCGAGAGCTCGCAGGAAATCGGCGAGATCGTCGAGCTCATCGGCGACATCGCGCGACCGCACCAGCATCCTCGCGCTGAACGCGTCGATTCAGGCCGCGATGGCCGGCGAGGCCGGCCGCGGATTCGCGATCGTCGCGGACGAAGTCGAGCGCCTCGCCGATCGCGCGACCGAAGCGACCAAGCGCGCCGGCATGCTGGTCAAGACGACGCAGAGCGAAACCGCCGGAAGTGATGGCGGCGATGGAAGACACGACGCGCGAAGTCATCAACCGCTCGAACATCGCCAACGAAGCCGGCGTCGCGCTGGCCGAAATTCAGGGCGTCTCGAACCGCCTCGCCGAGCTGATTCAGGCGATCTCCGACGCCGCGCAGCAGCAGGCGCGCGGCTCCGAGCAGGTCGCCAAGTCGATGAACGAGATGTCGTCGGTCACGCGAACACCGCGCGCCAGCACGAAGCAGACGGCGGCCGCGATCAACTCGCTCGCGCTGCTGGTCGACAACCTCAACGCCGCCGCGTCGCGGTTCAAGCTGCCGCCGGCCGGCGCCGACGTCGCCGACGCGACTCGCGCCATGCCGCGTCTGGTCGCGTCGCGCTAAGGACTTCTCGTCGTCACCGAAGCACCGCTTCAGTGGATACGACCGCAAGACGCGAGTCACGCGACGGCGCAACCGTACCCACGTCTCACACGAGGCGTGGTGTCATCTGATTCGGCCAGCGCTGCGGCCTGTCGTTTCGAGGAAACGCAGATTCCCGCGCACTCGCGCGGCGATCAGCGACAGATGCGAGCCAAGCGGCGCGTCCGACGAGCGTGGCTACTACGAACTGCTGTTCCGCCGAGCACGAAGGCGGCCGCGGAATGGACGGCGCTCGTCGAGCATCTGCTCAATCACGAGACGTCGTTCTTCCGCCATCCGGCCTCGTTCGACGCGCGTCTGGCAGAACCATCCTGCCGGAGCTTCGCGACGGCGCGCGGCCGCGCCAGCCGCCTCAATCTCTGAGCGCCGGATGCTCGACCGGACAGGAAGCGCTACTCGCTGGCGATGGTCGCGCATGGACGATGACGATCGGCGCGGCGACTTCACCGTGTGGGGCGCCGATATCAGCCGCCAGGCGATCGACATCGCCCGGCGCGGGCGCTACGGTCCGCGCGCGATCGCCGGCGTGCCCGAGCCGCACCGGTCCCGTTTCGTCCGCACCCCTCCAGACCGCCGACGCGCCGAGCTACGAGATCGACACGAGCAGCTGCGCCGGCGCGTGCGCTTCTCCTCGGCGAACCTGATCGTGCGCGCGGCGCGTGACGCTGAAACTACGACATCATCTTCTGTCACAACGTCCTCATCTTACCTGTCGCAGATCGTCGCGTCGCAAGGTCGTCGCGGCGCTTCGCCGCCTGTCCCGCGCTCGGCGGCTACCTGCTGCTCGGGCCCGGCGAGGGCCTTCGGTCGAACGCCCGGCTGCGCTCGAGCCGATCACGGCCAACGGCGTCCGCATGTTCCGGCGCAGAGTGTCGGCGCCCACCGAGGTCAGGCCATGAAACACCTGGAGACGAGCGCCGTATCGATGCGTTCGGCGACGAGCTGCGGACCAGCTCTGCCGAAGATCAAGTCGAGGCGCCTGACGCCGTCGAACGCAATCGCACCGACCTCGAGGCGACGCACGAGGCGTGTCGCTTCTGATGCACGCGCTCAAGGGCGCGGCGTCGATGGTCGGCCTGGCGACGCCGGCTTCCGTTCAACGCGGCGGAGGAACTGCTCGAGCCGCCGGTCAATCGGCGCCGCCCCCTGACCGACGACGTCCTGACGCGGCTGCTCGCCAGCACCGGTGAAGTTCGGCGAGTGTTACGGATCTCGCCGCCGCCGGCGAGTCGATCGTACCGGTCGTGGCCGATCTCGCGCAGCTGCTCGGCGGCGACCAGCCGTTCGACGCCGCCGTCCTCGAGGCGCTGATCGAAATCGACACGCGCGCGAGCTGGCGTCGACGCTGCCGCCGAAACCGGCGCCGGCGCCCGAGGAAGTCCGAGCCGGCGTTCGCCTTCGAGATGCCGGCGTTCGAGGCGCCCGCGGCCGAGGCCGATCTGGATCTGACGCCGGCCGAAGAAATCCCGGCCGAACTGGCCGAAGTGTTCGCGCAGGAAGCCGCGGATCACCTCCAGACCATCGCGCGCCTGACGGCGCAGATGTCCAACGGCACGAGCGATCGCGAAGGGCTGCAGGAGCCCGGCGCGCCGTTCACACGCTGAAAGGCGCGGCCGGCGTCGTCGGCCACCGCGGCGTCGAAGGCTCGCGCATCGCATGGAGGACCTCCTCGATCGGCGCATGAGGGCACGTCAGAGCTGACGCCTCCCCGCCGTCCGCACGCTCTGCATCGTCGTCCGACGCGCTCGACGAAGCCATCAACGGGACCGGCGACCCGGCGGCGCTGCGCAGCAAGATCGGGCGCCTGTTCGGCGAGTTCGACACCCTGGTCGCGCGCGCTGTCGATGGGCGTGATGGTGCCGAGCGCCCCGCCCGAATCCGAGTCGGCGCCAACGCCGGCGGCCGAGAACGGCGGCGCGGCCTCGAAGATCGCCGCAGCTCGGGACAGGTGCTCTGCGTGCACCGGTGCGCCGCCTGAACGATCTGGTTCTGCGCAGTCAGCGACTCGTCCTGAACCGATCGACGCTCGAACAGCACTACGCGACCCTGCTCCAGCAGGTCGACGAGCTGAAGTTCAGCGCCGCGCGCATCCGCAAGGTGGCGCAGAGGCTGGAAACCGACTACGAAGTGCGCGCGCTCGCCGGCACCCTCGGCAAGACGACCACGAAGAACGGCGCCTATGGATTCGACGAGCTCGAGTTCGACCGCTATACCGATTTTCACCTGCTCACGCGCGAGCTCGCCGAGACCGCCAGCGACGTCGCGACGGTCGAGCGCGCGCGTCAGCGACGGCATCGGCGACTTCGACGGCGACCTGACGCGGCTCGGCCGCCTGACCCGCGAAATCCAGGACCGGACGCTCGAGTTCCGCATGGTGCCGCTCAGCACGATGACGACGCGCCTGAGCGCGCCGTGCGCGTCACCGCGGAGAGCTGCGGCAAAGGCGGTCGACTTCGCGATCAGCGGCGAGCACGTCGCCCTCGACAAAGGGCTGCTCGAGCACATGGCCGATCCGCTGCTGCACCTGCTGCGCAACGCGGTCGACCACGGCATCGAGACGCCCGGAGGCTCGCGCCGCCGCCGGCAAGTCCGAGCGCGGCCACATCGTCGTCCGTGCCTACCACGACGGCACTGACGTCGTCATCGAAGTGGAAGACGACGGTCGCGGTCTCGACGTGGAGCGGATTCGCCGATCGCCATCGACCGCGGACTGGTTGGCGCGGCCGAAGCGGCGGCGCTCGCGCCCGAGGCGCTCTACTTGTTCGTGTTCGAGCCCGGCTTCAGCACCGCGAACGCGATCAGCGAAATCTCGGGCGCGGCGTCGGGATGGACGTCGTCAAGTCGAAGGTCAGCCGCGCCGGCGGACGCATCCGCATCGATTCGCGTCCCGGCGAGGGGCACGCGGATGTCGGTGCGCGTGCCGATGACGCTGGCGATCACGCGCGTGCTGCTGGTGCGCGCCGGCGGGCGAAACGTTCGGCCTGCCGCTCGGCGCGGTCATGCAGATCGTCCGGCCGCACCCGACCGCGATCGGCCGCGTCGGCCACGAGCGCGTGCTCTCGCTCGACGGACGGACCTATCCGTTGCGCGACCTCGCCGACACGCTCGGCCTGCCGCGCTCATCGGACGGGCCAGCAATACGTAACTGAACGAAGTACAAT